>Ga0181573_10000122_pt1 | contig 76589 bp, 97 predicted proteins | sample 101ome_25_FD_148643 | JGI IMG/M metagenome (GOLD analysis project Ga0181573, IMG submission 148643) | Coastal salt marsh microbial communities from the Groves Creek Marsh, Skidaway Island, Georgia - 101409BT metaG (spades assembly) | ecosystem: Environmental > Aquatic > Marine > Intertidal zone...
CGTCCTCCGCCGCCACAGGAAGAGCCGGAAGATCATGGTGAGGCGTTTGATGACTATGGAGGTGGCGTTGGTCTCGAGGGAGGCTATGATGACGAAGCGCCTTCTCCTGGGTACAAGTCCATCGATGACGAAAAGGCTGACCTATTGAATAAGATCACTCGCCTGGAGAAGAAGGGGATTCGTTCCATCGAGCGTCTGAACATGCACTCGTCGATCCACGACATCCGTGGTGAGGTCAAGAGGATGTCCTACTCGATCGAGGTGGATCAGTCTGTCAAGATGCAAAGGCGCATGCTCATCGCCTGTGTGACTGGAATCGAGTTTTTGAACAAGCGCTACAATCCTCTGGACATCCATTTGGACGGATGGTCTGAGTCGGTGATGGACGGCGTGGATGACTATGATGATGTATTCGAGGAACTTTACGTCAAATATCGCGGTAAGGCGAAGATGGCACCTGAGTTGAAGTTGATGATGATGCTCGGTGGATCGGCGACGATGTTCCATCTGACCCACTCGATGTTCAAGTCTGCGATGCCCCAGATGAACGACGTGATTAAGCAGAATCCAGATCTCATCAAGAACATGATGTCTGCCGTGGCAAACACCGCCAAGAGCGCCCAAGAAAGGAACGTGGATCCTCGTCCGCCGCCACCCGTCGCCCGGAGGGAGGTCCAGGGACCAAGCATGGATCTTTCGTCGCTGATGTCCAATTTCATGAATCCCCAGTCCACCACGACCCGCGACGTGGAGGAGATTCGCCCGCCAGCGGGACCGTCAAGTGACGGCAACATTGAGGACGACATCTCAGACATTGTGAGCGTGAATGGCGAGTCGGTCAAGGACGTCGAGGTTACTGCTCCCAAGAAAAAGAGGGGCAAGAAGGGGAAGATGACACTTGAATTGTAAATAATTTCCTAGTTGATATTAAATAATGGTAGGTTACTGTTCCATTGATGATGCCTACGGAGGGCTTCCTCAGGAAACGGTCAAGGCACCGCCGGCTCCTGAGAAAGCTGCTGACCGAATATTCCCCACCGACAGGGTGGAGTTCTATGAGGTCGAGGGTGTGATGGATTCTGAGTTGGGTTACATGGTGGTCCTCTTCATGGTGGGGGTTGCCGCTCTGGTTCTGAGGGACATTCTTCGTGTTCTATCTTGAGAAACCGCTTTCCGGTGAGATAACCATGATAGAATAGTTCCGTTTTCTTGTCATCGTCCATAGAAAAATTAAATGCCTCGCCTTCTTTCATCTTAATGTAGATCGTAGGCTTTTCATAGACCACTCTATTTCTCATAATCGAAGTGATAAAGTGTTGTATGAAATCAACAAACGACCCTATGTGGGGTGGCTTCTCCATCGAGGGTTCAGGATCCAGTTCAATTGAAACAAGTTCTTCCATGTCCTTTCCCATGAAGGGAGTCAGTGGGCACGTTTCGAATGCTGCCAGGTCTACGTAGCGATGTCCCTGATAGACCACGGACTCGAACAAAAATGGAATGCTGATGCTCATGCAGACTGCGTGAGACACCGACATGTCAGGATGGGTGTGATGTGAAAAGTAACAACTCCTCTGCAACGTGATGTTGTATGCCGACACGTAAAAGTCCAGCCCGCACCAATCCTTGAGTTCCTGAAATGTGAAATCTTCCTTTCCGGACAACTCCATGCAGATCTTTGTGAACACCTCTTTCCACCTGGTTGCTGGCACCAAACCGTAGTTGTTCAGAAGAGACTTTAAGTTCAGTCGCATAAGTGAACTGACATCAGCAGCCTCTCGAATGATTCTAAAAAGTCTGATGATGTCCCACTTGGCAACCAGACATCCAAATGCCACGATGGATCCCGCAGATGATCCAGCAACTGCTTCAAGATCTTTAGTTTTATCGTAATTGTTGAGAGCATAAACTGTGCCTAGGATGGCATAGAATCCCATGGCACCGGGACCCACGACGAGATACTTCATCCTTTTTAGAACTCGAGAGGACTTTGTGAGCGAATAACCGCGAATAAGATCCAGTAAAGAAACGTGTTCCTTATGATCATCGTCTGGTCGGTCGTCATTCCGCTCAGAAGAAAGTACATTCCGGATGCGAGATAAACCTCGCTTGGCCGAACCACGAATTTCATCACCCCACGAAGAATGATTATATACAGGATACCGAACACAGAGGTCATTCCCAGTCGATCTGTAAAGTCTCCCATACCCGTGACGGCGGGTGACAGGAAGGCGAAGAGAACGGTTGGAACAATGACCTTTGTACTTGTCACGTCTGGCAATCGCACCATATCTAATAATTGCCAACATTTAATCTAACAATAGTATTCATTTTTACAAAACTCGGAAAACGTGAGTGTCACTGGAAGCATATTATCGTAACAATGTTCTCTGTATAACTCCCAGTTATTCCATAACTCGTCGCTGTAATAGGCTATCCAATCTTCATACTCATATTCATTTGGATCCACAAAGCCTTCCTCTTCCTCATTGTCATAATCCTCAATCACCTGAGGCTCGGAAGCAATTGGGGTGTAGTCAAGAAGATTAGATCCCACCATTTTGGTTACCTATTTACTCTTCAGATTTCTTCTTTAACTTGAGTTGAAGGCTTGATGTCTCCTTGGGCTCTAACTTATCCTCAATCTCCTTGATGATCTGGTTGAGGCGTTCCTGACCTCCCTCAATATAATTTGGTAATTCATCCATTAAGATTTTCTTAGTGATCGCCGGCTTCTTGACTGACGTCTTCTGGGTGACCTTGGTGCCGCCACGCGTCTGGACGTCATCGATCTTCTGAGCCTTCATGTATCCACCAATGAAGGTCTTCAAACTGGTCTCACGTTCCTTGAGCACCTTGATTGCCTTTTGTGCCTCCGTTAATTGAGTCTTGATTCCCTCGAGTTCGGCAATCGCCTCCTTGAACTGATCACTAATCGGCATTCCGTCTGACATAGTTTTGTTACCAGTGGTGCAATTTCTTTAATTCAAAAACGTTGTTGTTATTTTTTCGGTAACACCATAACCAAGATTGTTGTTTAGATTATTATTAGTTGTATTTTGTTTTATATAATCTTTCATAATTTTTCTAAAGTGTTCAAGATTATCATTGTGAACACATACATGATCAGAAGGATACTTGTATTCTAAATAAAAAATGTAGTAGTTATTGTCTCTAATGAGTTTGAATAATTCTTCACAAGAAGTATTTGTTTTGATTAATTGATGATGTTCGAATTCAACAATGAGTATGGGTTTATATTTATTTAGCAATTCTTTGGATCCATTTATAACATTTTTTTCCCATCCTTGTACATCAATTTTTATAAGGTCTATTTTTGGAAAATCCATTTCATCTAAACTTTTTGTGTCAATTAATTCATAATGTTCGTTGGTGTAATTTGGTGTAAAATCTCCCATGTTTACCTTTTTTGAAGTATTCACAATGGGCATCTTGACCTTGAAATTATCATTTCCACATGCTAGATTGTAATGAATAATATTTTTAATTTTATTATTTTCAATATTATTTTTCAATAATTTATAATTTTGTGGTTGTGGTTCAAATGCATAAACATTACCATTTATATTTTTAGAAAACATTAAAGAATGATACCCAAAATTTGCACCTACGTCGATTACGTTACTTAATTTAAAATTATGATTGCACATCTCCATAAATTTTGTTATATGAGGTTCCCATTCTGTTTGTTTTTCAATACTACTTATGGCCAATAAATCATTTTTAAAATATTCAATTTCCAACTCATTAAAAACCACTTTATTTGTTTCATCATCATTCAAAAACACCTCATCAAAAATCTTCATGACCTTTTCGGGTTCATAGTCTCTATAGGCATTCCAGTCGTCATTTTTGATTTTGTCCTTGATCTTATCAAATGAAATCAAAAGTGTTTCAATGTTGTGTGGATTATACCAGATGGCCTTTTTGCCCAAGAGTTCCACGTGGGCATCATCAACTCCCGTCTTTGTGGCAAATACAGGTTTGTTCTTTGTTGAAAACTCGGCAATCGCGAGACCAAATGTTTCACCATCTGCCCTTGCCCACATCATCGCGTCACATGTATTGATGAACTCCACTTTGTTTTCCTTGCCGTATATCGTATCCAGATGAATGATGTTGGGCAATGTTGGACAGAATTGGTCAAAGTTTGCAAAGAGAAAGTAAATATTTGGGTACCTTACAGCTACGTTATAAACCGCTTGACGTGCGTATCCTATACTGAACCTGTCTCTGCCACCATATCCACCAAAAACGGTTGCGTCAGACGGTATACCAAGTTTCTCGCGAAGGTTTCTGTCATGTTGCGGAAGATTTATCATGTGAGGTACGCATGGATATCTACCATTAGTATTCTTCACCCAGGGGGAAACAGATGCGTATACGTCGCCGTGAGGATCATGACATGAAAATACACAGTGTACGCAATTTTTTGCTATTTTTGATAATGCATGATCATTGAATCCGTACTTAATTTTATAAAAATGTGTAACTTTGTATTTTTCTACTATATCATCAATATCCTTGTAACTATCAGAGGCAACTACTGGAAACATAGTTTCGAGATAGTCTATCATATCTTTCTTATGACCTGGGGAGTTCTTATCGTATATGATGATTGACTTATTTCCAAGAATCTTTTCATTGTAATAAGCGTAATCAAGAACTGAACCTGTTGTACCCCTTTCGGATATAGTGTTTTCACCAAACGCAACAGTCTTCATAGCAAAAAAATTAAGTATATTCTTTAATTCACAAACAGTCAGAGTTGTTTCCCTGAATGTTTCTAAAATGTATTAATCTAGATCAATCTAAGCGGTACCCTGACCAAGCTCGAAAGCGGGGCGCATCTGATCCGGGACGATCGTGGACGTGTTGAAGATCGTGACGGGGTCGCGCGGGTTCGGGGGCTCCGAGCGGATCTGTTGGTTGGCATTCCGGAGAGCACCACCGACGGTCTCGGGGTAGCCGATGAGGGCACGGGGGTTCAGGTAGTTCTGACCCTTGAGGATGTCATCGGGAGCGAACTCACCGAAGTCCTCCTGAGCCGCCACATCGCGGGGGAGCAGGCTGGAGGCAACCCCCATCCCGTTGGCAGCCGCGGCGGGCACTGAAAGAGAACCACCGTTCACTGGGGCTGGCATGGACGCATCCACATTGGAACCCTCGTAGTAGGACTTGTACATCATCCCCTCCTTGGGAGCCATCCCGAGGGCACGGCGGATCGCGCCGTTGTTCGCCCACATAAAATAACCCACGGCAACGAGCAGAGCCAAAAGCAACATGGTCTCGGTCTTCATCATCTTAACCTTCATATCGTTTAATGTTACTTACTAAAAAAAATCCTCCTCTTCCTCTGACTCTGGTTCTTCCTCAAAAAGACAATCCGAAAAATCCACAACCGCCTTCTTCGGCTTGGGCTCAGCCTTAAATTTGGCCTGATGAAGCACCCACTCGGTCTCGAAACTTTTCTGGAGAAACTGCACCGACCGGAGCTGGACCACCACATCGACCACATCGTCCTTGGCGAGTTCCCTGTCCTCGAGCAACACCCGCTTGGCGTCGTACAGCCTGACCGTTTCCGCCTTATGCACGCTCAAGATATTCTCGTCAAGAGAAAAAGAAGAAGTAAATGCGCTTTCAAGTCGAGAGTCTGCGATCTCTTTACCGAACCAAGCCACCTTAGACTCCTTAGCCTTTGCCAGAACAGCATCCTCACACTGTGCCACGGTCTCATCATCAATCTTGAGAAGAAGCTCATCGTCCACAGAGTCCACCTGGGCTCCCTTGAGTGTAACCAACAAAGGTTTTCCGTCGTCCGCACGAACAGCAACCTCCTTGACCCCGTCTTCCAAAGTAACGATCTTGGTAGAGAACTTCATTTCTATTTATTAAAATGTAATGTTTAAGTAGATGGCATCAGACGCAGAAGATGAAAGTCACATAGAACACCTCGAAGCCAAGTTCCTGGTGGACAAACAAAAGCGCATCGAGAATGCCATGAGCTGGCACCCGAAGCAGGAGAAACTCATCAAGTCCTGGGGCGAAAAGGCTCTGGGGTACCGGTGGATCCATCACAGATGCGCGGTACGCCACAGCGTTTCTCATACGAACTTTTCTATCATCAATATCGCCTTGACCACCCTGGCTGGGCTGGGAACTCTGGTGGCTTCCTCGGAAGAAGAAAATTCACAAATACTTTTGTATGTATTCAGTTTTTTGAATCTTTCGGCTGCCGGGATTGCCAGTGTCCACAAGTTCCTGAGGTGCGGCGAGCAGTACGAATCCAACATGCAGACGTCCAAGATGTTCAGTCGCCTGGCCCGTGACGTTTCCCTGGAACTCTCCCTGGAACCCGAAGACCGAATGAATGCCGTGGAATATTGCCACAAGGTCCGCGAAGACTACGACAAAATCATCGACCACGCTCCAGAAGTTCCGAGCGATATCATCAAAGAATACAAGACAATGATGGACGAAGAAGATCCACAGAATAAGTTGGCGAGACCTGAAATGGCAAATGGAAAATTCAAAATATATTCAAGTTCTGAAAGAGTAAATGATGAAAGTGTTCAGGAACATACAACCCGATGGACCAACTTGCTGAACAAAGCCACCAATAGGTGGAGAAGTCTGCCACAAGCAGAACAGAGCGCAAGACCTACCAGAGCCTCGGTTGCCTCAGTGGTTTAGATCCTCGAGCCACATGTCCTTGGTGGTCATCCCCTGAATCCGCTTCAACTCGTCCAGTAGGACCCTAGCTTCCTGCATGAGTTCCTGCACCGCCTCCTGGGTGTAGCGCGAAGTCTTCAGACCCCAGAGATGCTCGAAACTTCCGTCGACCTTTTTGAACTTTTTGAGCATGTTCTCCTCGGCGTCTGCCTTCTTCAGCCCCATGACCCTGAGGGATCCGTCGAGGATGCCCTTGACAAAGTTGGCGCGGTCCATCGCCATCCCGGAACGCTTCGCCAAAGTGGTCACCAGATACCTCTTGCGCTTGTCGTAGAGTGCCATCCGCTCGGTTGCATAGGTCCTGAGGATGTCCAAGGGCGTGTCGAACTTTTCAATCCCATTGGGTCCATGAAGATACATGTTGGTGCTTCGGATCGTCGAAGTCAACTTGAGATCCTTCTCTGGCGCAGATCCCTTGTAGCCGGTGATCACGAAACGGACATCCTCCTCCGTACTGTGATTGCTGTAGTTCTTGATGACGTTCTTCTCAACAAGCCCTTCCAGAAACTCCTTGTAGGTCTGGGTCCACGTGCCAGGTGGGAGTTCGGTGACCTCGACCTTGTCGCCACTCGCCTGCCACGTACCCTTGAGCGTCCAGATGCCTTCGTCCGAAGCCGCGACGGACCCCTTGAATCCACGGAACCAGGGTTTCATCGGCTTTAGTGACTCGCCACGAATGAACCGTTTCAGATTTTCCTTGACGTCCACAGGATTGTGCGGAGGCACCTTGCAGCTGAAGCCCGTTCCGATACCCTCCGCGCCGTTCACCAGAATCATGGGCAGCGTGGGCAGGTAGTATTCCGGTTCGATGGGCTTCCCGTCGTCCTTGAGGTAGGTCAGACAGGCATTGTCCCTCTCATCAAAGACCTTGGCGTGACCGGACAGACGCGTGAAGATGTACCTGGCGCTCGCGTGATCCGAACCTCCAGCCAAACGAGTTCCGAACTGACCACATGGCTCCAACAGATTCATGTTGTTCGACCCCACAAAGTCCTGCGCCAACCCCACGATGGTTCCTTGAAGACTCATCTCGCCGTGGTGATAGGAAGTGTGCTCGGAAATGTAACCAGACAACTGGGCCACCTTGACCTCAGATGTCAGATTGCGCTTGATGCACCCGTAGATGACCTTGCGCTGTGAAGGCTTCAGTCCGTCACGAACATCTGGAATGGACCTCCGAATGTCTGCGTGACTGAACTGAATCAGATCCTTGTGAATGAAATCTGAAACGGTCACCGAGGTCACCTTGCCGTATGGAAGGGGATCGCCACGAAACGGTTCGGCAAGCCAGCGCTTTCTATCATCCGCCAGCGACTTGTCAAATGCCAGACCCACCGACTTCTGACTTTCTTGGTCGGCCACAAATCCCACGGTCAATCGTCCAAGATCCTTGAAATATTCCTTGGCTTCCGCTGAAGTCGAAGTACCCAGACCCTTGTAGTACTTGATGGTGACTCCGCGTGGCACCCTTCCTTGATAGGTCTGCTCGAGCCAGTTCACAAAGTCCCTTTCTGAGTAGAAGGATTCATTGATCCGTCCTCCTTTCACCCGGATCACCGGAGTGATCATGCTCACGACGAAGCCCATGGTGATCAACTCGGGCCAGTAGCAGTCGAACATGTTCAAGACCAAACCCTTGATGTGTGAACCATCCACGTCTGCATCGGTCATGATCATCAGTCTCCCATAGCGAAGTTCACTCAAGTCGGAATACTTTTTGCCTTGCTGAAGACCCAGAATCTTCTTCAAGTCGGAGAACTCCTGGTTGGCGGTCAGTGCCTTCGACCCCAAGTCCCGAACGTTCCTTGGCTTGCCCTTGAGTGGAAAGACGCCATACTGATCCCTACCGACCACAGACAACCCACTGATAGCCAGAGCCTTAGCGGAATCCCCCTCAGTGATGATCAGTGTGCACATCTTGGACTTGGCTGTCCCTGCCCAGTTAGCGTCGTCCAACTTGGGGATGCCTGAAATCCTGCTCTTCTTGGCACCATCGGTCTTTTTGAGGTCACGAACCTCGGAAGCTTTGGTCTGTGCCAAAAGTTCCTGTTCCAGAACGCCCTTGACCTGCTTCAAAAATGCCGAAGTGGGTTCAAACTTGGATCCAAAGTCCTGCACGCGGGACATGCATTCGTGCTTGGACTGACTGGAGAATGAAGGATTGACCAGAACCGCCTTGACGACCACCAACATGCACTGCTTGATCTGCGAGGGTCTCAGTTTTGTCTTTTTGGCTAAGTCCGAAGTAATCTGATTGACCACGTGATCCACATGGGTACCTCCCTTCTCGGTGCAGATGCCGTTGACGAATGAGATTTGCTTGAAGCCCGCACCCGCCGACGAACATACCAGCACCTCCCAACGATCCTGTTTGAGTTGTGCCAAGGGTTGGTCGGTGAAGCGTGAAGTGTAATCCTGAAGATGCTTGATCGCCAAGACCTCACCGTTGTAGTGAACCTTGCACTTAGTCGGAACCCATGCTGCGGCATCCAGAGCTCTCTTCATGAACATGTCCCTAACGTCTTTGGTGATTCCCTTCAGACCGAAGCGTTCCCAGTCAGGCACCCAACTGACCTGCACCTTGGCTGTCTTTCCCGCGAAGGACTTGATTTTGGGTTCGGCACAGACGCGCATGTTGTCCCTCCAGACTTGGTGATAGGACTTTTTGGTATCTGGGTCATCCACTTTGATCTCGAATTCCTTGGAGTAGATGTTGGTCAGCTTGGCACCATATCCGTTGCGCCCACCAGTGGTCCTCTCCTCTGAGTCATCATAGTTTGAAGAAGTGAGAAGATGTCCAAAGATAAGTTCGGGCGTCCAGACCTGCGTCTGTTCGTGGATCACCACCGGGATGGAGATGCCGTTGTTGGCGATGGTGATTCTACCCGATTCATCCACGTCGATGGATATCTTCGTAACGGATGGATTCAGAGAACTCTGATCCAAAGCATTCACCAAGATTTCGTCGAAAACCTTGGTCAGTGCGGGGGAGACACGCACGGTACGTTTGACAAACTTGTCACCCTGTGGAACCCACACATCCCTGTCTTCTGGAAGACACGAGCCAATGTACGCATCACTCCTATCCAGACAGTGTTGGTGAAGGGTCTTCTTTTCGTATTTGGGTGGCATTGTAATGTACCTACCTTGTGTTTTTATTCTTTAAGAGCCCGAATGGATTTTTCAACTTCATCTCTCCATGCGATTGCTTCATCCAATTTATTTCGTGGGAAATATTTTTGGTAAAGTTTTCTATTATTTCTTGTGCCTCGTTCAATCATAACACATAAATTATTATTACTTATTCTAATATTTCTATGTTTCTCGTTTTTTATTTTTTCTATATGTTTTTCAATTTCAATTAATTTATTAGATTTACCCCTTTCACCTACTTTATCTATATGATCAATTTTAATACCAAGTTCCTTTAATTTCTCATCTCTCCATTTTATGGCTTCATCTAATCTATTCTTGCCAAAACATTTACGATATGTTACTTTGTTTTTTGTAATCACAACACTAAAAAGTCCTGATGGTGATATTTGAATATAGCGATTTTTTACTTGTCTTGATTGATTTAAACATTGTTCGTTTTTAGTTGCCCATCTAAGATTTTCAATTTTATTGTTCGTTGGATCTCTATCAATATGATCAATTGTATAAGATGTATCTTCTGGTGAGGGATGAACAATTTCATTCGGATATAACATAGCCACCCATCTTCCTACCTGTTTCCCTTTATATTCTTCTCTGATACCACTCTGACCGTATGGCTTTAAAAACTTGCCTGTTCTGTTTCTACTAAAAACACGAAGTTTTCCAGTAGTTCTATTGTAATAGAAACCATAATCTGGATATTCATCAAGAGTCAAAAACTCTTCACCTTCTTCTGGTGGCGGACATGCTGTAAGACCAAAAATTTTATTTGCACCAAAGATGTGTCTAATTTTATTATTATCAATTAGACTGTATGAATTATATTTTTCTATTATCTTCACTGGGTTTCCAGTTCTCAAAGATGTTATTACGCGATTTTCGTAATCAAAAAGATATTTTTGATCAAATATGGTTTCATCAAAAGTACCTTCCATTCTCCTGGGTTATATAACTATGTTGGATTATTTAATATGTGTTTGAACGCATCTGGGTTCACTCGTTGGAGACATTGGTCCCGGGGATCTTAACGTTGGGTAGAGGATTAATACTGAAAATCATAGAGAGCATCATGATCAGCGGGGTTGAGAAGGTGACCAGGATTCCTGAGCCAGGCATGTCGCGTTTCTGAAGAGCATAGCCGGCATAGAGGGGAATCATGATAGACCGCCAATAGTTGTAGACGTTGGTGCTAGTCTGGATGCCTAAAACCGGAGCCATTATTGTGGGAACCAAAAACAGCGCAATGATTACAGCAAAGTTCTTGTTGAGATTGGTGTCGTCGCCGACGGCCGGCCACTGGGGGATGGCGATCGCCAAAAGAAGCACCATATACATGACGGCACCGGGAGCCATCCAAAAGTTATTCTCGGGACCTGAGAGGTAGGCAGCGAGAACCACTGCAAATGCGAACAAAAGTGTGAAAGCCGTCACGCGACCATCCTTCGACCTATTGTTTGCCATTACTATTAGTGTTTGTGATTTTATTTGTCTGGACTTCGGGTTCCGCCAATGGCTCCGCGACGGGTTCCACAATGGGGGACATCACGGGTTCGGGAGGAAATACGACGGGCTCTGGCTCCATCGGCGGTGCACCTCCACTGTTCTTGAAGATCATCTTGAGCACGGGGTCGGCCAGGGTGAAGTTGGCACCAAAGCCAAAACCAGCGATGATGGCAGCCAGTCCCTCATTATCCGGATAACTTGCTTCGGGGTTGTTGGACTGAACCCACATGGTGAACGCGAGCAGACCCAACATAGCCGCCGGAGGTACCGGATTCATGAACAGACCGCGGAAGGACTGGATACCAACTGCCAGTAGGTAGAAAACAATCAGTTGAATAAACTGAAAGCTATCCTTCTGCCACTCCTCGATGCTTTCAAACCCTTTCCTGGTTGTGTTGTAAGGAAGGAGTGTAATCTTATCACCATTGACTTCATTGCGTCCGCGAAGGAAGAAGTAGATGCTGGGAAGCGCCAGCACGAGCCAACCCAAGAAACTGATATTGTTATAGAACGAAGATCCGGTGGTCAGAGTTGCCCCCTTGGCGCTGAGAATGGTCGGAAGGGAATCCTGGATTACCTGGAAGGCAACCGCAAGGATCAATGAAACCACTCCCGTGTTCCCCACAATGTTGTCTTCGCTGACGCCGATGTTCTTCATAAACAGATACATGACAATCATGATGACCGGAGGGATGGGATTGCGCACAAGTGTCTGGAGTTGGGGAATCAACGCGACCGCCGCAAGAACCGCGGCTTCGGTGTCGGTAAGCAGACGAGCCGTGCGAAGCGCGAGATAGATGGCGATAGCAATCACGGGTGAAAGGGGACTGCTGATGTAGGACTGAATGAGTGGGATGGATGCCACTGCAGCCACGACCAAAAGTCTTGCGAGAATCGGAAAGAAACTGATGATGCCGGTCTTGTCCTCGCCGAGTTGTTTCTGAAGATCTGCAATCTTCTTCTCTGCCTCTGAAAGTTCTGCCGGCTGCTCACCCTTGACGACCTTGTTGTCTGCGCTCTCGAATCGCGACTTGATCATGGGCAAGATCATGACCGCCCAAACAAAGAACGACGCGACTGTGTAGCCAACCGTCCCGGGTTTGAGACCAGAGTATTCACCGCCCACGAAGTTGCCCCTCTTGACGCCAGCAATCAACTGAGGGATGGCGATCGTGGCGATCAGCGACGAGACGGCGACCCATTTGACAAGTTCGTTCTTATCAAAGGGTTTTGATTTTTCGATATACTTGAGAACATACAGCATAGAACCCATCACCATGGGAGGTATGGGATTCATGAGAAGTGCCCTGGCAGCTGGGGCTGCGGCAAATGCACCTCCCGCGAGCAACACCTGACCGAAAACCACGGCGATGCGTTTCCACATCTCGTCCTTGGCCTTATTTGGGTCACTGTTGACGTTAAGATACATGGTAGGTAGGATCAGGGCCGACCATAGGACCCAAGAACCAAACATGTACCCTGGACTCGATACATCCATTATTACTATTATTCTGGATTTTAAAATTGGGCGGCGATGCGTCCGGCAGTTTCACGAAGAGAGTCCACATAAAGTGCAATTCCCGAAAGAATGATCATGCGAACTTGACTATTTGTGATCGTGTAATCAAAAAGATACTTTAATAGGGAAGCGGTGATGAAAACAAATACGGCGATGTTTCCAACGTCCCTTGCGGGAACATCCAAAAACCCGATCATCACAGATGCGAAAATGAACATCGACGCCGAGAGGAACATGAACTTGAACAACTGGCGACGCTGTTTGGAGAGTTTTTCTTGATCTTCGCTGATGGGATTTTTCTCCATCCTCTCGAGTGCTGTTTTTGATGCCTTGAGTTCGATCGTTTCGTAGAACGTAAGTTCGTCCTCGGGTTTCGCTTCCAACCTGGCTATGGCTTTTTCATAGTCTTCCTTGGTGCGTTTGTCTTCCTTAGGGATATCCTGACCAATCAAAATCGCCCAGACCTGGAGGAAGAAATAGGCAAAGAGAAACTTGAAGAAAAAGTTAAAATCCTTTATTGTCGGAAGATAAGGTTCCGCCATTCTGCTATTACCCGATATAATAATTAGTTACCAGCGAAACGCCGAGAGGTACCAGATACTTCCAGTAGGGATCATTGAAGAGATCGAACTGACCCAGAGAACTCGGTACCGCAATCAATGCAACGACCAGCCCCGAGAAAGTCGCCGGGCGACTGGAGCCCTTGGCCTGAAGGGTGATGAACAATAGTGAAATCACCGATAGGATGTAGAACAAGAGTGTGAAGAACTCCTGGAATGTCGCAGTCCTCTCTTCGTCCGAACCTTCCTCTGGCTCCGTTTTGTTCATCAGCGCCATGACCTTGCTCACCAACTGGAGAACAAAGTAATTGAAAAAGTAAAGACTGATAAAGTACACAGCCTCGGCGGGATTGAGCGCGGGCATCGCGGCGGCAACGTCAGCCATATTAATATTGAGCCACAAAATTAATCATGGATGCGAGCACCACAAAATCCCTTGGGGTTTTCGATGGTCTTGTAAAGTTTCTTGCCCTCAGCGAATTCCTTGAGTTCGTCCAGGTTCGTCCAGAATGCCGGACTGTGATCATACTCCTTGACTGTCGCGTGGGCAAGTTCGTGCAGAAGGACGTGCATCAGTTCGTTGGGGCACCCGTCGACACAAAGACCGATCTCCGAACCCTTGTTGGTGTTGAATCCCAAAAGCCCTCCCTGCATTCCGTGATAGCCCACCAATAGAATGGGTTCTTCCAACTTTCGATATTTGTGACCTCTCGGTAGCTTGGAAAACTCTTCACGCAATTTAGTGTACCTTTCCCTAAGCGTCACCAAACTCTTGGGTTCTTTGACCAACTTCAAAAAGGACAAAAGGAGCAACCATATGGTCACATAAATTATTATCTTCTGTGACATCTTACAGTTAAAGAAGAAATTATATACTAGAGTACAATGTCTCGTCTTGCAAAGGATAAACTCGTCGTTCCTGGTGTGTCATGGGCATGCCTTTCATTTGTCGGTAACCTTGATGGTGGCTGGGTTCGTCCCGCCGAGGGTGCCAAGCACACTGAGTTCATGATCAAGATTCGTGGTGCATTTGGAACCAAGGGCGAGGCCGAAGAGCATGCCAAGGAGCTTCAGGAATTGGACAGCTCTGTGGACATCTACGTGGTGAACATGTACGAGTGGCTTCTTCTCCCCCCTCCTCCGGTCTCTGAGATGGACAACGTCAAGTATACCGACGAGCGTCTTCAGGCGATCATGGATGGTTACAAGGAGAACCAGAAGCATGCCGCGCAGATGTTCGAGAAGCGCAAGGAGGATATGACAGCCAAGCCTTCCGGTTCAAGCATGCCTTACTTGGAGGCGGGCGACGAGAACTCAAAGTTCTACAACAAGCCCGACGAGGCTCCTATCCCTCACCCGTCCGAGTTGGTTGAGAAGTTCAAGGAGGAGCACCCTGACAAGAGCATGGAGGAACTTGTCAAGATGGCAGATGAGGAGGTCGCCAGGCTCATCAAGGAGCGCGAGGAGGAGCGCAAGAAGAACCTTCCGGCGATCGAGGAAGAAGCCTCGGGTTCATCAAAGGGCAAGGAGAAGATGGACCCTGATCAGATGTTCAGCGGTTAAGCAGTGGGAAACACTTCAACTTCATCTGAACCAGAACCTGGAACAGGTATCATCTCAATTTCCAAGTTGACATCTTCCCTTATGGGATAAAGAATATCTCTGGCAGGTAGACCTGGAATCTCCTGGACATTTCCGAGACGATCCACCACAGGTCCAATAGGAATTTTCTGAACCTGTTGACCTGGTTCCAAACTGAACCCTGCATATAACGATTCTGGATTCGTTACATACAGCGTTTCACCCAATACCTCCATGGGCGAGGCATAGTACTTTGAAGGATCGTCACCTGGATCTGTCTGGAGAGAAATGTAAGGTTCCCTCTGTTCCAAAATGGCCCACGCGGCGAGCATTCCAAATGCAATGGATGCGATGGTGTTAAACCCGTCCATCTTCTACTAGTTACTCAGATTTTTAGACACTGGTCATACCCCTTCCAGATGTCGTCAAGATGATTGGTGCAGCCTGGGAACCTCCCTTTCCACCAGATCCCATCCCCATGAAAAATCCAAGAATGAAACCTATGAACACAATCACCATCCATACCAAGGGACTGATGCTATTGAATATTGTATCGGTCTGCTGCGGAGGCGCCTGTTGGTAGATAATTTCGGGCTGACGCTCCTGCTTTGGCATTGGAACTTCATAGTAGATGGGCTGAACTTGTTCGTCATCTTGATCTTCTTGTTCTTCCTCCTCGACTTGTCTCAAATCTGGAATATTTGGTCTGTAAATGGGAGCAGCCCCTCCGTCATCCATGTCAAATCCCTGTGGTATATTGCTGTCAACTGCTACTTCCATTGGGAAGGATTTAATATGAATGTATGTTTTTAATGTTTTAGATGAGCGCACCTATTCTTCATCCTCATCCGATACGATAAATCCATCGAGATCATCATCTTCATCGGCACCATCGTAGTCACTCTCATCTTCTGTACGAATAGACTCTACGTCGGAACACTCATCGTCCGAGTCATAATCAGACTCATCAAAATCATCTTCAACAACCTCATCGGGTGTGTAAAGTGTAGGTTTCTTGACCACGCGTCCGGAACGAGTTCTCGTTTCCATTATTAGGCAATGGGATTGTTTTTTCAATCAATAAGCGCATTTAACAAACGAGGCGTGTAAGATTGTTTGGTTTGTTCCGCGGCTTCCATGAGAACTCTCTCGCCTGTGATGGCAAGTTCTCCGGCAAGACTGGCAATTTCATCGTGATAGACAGAGTCACCCGATGGAAGAGCCCCTGCCAGCGATGAAAATTGATCTGCCGCACGTCTTAGATGCATGCCACTCCGTTCGAGATTTGCACCCTTTAGGATGGTCAGATCTGGATTAAGCATTTCCTCCTTGGCTCTGGAAAGTTCTTTCACGAAACGCGAATATGTCTCTTGGTCGAGGTCCCTGAACCGCGAAAGATTTGGCATCAAGTCCTCGATGGGTTTCCACAGATCTGGACTTGCAGGCTTAGAATATGCCGACCTACGACCTAGTATGAAAAGTGTCGCGAAACCTATGATAAGAAGAATGGTAATCATACCTTGTTTAATTTTTGCAAATATTTTATTATCTTGGGATGAACCATCAACTTGCGCCCACTTAGACCCTTGTGATCTTCGTCGTGACACTTTGACATGATGGTCTGACTTTCCTTGTCCACCAGAAACCAAATGTGATTGCTCTGATGTTCTTTGCCTATGAACTCACAATACTTGCACGTGGTGGTGATGACCCAGTGTGTTTTCTTTGGGATCACCTTCTCCACCTTGGAGATGTTGTGTTTGGGGTACACTTGCTTGATCCAAGTGACAAACTCGTCGTCGACACTGGCACCCGAGATGATCGTGTCATCTCCCGCAAAGTGATTCGGTTCATTTCCGTGAGGCAAAATTGAAAATCGCTTGAGCATGGAAGCCGTTGGCTTGCTCTGAGAGATCTCGGTTAGTCCATCTTTGTTCACTTCAAAACGTGGAACGTAAGGAACGACCATCTCCTTGTTCTCACGCTTGATCTTCCATGCCCAAATCGTCCTGAGACCGGTCTTGAACACCGATTTATCCAACACACTATCCCACTGGACGGAGTCATCAAAGTTTTTCATTTCCATCATCACTCGCTTGTAAATATTCATGGCGGAACCATACGTCACCGTCACCTGGGGCCAAGAGAGATGAATTCCATTTTTGTAGTTCCGGTCTTGCTTGCGCGTGCACGTTGAAACTAGAACCGGACCCAGTGAAGGGAATGCTTCATAAAGATGCATCGCCCATCGTTTGATTGTTTCGTCCGTGACGGCACCCTGGTCTTCAGTCGTCAGATAGTCAACGTCCAAGAACATCCTGAACCTGTCCGAACTTTTGGTCTGTTCCACCATGAACAACTTTTCACGCTTGGACAGACATTGCATACATATCTCGTAAAATCTCGCACGCTGTTGGAGGGGGACGACAAGAACGCCCGAACCATCCATCAGTGTGTGAGTGATCGGCACACCTTCCGGCTTTGACCGAAACCACCATCCCATCTGCTCGCATTCTTTCTTGAAGCTCATGGGTATTCTAAGTCTTTTGTTTTTAAGCCTACATGAGGTTACAATACAAGGTCATTTCATCATCTTTTTCCTCTTTCTTGGGTCCATACTTTTTCAAAAGATAGATCTCACCTACCACTTCCTCTTCGGTAAGTTCCTGGATGCGCTTGGCTTCCTCGGATTCGATATCTTCGGGATCTAGACCTAAGAGGTTTCTGAGTTCTGTGATACGTTCCTGTTTTGATTTTCGCATCTGTTTCTCCTTATATTAAATGGGATTTTTGGAAACGATGGATTCAACGCGCGATGAAAGTCATCGTTGGCTAACACCTGATTTTCGATCAGAGGCCACTTGTCCTTGCGTTGAAATTCTTCCATCGTATCGAAGGACATATACTTGTTTTCATCATAGGTCCTGCGGATGGACTGACGATTTCGCTTGCGTTCTTCTGTGATTTCCTTTTCACGATTAAATCGTTCAATCATATTCAACTGTGTCTCCCGTGGTATATAGGTTTCAATCACGAACACGTGATAGATTATACCAGGATTACCTGCATCTTCAAAATAAAAATATCGATAGGCTCCTTCCGAAATGGCAATGACACCTCGTGTCTCTTCTTCTAACTCTCGAAGGGCTGTTCGTATTGGCCAACCTATCTCGCGCTTTCTACATCCACCTGTCACAAATGTCCAGTCATCCCAACGTTTATCACATACGGTTAAATACCTCGTATCTCCTTCACATGGGGCAACTAGGACAGTGATCGCCTTATGCGTCTCCTGATCCATTTACTTCCTCTGTCTCCTCTTCTTTATTAGGCTCTTCGGGCTCGGGGGCTGGGACGTATTTGAGACCATCTTCGAGGGCATACAGAGATGTCTTTAGCCACTTGGTCTCGGTGTAGAGATAGAAACTGAAACCGATAAGGAGAGCCACGAGCGCCATGAGGATCATCTCTTTGTTCACGATTGAATTAAGCATTTATCGTTGAATACCAAAAATATTATCCAGTTCTCGCGCGTTAATCTCGTCGCGGCTGGTGACCTTGTAAGAAGGAGCCATGACCTCGGGTGCCTCCATCATCTCGTGGTGCATCCCCTCCTTGACGCCGAACCACTTTTGGAGCGTTCCGGAACCGGGCTTGTAGCTGATGAGGAACACCAGGGCGAACAGAAATGCGATGAAGTAAAGATTCATTCTTATTATTATCCTGGGAAATTATATATGGCGAAGGTCGAACGAAGCAGTTATCCCGTCAAGAAGTTCATGGCCAAGTCACCCAAGGGCGAGACGATCTACTTTGGTCAAGCTGGCTACGGTGACTACGATCTGTGGTCGAGGGTGGATCCTGAGTATGCCGAAAAGAAACGCTACCGATACACCACATCACACAAAGCTATCCTGTTAAAGGACGGAACTCCCGCGTGGAAGTCACCCGAGACCGCTGAATTTTATGCCAGTAGGGCTTTATGGAATTTTCAAAGAGGAAATCCCTTATTTGATCAGGTGGTTGCCATCCGAAATAAGAGTTTAACAAAGGAGGAAAAGGCTTTCATCAATAAACAAAAGAAGTTACTCGCTAAGAAACGTTCTAAGTAAATTTTCATGTTTTTCATAAATACCATCAGGTCCTATATACTGGACTGGGTTTTCAACAATATCCTCTAAACATTCTGTTATCATATCTTTTATGTTGCCCTTATCTTCATAAACCCATGGTTGATATATACGTATTAAATGACATCCATCATTTAATATGTTTATTGTCTTATTGACGTCATTTTGAATTTGTAATTCATTACTTGTCCATCCAGCAACTTGTTTGAAATGTTGTTCACCATCCAGTTCTATGTATAAAGATAATTCTGGTATATAAAAATCCATTCTTTTAAGATTAAATATTATCTTTTCACTTATTATTTCGGATTTTGGAATAAGTTCACATAATATTTCTCTTAATTTTCCTTCTGTTTTATTTATACATCTACGGCAACCATTTCCTTTCAAATGATGAAGTGGTAATTGTTCAAAATCTCCATGCTTTTTGCAAGTTATTATTACCTTTTTTCTTTTTGTTTCATATAAAGTTTTATCGTAATCATAAATATCTCCATGTTTTTCTTTTGCCCTTTTTATAAAATCATTCCTTTCCAAACGCGTTCTTTCATGACCACATAAATTACAACCATTTCCACTTAAAAGTTCTCTTGGACTCATTTTTATTAAACCATGTTTTCTACATATTAAAGATACTTTGGTCCTTGAATTAACATATTCAGTATTATCAAAAATATAAGTATCTTCATGTATTTCTTTTATTCGTTGTAAAAAGTCTTTTTGATTCAATCTTCTTGCTTTTGTGGTTTTTTCTCTACCACATAACATACACCCAGAACCATTTAAATGATTACATGGTTTTGTTCTAAAATCACCATGGATTGGGCATGTTACTACTATTTTTGTATGAGATCTAATAAAATTAGTTTTTTCATATGAATAGAAACTGTCATGTATTTGTTTAGATCTTTCTATGAAGGTTTGATTAGTCATAGGAAAACCGCTTGGCATCTGTCATACTAAATATACTAGTGATTATTATCATTACATTAAATTATTTAGTTCCCTCCTTGACTTTTGAATCGTAGACCGAAGATTGGCGATTCTAGCCGTCTTTCTTTGATTTGCCTCAATCCTGTTCATGTTACCAGATTTAAGATTATTCCGGGTCCTCTTACCTTTCCTTATGGCACTTAGCTTCTGCAAATCTTTCATCGCGTTAAAATATTCGTTGGGAGTGAAGTTCACGAGAGACCAGTTTTTAAATATGATACCGGGTAGTGGTTGCTCCACTGTCTTATTTTCGCGATTCGCTCTCTCGCGCACCAGTCTCATAGCCCGCCTAGCCCCCTCCAAATCGAGGATCGCCTTGACGTTGTTCTTGTCATCTATCACCAGACCGAAAGATGTAATATTTTTATTCTTAATGTTCACAGGTTTCAAAGTTCTATAACTGTAGTTAGCATATATAATGGGTTCAGTGAAGGTCGCGTTTTTTCCATTTTTTAAACCCTTGGCGATCATGCGCTTGAGAAGGATGGGCTTCATACCCCGTCTCTGTTCGTTGTTCATATTTCGCCACGGGGTCGCAATACCCATGGCTTTCCTCAGTAGTCGTCTAACGGCTTCGGACTTTGCATCATCCAACGCTGTGTTACCATCATCATTTTTCTTGAAAAGATCGATATTCTTCGCAGCCAAAAGCTCTTTTACCACGTCCTCTTGATTATTGAATGCGGCAATGTGAAGAGCTGTAACTCCGTCCGGCTTCGTCTTGTTAACGTTGGCACCTGCTTTCAATAACTCCCTTGCGCAAATAGGTGCGCCGAATTGGGATGCGATCATGAGAGGCGTCCATCCCAACGATGAAGCTTTGTCCACTTGGACTTTCTTGGATTTTAACAATTCTCTTACTTCCGACACACGACCCTCCCTCGTAGCCACATATAGAGGCGTCCGTCCGCGCTCGTCCGCCTTGTTTACATCGGCTCCCTTCGCCAAGAGCAATTTCACAATATCCGTTTCAGCTTCCTCGGAAGCCGCATGCAGAGGCGTGTTTCCTTCCTCAGTCGCTTTGTTGACGTCGATGCCCCGGGCGGTCAGTAGCACCTTCACTACCCTCGTGCGACCATAGTAGGACGCCAAGTACAGAGGCGTCGATCCGGCTATATTCTCCTTGTTGACTTGGATGCCTGGCGCGGACAGTAGCAATCTCGTGACCACCCAAAAACCCTCCATGGACGCCCTGTGCAGAGCCGTCAATCCATATTTATCCGCCTTATTGACGTCGATGCCCCGGGCGCCAAGCAGCACCTTCACCACCTTCATGTGACCCTCGCTGGACGCCCTGTTCAGAGGCGTCCGTCCCTCCTTATCCGCCTTATTAACATCGGCTCCCTTCGCCAGGAGCGCCTCCACAATCTCATCGTCACCTGCTTGGGACGCTACGATCAGAGGCGTCTCTCCGTCCTTGTTCACCTTGTTGACTTGGATGCCTGGGGCGGCCAGTAGCAATCTCGTGATATCCAAATAATTCTCCACGGTCGCAAAGTGCAGAGCCGTGTTTCCATCTGAATCCGCCTTATTAACATCGGCTCCCTTAGCCAAGAGCAATTTCACCAATTCCGAATTACCAATAAAGGACGCCTGCATCAGAGGTGAACGTCCATTTCCGTTATTCTGATTGACGTTGGCTCCATTGTTCAGGAGTTTCCTGGTGGCATTGACATTTTCTCGGTTCACGGCATTGACCAGAGACATATTAGTATAACATTACATTAAATTATTTAATCTCTTACTGGCCTTGCGAATGGTGGAACGAAGGTTCGCAATCTCAGCCGTCTTTTTTTCATTTGCCCGAATCCTACTCAGATTCCCAGATTTAAGATTATTCCGGGTCCTCTTGCCTTTCCTGATGGCACTGAGCTTCTGCAAATCTTTCATCGCGTTAAAATATTCGTTGGGAGTAAAATTTATCAATTCCCAGTTTTTGAATATGATACCGGGTAGTGGTTGCTCCACCGTCTTTCCCTCGCGATTCGCTCTATCGCGAACATTTCTCATAGCCCGCCTAGCCCCCTCCAAATCGAGAATAGACTTGACATTGTTCTTGTCATCGATCACCAGTCCGAAAGATGTAATATTTTTATTCTTATTGTTCACAGGTTTCAAATTTATGTATTTGTAGTTCGCATATATGATGGGTTCAGTGAAGGTTGCATTTTTTCCATTTTTTAAACCCTTGGCGATCATGCGCTTGAGAAGGATGGGTTTGAAAGTGTTTCTTTGACTGGCGTTCATATTTTTCCACCGGAGCGTAATACCCATGGCTTCCCTCAGTAGTTTCTTAACGGCTTCGGTCTTTGCAACATCCAACGCAGTCCGCCCACCTCCGCCTTTCTTAAAAGGATCAGCTCCTTCAGCCAATAACAATTTCACCACCTCCGTGTGACCCTGCCAGGACGCCCAGAACAGAGGCGTCTGGCCGTTCTTGTTCATCAGATTGACGTCGATCCCCGGCGCCCCCAGCAGCAGCTTCACCACATCCATGCGACCCATATCGGACGCCAAGAGCAGAGGCGCGTTTCCGTCCTTGTCCGCCTTGTTGACGTCGGCTCCCTTCGCTATGAGCAACTTCACCACCGCCGTGCGACCATTCTTGGACGCCGCATACAGAGGCGTCGTTCCATCCTTTTTGTCCGCCTTGTTGACGTCGATGCCCCGGACGGCCAGCAGTAACTTCACCACCGCCGTGCGACCATCCTTGGACGCCCACCACAGAGGCGTGATACCCTCCCTGTCCGCCTTGTTGGCGTCGGCGCCTGCCTTCAAGAGTACCTTCACCGCCTCCGTTTGACCACTGTAGGACGCATAGTACAGAGGTGTCTCTCCGTCCTTGTCCGCCTTGTTGACGTTGGCTCCCTTCGCCAAGAGCATTTTCACGATCTCCGTGTAACCCTCCTGGGACGCCCAGTGCAGAGGCGTAAGTCCGAACTCACCCACCGACGCCTTGTTGACGTCGGCTCCCTTCGCCAAGAGCAATTTCACCACCTCCGTGTGACCACCTTTGGATGCCCCGTACAGAGGCGTCTTTCCTTCATTGTCATTCGCCTGGTTGACGTTTGCGCCATTGTTCAGCAGTTTCTTAACGGCGTTGACATTTCCATTTTTCGCGGCATTGAACAAAGACATATTAGTATAATGTGAGATTAATTATCTGTGATGACCTCGACTGAAATTTGCCTGAAGTTTTTTAGCAACATCGCCGCGACCCGGTGCCGACCATCGATAATGCTGTAAAAGTCACCATACTCTTTGACCTTTACGGGCGAACCCTCGAAAAAGTCCAACTTTGCGATGTCTTCCTTCAGCGGGGTGGGTGCCGGATGAGGGTCCTTTTCATAGTCCTTCTCTTTGACCTTGCCACCCGCCCTCTTCACGGCGCGAAATATCGCCGGCGTCATCATAACCTGTTTAAGGTCAACTACTCGTGTGTCATATTCAACTTCTTGTTCGTACCACATTTATTATTCTTTGGTTCTCTTCTTTAATCCCATAAGTGTTTCTAAATTATTTTTCGCCTTTTTGAGTGGGATCGGTCGTTTCAGTCTTAGGTCATCCGTAGTTGATTCTGAATTATTTATATCATCAATTTTAGATTCTTCTGTTATAATTACACTTTCTTTTCTCTTTTCTTTAGACGTTATTTCTTTATATTTATTGACAATCAAAGGATAATAATTACTATTTGGTATTTGAACCCATGTATTTTCTGAACCTTTTCTAAATTCTTCAATAGACAAATTACCTCCAAAAAGTTTTAGTGAATATCGCGAAGGAGCCCTGCGAGTGGGTGTAACTTTTCCTAAAACTCGTCTTTTATAAAGTGTAATGAACTGGTTGATTTCGGGTGAATGAACATTTTTACTATCCATATTCCATGCTTTCATGCATTCCCATGAACAGAACTGACCCATCATAGAAAAGCGGTCTGTTTTCACATCGTGTTTGTATGGTAGGCGCAAGATCTGTGAATCTATTCCATGGCAACACCACCAACAACATGTCATCCCATTTAATTAAAGAATAGTAATATTTATTCTTTAATAAGATGTTGATAAGTATCGATGTCGGTATTAAAAATTTGGCAATGTGTTTTTTGGATGCCGACACAAAACGCATTTTTCAGTGGGAGGTGGCGAGTGTTCCTTCAGAGAGACAGGGTGGACTTTTGCCCGCTTTGAAAGAACATTTGGAAAGGAGAAATTGGTTAAGAGATGCCAAGACCGTCGTGATTGAGAGGCAACCGGACAGGAATAAAAAGATGAAAGCCATTGAACATTACCTTCATGGATTTTTCTGTGGGCGTGGTTTGGACACAATTGTTTTTGATGCCAAATATAAAATACCGGATGTCGTCGGACCCGGACGAAAGCAATACATCAAACGAAAGAACACCGCCATCGAACGTGCCCGCGAGTGGATCACGACGAATTCACTTAATTCTAGTTGGCTTGATTTCTTTAATAACCATAAAAAGAAGGACGACCTTGCCGATACGGTGATGCAAGCACTGGCTTATATCGGACAACAGAAACCCGAACCCGAAAAGAAAGGAAAAGAGGTCATTCGACCGCGCAGACCCACGCCCAATCAGCGTGATACTAAATATTCAAAATCCAACCTTGCGTGGCTCTGGACCAACGAAGATCAGGAAAAATTAAAAAAGGACAAACGTTTCACGAAGGACATTAAACGTTATTTTCATTCCTTGGAGGAGTTTTCAGGATTGTTGGAGGCGTAGTAAGTTTCCTCTGTTTTAGCACCTGTCTGAAACCATACCTATGAATCCGTTTCAGTAACTTTAGGGTCCTCTGGTTTTCATAGGTCTGATACACAGATATGCCGAGTGACAAAGTGTTCATGGCATGATCTGGATCCACCTGAAAGGCTCTGGGTCTTATGCGCATCCCTTTACTTATCTGATAATTTTATTTTTTTAATATAAATGGAGACCGCGTTCGTCATCGGCAACAAGACCATGGTGTTAAAGTATGCTAGAAAGATGCCTGTCAAGGAGGTCGAGCGCATGAAATCCTTCGTGACAAATAAGGGCGTGAAACTTGTCAAGACGGATAAGTTCAAGATTTTGTCCGTGGAGGACAAGGACACCAGACGGGTCTACAAGGTAGTCTTGTAGATGCCACAACACGATGTTTTGGGACGTTCGTTAAGGACTTTCTTATGATATGCTAAAAAGAACTCTAATAGTTTCTCGGCAGAGGGCCTACGTTTATAGTTGTTTTCAAGCATGAGACTTATCGTTTCACCAATCTCGGGTGGTGGATTCATGTCTTTGAAGATTTCCTTGGTTATCATTCCAAGTGAATAGATGTCAATCTTTTCATTGTAGGGTTCCACGTCGCGCATCTCCGGCGCCATGTACTTTCCAGTGCCGACCCGCCACCCATCCGAATAGATGGTATTGTCGCTGACCAAAATCTTACTTAGTCCAAAGTCGGCGATCTTGACCTTTCCACTCTTGGACACCAGAAGGTTTTCAGGTTTCAAGTCTCTGTGAATCACCTGTTCAGGTTTGCGGGAGTGCAAATAGACAAGGGCTCTAAGAATGTCAACCATGAAACCAACTCGATCAGCCAAGGTCGTGGGGTTTCTGTCAATGTACTCTCGCAAGTTTCCATTGACAAAATATTCCATCACAATCTGAAAAGGTTCTTCTGTGTATCCCAACAACTGACACACGTGAGGGTGGTGAATTCGTGTCATGGTGCTAAATTCACGTTGTATTATGCTTTTGATCTCCAAGGGGAGATGCTCTTCAAAATGCTTGATTGCTACTGGAGTTCCTAACCAATTACCTAAATAGACGTTGCCGTACTTACCCTTGCCTAATACCTGGGTTTCATCCACCTGTATCATTTCTGGTGGAATCACCCAGTGAGTTCTATCACACATGGATTACTAAAAATATTAAAGAAATAAATCTCCATTATCAGTAACAATGATTACAATCTGTGCCGAATCATCGACACCTTTTAAGATTCCAGAGGGGATGCAGGGACGCATGCGAAAGCTCACCGACAAGCGCAAGGCTTATCTTCAGAACCGCAAGGATAGGCGGGTCGAGGGACGCCGCAACGCGGTCAAGTTTATTACGCAGGAACTCGAGCGCTCCACCGATCTCTACGCCGAGCGCAAGGATCTGGAGAAGGACTTTCTCGATTTCTTCTTCGAGTCCAAAGTGGACAAGTTTGCCCGCCCCAAGCTCATCAAGGACTCCAGTGAGGATGAGGAGAACTAAAACTGACTGTATACAAAAAGAATGAACGCGACAGTCTGAAATATGTAGGTCACATTTTGCTCCACGAACATTGTGGAAACCACCAACACCAAAATGCTCTGTTGAAGAATCCTGTTCTTCGTCAGCAGTTTTTCGTTGTCGGTGATACTCCTTCGCACGCGCATATTGCTCGCCTCCAGAGCATCCACGGTGCTCTTGATGGATTGTATGGAACTTGGTATTTTCATGGCGGTTTGTTGAATTTCCGAAAATGCCACATTTAGAAGTCCACTCTCCTCGAGTACCTGCTCGGCATAGGGTTCAAGTACATCCGAAAGGGCAATGTCCTCCGAGAGAGTTTTGGCAATGCCCTCCACCGAATAGATGGACTTGATTAAAAGAACCCACATGGTCGAAAGACGGAACGGTCTGTCCTCCTCCATGGCCTTCAATTCTTCTACATCTAATTTATCTAAATCTACCGATTCTACATAATTCAGGAACAACTTGATAAATGACTTCACCGACGCACGATCGCCCGTGGGGATGATTATGTTCAGTTCGATCATCATCGTGTAGATCTTGTCGAGATCCTTTTTATATACAGCTTCAAGAAGCAAATACAAGTTTTCTTTATACATGGGGTCAATCTTCATCATCAACCCAAAATCGTAATATACAATTTGACCCTGTGGGTTCAGTGCCAGGTTGCCAGGGTGAGGGTCTGCGTGAAACAACCCATTCTCAAGCACCTGCATGAACTGACTGCGAACCACGAAGAACGCAATCTGGTCGAGGTCTGCATTCAACTTGTTCAGCTCCTCGATATTTACAATTTTTACACCAGGCTCGTAAGCCATCACCAAGACGCGCTTCGAGGATATTTCAGGAAAGACATCCGGAACCTTGACCCAGTCGCTTTCCTTGAAAAGTTCCTTAAACTCAATCATGCTCTGTGCTTCCTTTTCGTAGTCAATCTCTTCTAGAATTAGGGGCTTCCACTCGTCCAAGATGTCCATGAACTCGGTATAGTTCGAGTCGCGAGTGAAAAAATAACCTATCTTTGAGATCTGTTTTATGATTTCGATGTCATCAATGATTCCCTGCTCTATTCCCGGTCGCTGCACCTTGACCACCACCTCGGTTCCGTCTTTGGCGATGGCCCGGTGACACTGTCCCAACGAAGCCGACGCCATCGGTCGGGTGTCGAAATACCCAAATGTTTCCTTTACGTAATCTTCACCCACCACACTCAATACATCCTGAAAAGGAGGGACTTCGTTCTGCAGACTGGAAAACTCTTCGATCACCTCGGCGGAAAGAATATCATTTCGCGTACTAATCAATTGCCCCAATTTCACAAAGGTCGGTCCTAGATCCACCAACTCACCGGTCACCCATCTGGCTATGCGTCTGTTGTCTTCTGGTGTCTTCCTCGATCTGAGTAATTTCAAATTCAATTTTGCACCAAATGTTCCCAATTTCTGTATTCTGTGTATTGGTTGTTGCATCTACTAATTAAAGATATTATTAATTCTTTAAGAAAAGATGCTTGTTCAGTGCAGTCAACCCTATAGAATCATCAGCGATGGAAACAAGACACGTCTGATCATCCCTGGATGTAACAAACCCTTTGCAAAGGAAGTTGGGTTCGGGCACAAACTGAGAGGTCTCCAGATTAACGCATGGAGGAACATGGACAACGAGAATGATCTCGAGTATACGATGCTCACTTACTCGGGAAAACCCATCAGCACTTCGTTGTGTTCCAGAGTTAAAACGATGGTCGAAGATGAATTTAATTTTGATTCGTGTCCAGTGGATCCGAATGAGGGACATGATGTTTACTTCAGTCACTACAGGGACAAAGAGACGAGGGTGTGGGTTAAACTCCGTGACTATCCAAATCTCATGAGCGACCTTAGTATGATATTTGTGTCACTGGGCATCAATGTGATTTCGGCAAGTATCACCACACAGAATGGGTATGCACTCGATACGTTTCGCGTGGAAAAGGACGGTAAACGTATAAGTGATGACCTCGAGGAAGAAATTAAAGTCTTGGTTAAACTTCTTGAAGTTCAAGGTTATACTTGATGGCAATGGAGTCTAGCAGATCTTCCCACATAGTATTTACATTTCCCTCGATGGGAAGAGCCAAACTCATAGGCGTTGGAAGTTTGTAACATTCTTCTAGAATCTTCCATTGTCTATTTTCCATCACTGCATCATATTTCATGGAGATGTGATCGTTGTATCGTTTCATGCGATAGATCCTATGATGAATCTCATTTTGTCTCACTGCCAAACTTTCGGGAGTGTGGATCTGGACTTCGATCAGATAGTTTAGGGTGATGTGAACGCCGTCATAAGGCATGATGGTTGGACGATGATCTTGAATGGAATACCTGACACCTTCTGGTATCGTGTTGATAATGTGATTAATATTTGGTACCTTTCCAACCACCCATGTATATCTTATGGCATCATTGATCGTGCTTTTTGCCTGAATCGAACTGCGACCTTTGTAAAATGGACCCAATAGTATACCACCGAGTGCATAGCTCATACTATTATTTATTACGATTCTTTTCTTTAATGTCATCATCTAATCGCTTTTCAAGTTCCTTGCGAATTTTCCTGTAGTGCCACCAATTGAGAGTGCAGTAGATGGTCACACCCGCAGTAACGGCTGATGTGGTCGCACTAAATAAATCTGATCTTGGTGGAATTCGTTTGGGTCTGATGGCAACGGGTGGTCTCAATGTAACACGCATTTAATGATAAGGTGCGCTTTTTCTTTAATGGAAAAGTTTTTGAAAAACATCGCCAAGAATATTTTCAGTGAACTTGGACCTTGTCATCTGGAAAATGTCTATCAACGAGCATTCATGGTGGAACTGGATGAAAAACAGATGCCATACAGTCACGAAGTCAACATTCCGGTCTACTATAAAAAGAACATCGTGGGTGTCATTCGCGCCGACATCATCATCGACGGCAAGTGGGTGATTGAATTGAAGGCATGCCCGTCCATAAAACCTGAACACGTTATTCAAACCATGCACTACATGGAACGTGTCAAAGCCATCGAGGGGTATGTGATCAATTTTCCGAATAAACCTGGTGCCGAAGGTCCTGAAGTTAAAAAATTATTACTTTCCTGAAAAGGTAAATTACAGCGAGTGTGAATATGAGCGCCGAGTAGAACAACGAGGTGTAAGCCCACGAGCGCCACCGCTTTGCCATTGGAACTTCACCATCAATAGAATCAATGTAGTCCAAAAAGTCGCGGTAAGTCTTGAACCCTATGAACGCCGCGACCATCATCCCCGTGAACCCAATCATTCGCACCACAGGTGCCATGAGTTCAAACTTCTCTGAGAACCCGATCAGTGCAATCGAGGCTGTCATAGAAATTAGCATGTTTCGGAACATCGAAGCGAATCCGTTGTAAACCGCCTGAGGGTCCATTTACTATCTACCGAGATATTCATTTTCGAGATTCTTGAGGGCGCGGAACTGGGCATAGGCTCTCTTGGTGGGTTCAGCGTTGATGCCAAACTCCCTGCGCGCATTCATGTAGTTGGTTCGTGCCTTGCTCACATTCCACATGTACCACTCCTTGTTCTTGTGTGTGTTCTTATATGTTTGGTAAGTTTCGCGATTCAAGTTTGGACTTCCGATCATGTTGTTCAACAACGCCTCACCCTTTTGCTGCGCGGTTTGTGGAGGACGAACATCATATCCTCTGGTCTTGAGTTGATCCACACATTCCATATTTGATTCCATCTTATTGAACCAATTTTCGTTATACTCCACGGGTTCGACTGGCGTAGGCGTCCTTGATCTGGGTGGTGTGGGTGTCCTTGGTGGCGTCGGCGTGGGTGTCCTTGGTGGCGTCGGCATGGGCGAAGGCGTCTGACGCAGACCAAGATTTGACTCAACGGAACTGATGTTGTCATTGAATTCGGCAGCCACCTCGGCTTCGAACTCGGCTTCCAGTGCCGCCTGCTCGGCTCGCTTCTTTTCAGCGATGCGACGAACCGCCGGGCGGATGAGACGACGTGCCTTTGCCTGCTCGCGAGCCTGTGCGCGATTCCTGTTTGCCTTGGCCAGAGCCAAAAGTTTCTCACACAGAATTTCGCGCTTCAACTTGTCTGCGCCGGGGATGCCACGCCTCGCTGCGATCACCCTGAGCTGCTTGGTGGTGTAGCCCTTCTTGGTGGTGTCTTCACAACGAATGTCATTCAGTTTGAGTTTGTTTGTCCCGTCCCTGCCCTTATAGACATTGAGTCGGACACGTCCCACCTTCTCGATGTTCTCCTTGGTAGCCACAATCTTCTTGGTTTTCTTGACCTTGGCACCGGCAATGTTGGTGGTGACCAAGACCTTGGGGTTATCTTTCTTCATGATGGCATACCAATTCTGAATGGTGCGAATCATGAGCAGGAGCTTGGTGAGGCTGTCGACGCCCTGAAACCGAATGTAGCCCTTCTTCCACGACACATAAGAACCGCCGCGCTTCTTATCCTTGTCCTTTCCTTCCGGAAACTTCAGATAGATGTTGTCAGGAAACTTGGGAACCTTACCTCCCAACTCTCTCAATTCCTGCATGAAGTTGCTATTCTTATTCCCAAACTCATATTCAAAGTCGGGGATGAACTCCATCACTTTATTGGGAATATTTTTCGAGTTCTTGACTATCTTCTTGAGTGACTTATAGATCTCATTTCCATTGGCGGTGGCTACAAACGGATCCGTGATGATCTGATTGACGAAGAAATCGGCATTGAAGTTTGTGATGAAAAAATCTTCGGTCGCCCTCTTTTCGGTAGGGACAAACTTTTTCATAAAGTCCTCCATCGTGTCCAGTGCCTTTCCGAAAATCTTCCTTCCGTCCAAGTTATTCAGAGGAACTTCGATGGGATTCTTTTCGTAGCCGCCGTTCATGAGCATGCCCGTGCGGAAGATCTGGATATTGTAGTCGCCCATGTTGACATCGATGCGCCGAACGATTTTGAAGAGGTTCTTGTTGAGTCGGTTCTGTTGCTCCTTGGTCTTGATGTCCACCAAGGGACGGAAGCGGTCACCTCTGATCACGACGCGGGTCACGCCCTTGGGAAACGGCTTCTTGGCAAAATCATAGGCAAGATCCGAAAATTGTCGCAAATTCAAATCCTTTTGAAACTTCACCTTGAGTCCAAACAGCGATGGGCGCAGCGGTGAGAATTTGACCGCAGTGTTCTTGGGCTCAGGGAAAACTCTGTTCACCGCATTCAAATTGATGTTCATTAAGCCGATGCCTTCGATGCGCACGTTCCTCCTCACGGGTTTCTTTGGCGCATTCTTGTTCTTGGGAATCAGGTTGAAGCGCTTGGTCTTCGTATTGAAGACCCACTTCTCGTCGCGGGGTGCCTCAATCCTCTGGACAACGTTGCCCGTCTCTGGATTGGTGAGCAAGATGCGATTACTCGGCAGACCGAGATTGGGTCCCGGAGTCCGCGGAGTAACGTTAATGTAACGGTTAGCTGACATAAGCCGTTCTTACTAAGGGTCAATGTTTTTTCTCAATCATCGTCTTGAACCATGGTGACTCCATATAGGATCTCCTGATCTTTCTTGACCGTTCCATTCCATTCCATGGTTCCAATGCCAATGTGAATCTTTCTCTGACTGAAAGGTCCTTCGTAAAGCTCCTGTTGCCAAGGGCGCGCCCTAGATCCCATGCTGGAGCAGTATTCGCGATACTTGGAGCGGAACCAGGACAGGGGCATCTGCTTGTCCTCTCCGTAGCGCAGTGCCGGGCTCTTCATGAATCCCACCAGCGTGTGCAGCTGACCTTCGATCTGCTCTCGCCATTCGTGGAACTTCTTGGGAACCACGTTCCAGATCAACTTGTCGCCAAAGTTCTTTACGGCTTCCACATAAGCCAAGATGGACTTTTGGAGAATCCTGTCAATCTCTGTGAACAACTTGTCGCACAACCTGGCGTCACCCTCCATCACCTGACGGGAGAACTTGAACAGAAGCAGACGACGCAAGATGGATCCACTGTTGTCCGAAAACCCAGGCAGCTCATTCCCGGCAAGCATCCCAGGCACATTCCACTGAATGGTCTGCGCCGTCTGATTTTTGATGGCAATCGAGACCTCCTCACCGGACACGATGGACTGAAAGGACGCCTGGTCAATCTTGAAATCGTGCTTGATTTCTGGACCGATGAATGCATACGCCTTGTAGATCGCAGAAAGACCGAACTTCTCCTCCATGTTGTTGGACATCACCGACACATCGCAGGGTTCGTAGAACATCTTGACCACAAAGTTCAACAGGGTCGACTTACCACTTTGGGCGATACCCTTGCAGAACGGGATGATCTGCCAGCCTTCCGCTTCATTCAGTTCAAAGGTCATCCTTCCGATCATTATATACATCCATTGCTTGACATCTGCATCCCACTCCTGATAGTCCATGATGGAGTCCAGGTGGGGCGTGGGAATATCAGACCAGTGCCTGACCTGTGTGTAGTCTTCAAAGTCCGAATCAAAGTAGCGTGCCGTCACCAAATTCCTATCCAACTTTCCGATCTCAGACGAACCATAAGGATAAAAACGATTTCCATCGAGGTCGCCGATGAACACACCATTTCGATAAGACCAGGCGTGTCGGTACTTGACGATCTCAGGGCACTGAATGTCGTTGTGCTCTTCCAGGTGAGTGGCAACCTCTCTCGCCATGGATGACCTCTTGGTTATCTGCTTCCACCGGTCAGGTGACGTGTTCTTGTCACTTATCGCATGAAGCTTCTCGCGGATCGTGCACACCGGCTTCCAGGCCATGGTCCGATGACCCTTCTCGGTGATCACCTCTTCGCAGACCATGTCCCTGAACTTTCGAAGCCTCTGTCTCTCAAATTCGTTCAGGCAGTCCAGGATGAGAATCTGAAAGGGATTAAGGTCTTCGGTGTTCTCAATCGTCTTCGTGGTTTCTCCATCGGCTGACAATGGATTTTCCATGGAATCTTGCAGAGAGTGTGTAGCCCCAAGCCACTTGTAGACCTGTTGAATCTGATTTTTGATGATCCTGATGTCCATGCTGGCTTCATCGGCTATCTCTGGGGCATCTTTCTTGATCCTGGTCTCGATGGCATTCAACCCTGCCATCCTCTGAGTGTAGACGCCATGGATCTTCTTGTGAAAATCGTTACCCACATTGTCCAGGTAACCACTACTATTGATGTCAACACTAAATATGTATTTGATTAGACTTCTCAAATCACTGCCTCGAAGGTCATCAAGTCCTTGCTTGATATCGGTGATGTGAGCTGTGAGTTCTTCCATTGACTTGTCTTGGGCATGATTTAGCATTCGAAGAACGAGATCCTTTGCCTCTGACGTCATTTGTCTATATTACTTGGGCTTCATTTTTTTAAATCCCCAAGGGACTTGAGAATTTTCACCATGATCTTGTTATGTATCTCAAGTTGCTGACGGATCCCCACCAAGGTGCTGCACACCGTGTCACCGTCGACGGTCTCCAGGGCGTTCACCAGGATGGCACCCAGGTCAACATCCTCGGTCTCATCTTCGTCCTCGAGAAACTGTGAAAAGTCGGGCATCTCGGTCTCGGACACCTCGGACATCTCAGACTCCTCGCGCTCACTGTCGGTCATTTTTGGTTACCCATATTTTTTCTTTCTTAAAAGGGCGCGTGTGTCAGGAGGTTGAAAAATTTTCTTGCCTATTAGTACTAAAGCAAACTATGGCGGGTGGACTTATGCAGCTCGTAGCGTACGGTGCGCAGGATGTGTACTTGACTGGAAGCCCTAAGGTGACCTTCTTCCAGGCGGTGTACAAGCGCCACACCAACTTCGCGATGGAGAACATCGAGCAGGTCGTGAACGGTACGGCCGCGAACTCCGCACGTCTGTCCGTGACGGTTGCCCGCAATGGTGATCTCATCGGTGAGATGTACCTGGAGCTTACCTCCAACGCGACTCTGGTTACCTCAGCCAACACCACGTCGGCTGATGGAACTACTTCTTCCAGCGAGTGGGTCGCCGAGCGTGCCGTCGCTGATGTCGAGCTGACCATCGGTGGTCAGCGCATCGATAAGCACTACCAGAAGTGGTGGCGCCTGTATTCGGAGCTTTACCTCGATGAGGCCAAGAAGCTCCAGTACGGGAAGATGGCTACGTCTACTGCCATTGGAAACAAGGTGTACCTGCCCCTGGTGTTTTTCTTCAACCGCAACCCAGGGCTTTACCTCCCTCTCATCGCTCTCCAGTACCATGAAGTGCGACTTGATATTACCCTATCTGCAACCTATGCTAACTATTTCGGAAGCAACTCCGTCAAGGTGTGGGGTAACTACGTGTACCTGGATACCGAGGAGCGCCGCCGGTTCGCCCAGAAGGGCCACGAGTACCTGATCGAGCAGGTGCAGCACACTGGTGTGGACACCGTGACCGCGAACGGGACCAAGCAGGTGCGTCTGTCCTACAACCACCCCGTCAAGGAGCTTGTCTGGTGCTTCTCCAGTACAGGTACCGCTGGGACCAGCAACGACATGTGGGATACCACCGATCAGCATCTGTCTAACGTGTCGACTGTGGCGTCTGGCGAGATTGCGCGCGAAGCTGGCAATGCCACCATCGCAACCCTCAGCACTATTGGTGGGCCCGGGATGTTGGTCAACGGCTCCGAGTGGCTTGGCGAGGAAGGTGACGCGGGTGGCAGCAACCCCGTGGGTCCTCTGTCTACCTTCAAGCTGATCCTCAACGGTCAGGACCGGTTCAAGGAGCAGTCTGGTAAGTACTTCAACCAGGTGCAGCCCTTCTACCACCACAGCGGGAACCCCTACCCGGGTATCTACTCGTACTCTTTCGCGCTCAAGCCGGAGGAGCACCAGCCCACGGGTAGCTGCAACTTCTCGCGCATTGATAACGCGCAGGTCGAGGTCGTGCAGAAGAGCGGTGGTACCATCACCACCAACATGCACATGTTCGCCGTGAACTATAACGTGCTCCGGATCCAGTCCGGTATGGGTGGTTTGGCGTTCAGCAACTAAGTTAACTAATATACTCATTTGTTAGGGAAAATTGAACCCTAGATAATGATTATAGCGCTTCAACTTTGTTGAATATGCACGTGTCACGAATGACTACATAGATGAAATAACCGTAGAATGCTAAAAAACCAGTAATTATTGTTACGGCTATGACTATCTCCATCTAAGAGTGTTAAAGATTTAACTCTCTAGCCAATCAGAAATGAGTTTCGACCATATCACAGACAAATGTTCGCGTGCCCTATTGTTGGACGTCTATCAGGCGATGTTCAAGGCCAATTTGTGGGACGACCTTATTGTACATGGTGACGAGACAGGGTTTCAGTATACTGAAGCTGCAAAACCTTTGCTTAATCACATGAAACTTCTGGATCTACATTCTGGAAGTTCTATGGCGTGGGTGATGTCTCACATGAAAAAGATCTCAAAAATGGGGTATGTGGAATATGTTAAAGATTTCATGAGACTACAAACTTAGTAATGAATGATGAGTTCAAGCGACTATGGGCACTACTCATATGTCAAATATGGACAAAATATCACCTTGGACGAACCAGACCACAACAGACCTGGTCTCGTCCAACGGAGGAAGAACTCAACCCCGGATATCTATTCGGACACTACCTCATGGTCGAACCAGATGAATTTAGAACGTGGCTCGACTATCAGCGTTGGGGTGAGAATAAAGAACTTACTGACTACCAGTGTTCATTTTTTGAATACATTAAGGAGATGGTTGATGAGATCTACCCCGATGCCGAACGAACCGACTTGGGAATGGCTCTCATTTATGGAGAGGGGACTCGCGACGACGTAGCGACGATCTTGAACTTGATGCCTTCCTCCTTTCCTTCCGAGCCCTCTGGTTCGCAGCCATCCGCGCACGAAGCGCCCGAATCTGGAGATTGATGAGTTCACGTTCGCGTTTAAGTCGCTCTTCTTCTTGAACCATCTCCCAAAACGCCTTTGCAGTAATAGTATCCATCTTATATTAAACAATAATTTATTTGTTTAGATTAGAAATGGACTTCGAAGAATTCCACGTAAGAGACGTTCAGAAACTCTTGCGTGAAATCATTCTCCCGCGACTCTGTGACCTCGAACAGGAAGTTCAACTTTTGCGCAAGACCACCTGGCCAGTGTGTCAAGCCATGCGTGAACACTATTGTTTTAAAATTGATGAAAATGCAAACATTTCACGTCAGTTGAAGGCGCTGGTGGACCCAGAAGAGTATCGTAGAATTGTTCACATCAAGGAAGAATTCAAACATCGGTACTGCGATAAAATTCGCAACTCATTGTAAGGATGCCATCCTTCGGGGACATTGTGTGTGTTTTGGATCTCGCGTGCCGAAAAAGTATAGGCAAATCGATGCCAGACCAGTTGTTATCTAAAATTGTTCGAACTGCGCGGCAGCGTCCAAGGCGCTACGTCCCACCCAAAGAAATACCAATAGAAGCTCCACTAAAAAAGAGACATACAAAGGCTATAGTGAAAAAGAAAGATAAGGGACCGATAAGAAAATGGAAGTTGAAGGGTGAAAGGAGAAGAAGGGGGAGATTTTAATGAACTATAATAGAAAGATGAGTGCACTTATTGTTCCAGCGGCACTGATATTTGCTCTAAATGTAATAACAACACAACCATCTGCGCAGACAAATGACCCAACCATGAAAGCACTTAAGTTGGGGAAGATTCAAGTCAAACGCAAACGGAAGCCAAATGTTATTAAATTTACACCAAAAACACCGAAGACGGCAAAGACGCTTACTCGCCCTTAGCCACGGCCTCGATTTCCTCAACGTCCTTGACGGTCTCGGGCTGAACCACCCTGAGAGGGGTCATCAAAACATCGTCAAAGTTCTCGTTGCGATCCTTGGCATCGGCAAGTTTGGCATCAATGAGCATGCGATATTCTTTGGCATCAAGTCCAGACACCATGGGCGCAAGGAGATAGAAAAGGGCAGCAAAGACTGCCGTGTGGACCACAAGCCCGGCGGGGGTCGGTGATCCGTTCATGGCGATCTTGAAGAAACGCCCGAGCAAACTCTCGACCAGTTTGTAGGTGACGGGATTGGACACCACATAGAACAGGACGGCAGCAAGCAGAACTCGTGTAATAATAATCATTTGTAATTACTTACTATTAAAATTTAGTGTTTCATGCAACTGGACATCTCACGGCGGCGCATCATGAAGCCCTCGCGACCCATGACCTCGGCGGCGATCGCCTTCTCGGCCTTAACGACATCCTCGGCGACCATCTCGCCAGCATCCATGACCATCTCACCAGCCTTCTCGACCTCCTCGGTGACCACGACCACAGCCGGGCGCTTGAGCATCATGAGACCATAGGAAAGGAGACCGAAGACCACGGCATGCAAAAGCAGACCGGTGGCGGAAGGGCATCCTGTGGTATTGGCAACCTTGAAGAGACCACCGAAGATCGCCTGAACCAGACGGTAGGTGGCAGGGTTCGCCACGATGAGGAACAGGAGGGCGGCCTGGAGAGAAGCCATAACCTTGGGATCACGGAGGAGCATATCAAACATCTTCATCATTTACTCTTACAAAAGAAGTTTTTTCAGAGAATCCGAGAACCCCTCCATGTTATCCTCACGAAGCTGCTTCATCAAGTTATCCACGATGAGACGGCACTCGGTGGCCAACTTATTACCAGTAAGCGCCTCTACGTCCAACTTATCCTTTAAGTCGCTGAATTTAGCAAGAGCATTCTGCTTGTTAGCGGGGATCAAGGCATCCGGAAAGATCTTGGCAACAGGCAAAGACAAAAGTTCTTTACACCGAGGGGTGAACTCGGGTCGAAGACCTTCCTGGGTACGACGCCAGATAAGAATAGCAGAAATGATAGCAACAACAGCAACCATCCACATGGGAACCTTCATTTTTACTTATTGGTCACAAATTTTTTGCCTGAACAAGCGACTTAAAGAAATGAAAACAAAGGTAAGTACGAAAAACAAACATGACTTCTTCTGTTATCAAGTTCTCTGATCTCTCGCTCTCTGATGTGACCTTCTCTGACATTCGCAAGAATGCCAACAATGGTGGAAAGACCATCTACCTCAATGGTCGTGGTGGTTCTAGACTCTACATTCAGCTCCCCAAGATGAAGGTTCCCTTTGGTCTTGGAATCAATGAGTACGACGGCAAGACTTCTTATAGTCTTCCTATGACTGCTGATGATCCGTCCTTTGTGGACTTTCTCAAGAAGTTCGATGACATGGTGGTAGCCAAGGTCGTTGAAAACTCTGAGACCTACCTGGGTAAGTCTATGAATGAGACCGTGGTGCGCGAGGCACTCTACACTGCACTCTTCAAACCTCCTTCTGATGAGAAGTATGCTCCCCTCTTCAAGACCAAGGTCTTGGCCAATCATGATGGCACCTTCGTTCCTCAGGTTTTCACCACTGACCGCGAGCCATTTGATCTCAACAAGCTCGAGAAGGGTCAGTATGTGACAGCCATCGTTCACATTCCAAGCATCTGGTTTGTGGGAACCAAGTTTGGTGTCACGATCCGTCTTCAGCAGCTGAGGGTCACACCTTCGCAGAAGCTCACCGAGTATGCTTTTGTTGATGATGATACAGAGGACGATGTTAGCTTCGACGAGTCTGAGTAAAATCGCAAACTAAAAAATGAAATAAACTAGTAGAATGGAATACAACTGTGGAAAGTTCCTGAACAAGTATGTGGATCGCAGTGATATTCAAGCTTCCTACAACCATCAAGGCTCCAAGGCCATGGTTATAGTGGAGACGCGGTGTGGTTACTGGCTTCCTTTGGTTATAAGAAACGCCATTGATAAACTTCCTGGATGGAACTTGTATGTGGTTGGTCCAAAGAATGTTATAGAATTCATAAAAGAACAGGTAGGCGGTGTATTTATACCAGTTGTTCTAGATGTTAAAAAGATGAACATAGCCATGTACAATTATTTACTTATGGATACATCATTCTGGAAAAAGTTCCGCGAAGATCACATTCTCATATTTCAGATGGATTGCCTACTTCTCAGGGAACCAAGTGATGACATGTTAGAATGGGACTATATTGGACCTCTATGTGGAACCTTGAGTGAATCCGAGTTTATCATGAACGGAGGTCTGTCACTTCGCAAAAAGGATGCCATGATCAAGGCATGTGAAACATTCACCGATGAAGAACGAAAACTCCCAGAGGACGTGGCATTCACCAGGTGCATGAGACGCCAGAAGGATTTCAGTCTACCAACCATGAATTCATGTTACAAGTTTGGCATCGAAAGTTTGGGCGACATCGACACATCTGTCGGGATTCATGGGACAGACAAGTATTATGGCGCTGGAACTGGTATGTATGAAAAATTATTTGCTATTGATAAGTAAAGGATGCCTGCCTGCTTTCCTGACATGCAACCCCTGGTGATTGATCACAATCCCTTTGTTTACGTCAAGCCCAAGACGGCTGACAACCAGTTCCCGGCCAGTCACGTGACCCCGGATACCAAGTTTATGTGCAACACTTACACCAACCGCCCCACCCAGTTGCTCGCCAGGGCTCCAGGAGGGACCGCCGTGCGTTCAAGTGACCCGGTTACTAAGGTGTACCGCTACTCCATCCAGCGTCCGTGAAATCGCTCTTAAAGATTTCAACCATAGTATTAGCAAAATGAAGATCCAGAAGCGCGATGGATCATTTGTTGTCATGAAGTTTGATAAGATTACACAACGCCTCAAGAACTTAATGACTACAGAAATGAAGAGAGCTATCGATGTAGAACTCATTAGCCAAAAGGTTATCGATAGCTTGTATGACGGGATCCATTCCACCGAAATTGATGCCCTTGTCGCCGAAACAGCCGTCGGGATGTCCACCATTCAAACCGAATACGAAGACCTGGCTGCCAGGGTGGTGGCTAGCAGTATTCGCAAACAGATCCCCATGACCTTTTCGGATGCCATGTGGAAGTTGAGGGAAGCCGAGATCATCAGCGAAGATCTGTGGAATTCCATTGAAGCCATCGGAAGGTCCACGGTCAATGAAGCCATCGTTCACGCCAGGGACATGCAAATCAACTTTTTCGGCTTGAAAACCCTGGAAAAGTCCTACCTCCAACGACTTGGTGGAAAACTCACAGAGAGCCCTCAGTACTTGTGGATGCGTGTATCTCTGGGTATTCACGGGGATGACTGGGAGAGAGCCAAGGAGACCTATGAGCTGATGTCCCAGGGATACTTCACTCACGCAACACCCACTTTGTTCAATGCAGGAACTCCCAAGCCCCAGATGAGTTCGTGCTTCTTGGTTGCCATGAAGGATGACAGCATCGACGGAATCTACAAAACCGCCCATGAGTGTGCCCAGATTAGCAAGTGGGCAGGTGGAATCGGCATGCACATCCACAATGTCCGCGGTGACGGCTCACATATCAAGGGAACCAATGGAACCTCCAGCGGCATCATCCCGATGCTCAGGGTCTTCAATGCCACCGCGCGCTACGTCAATCAGGCTGGTAGGAGGAAGGGGTCAATCGCTGTTTATATGGAACCATGGCACTCGGATATTGAAGCGTTCATGGACCTGAGACTCAACCAGGGCGATGAGGAGGCGAGGTGTAGAGATCTGTTTTCGGCTCTGTGGATTCCAGATCTTTTCATGGAGAGGGTTCAGGATGGTGGCAAATGGTCTCTGTTCTCGCCCGATGACACCAAGGATCTCCCTGAACTTTACGGAAATGCCTTCAAGGAAGCATATGAACGCTACGAGCAAGAAGGTAAGGCGGTGAAGACCATGGATGCTCATGCACTTTGGCAGAGGATTCTTCGCAGCCAGGTGGAGACAGGCACACCCTATATGCTTTTCAAGGATCCGTGCAATGAAAAGAGTAATCAAAAGAATTTGGGAACCATCAAGTGTTCCAACTTGTGTACCGAAATCGTAGAATACACAGACAAGGATGAAACTGCAGTGTGTAATCTTGCCTCCATTGCGCTGCCTAAGTTCGTCAATCCAAAGACCAAGAAATTCAACTACCAGTCATTGATTGATGTGTCCCGAACGGTCACGCGCAACCTGAACAAGGTCATCGACCGAAACTTCTATCCAACTGAACCCGCGCGAAAGTCCAACATGCGTCACCGACCCATCGGCATCGGAGTTCAGGGACTGGCTGACACCTACATTCTCATGGACATGGCATTTGACTCCGAAGAGGCTCGTGAGTTGAACCACAAGATATTCGAGGCGATCTACTATGGTTCGGTCATGGAGAGCATGGAGGAAGCCAAGAAATATGGTGCCTACGAGACATTCGAGGGATCACCCGCGTCCAAGGGCATCCTCCAGTTTGACATGTGGGAACCTTCAAAGTATCCACTGAACCAGAACTGGGACGAACTCAAGGAGAAGGTCAAGAAACATGGAATGCGCAACAGTTTGCTTCTGGCACCGATGCCAACCGCATCGACTTCACAGATTCTTGGGAATAATGAGTGTATCGAGCCTTACACGAGCAACATGTATCTCCGAAGAACCTTGGCTGGTGAATTTGTGGTCATCAACAAACATTTGATTAAGGAGTTGATCTCACTGGGCATATGGAACAACGATACCAAGAATGCCATCATCCGCGACAATGGTTCCGTGCAAAACCTAACCATCCCCGAAGAACTCAAGGCAAAGTACAAGACGGTCTGGGAAATGTCACAAAAGACGCTAATCGACCAGGCTGCCGACCGTGGGCGCTTCGTGTGTCAGTCTCAGTCTTTGAATCTATTCTTGGAAGATCCAAACACGAGTAGAATTTCATCCATGCACATGTATGCGTGGAAACAGGGGCTAAAGACGGGTATGTATTATCTTAGGACGCGTCCGAAGGCAAGGGCAGTGCAGTTCACCGTGGACCCTGTCGCCAAGGCGGCTTGCTCAATCGAAAATAAGGACGACTGTGTTATGTGTTCTGCTTAGCCATAATGTCCTTGAACACCTTTGACTCCTTGCATTCGTCCAAAAACTTAGAGCGTCCGTCACCCTTGGGGTCCATCAATGACGCGATCAACAAATATTCAACTGAACCTTCCTTTCTGCGCTTCCACGCATAAAAGAGGGCCATGATAAACAGACCTAGTGCGATTCCAACGAAAATCATTTTGTAGTTCAGCAATTCAATGATGCAGAATCTATCACCGTCATCGCAGGTTTCTACAGCAAGTGTCGCGAAGAAGCTGGTGAACAGCACTGTGAAAAAGATTGCAGGGATCAAAAGCATCCATCGAATGAAAACAATCTTTCCCACGCCGCCCCACGCCATCAACTTACACGTACTCTTGGTGGACCTAAGTAGGAACATGGAGAAAAAGTCATGAAGGGCTATCACCATGACCATGCTCATCAGCAGGAAAGGAACTGCATTCAAATACAACTGGGCGTCATACTGAGCATCTGATCTCCTTAACCTAGTGGTGAAATAATTGAAATAATCGGTGGCAATGCTGCGATATTTGCGAGGCTGATTGTCACTCATCTACTAATTATCGGACAATTTAAATTTGGGTTTGAAATCTTTGCACTTTTCTTTTAGGCTGTCCGTCTTGAAGAACAAAAATTTCTCGACGGGAATTCCAAAAAAGGTGAGAAACACAAACACGGCTCCGCCCAAAGATGCGTATACGTAGAATTTCGTCATGTCATTGGAACCGAAAATGAAGAAACCAATGAGCAGTGAGAAACCCAATGCAAGAAGACGAATGAACCACTTTGTTCCGCGCATCATATTTTCTCTATCTTCACTGGCGAGGTAGTCCGGGCATCCAAATGATTTCACATAAATGAAAGGAATGAGTTCAAGTATGAAAACATTGATAGCCAATGATGCGATACTTGCCTGTATCATCTTACTTTATGGCAAGAAAATTGCCAAGGATGGTGTAGGTCGGGGCGCCGCCTAAACCAGTCACAAGGGCATTTATGAAATATACAAAAATTAATGAACCTGTGACATATCCAATTATCTCTTGATCTTTTGGACCAAACACGTCTCCGAACAAAAATGGACCAGCCAAATACATACAAGTACCAAAAACAAGTATAGTCCCACTTATCCACGAAAAATAGATCATCGCCCTAATAATCCCGGTCGAACCCTTGGCGAAATCCTTGGAGTATTGCGTCTTGAAGTATGACCCCCACATGGTTTCAATCGTCAATATGAAAATGAATGTAATCACCACAAATAACACTGTCGGATTTAAAAATGCAGTTTGGATCTTTTTTATGAAATCACTTGTATCCTTTGTGAATCCGAGCAGCCTTTCTTCTTGAGACTCAAGCGCCCTCGCGTCCACTCCCACACCTGGGGCTCCGGTGATGTCAATCTGTTGTCTACTCATCTATTATGACCTGACATTAATTTTTATTCAGGAAACAACGACGAAGTCCGTCGGACTTCAGAGACGATGAACCTCTTTTTACTTTCATGGGATCCCAAAGTTTGTGCAAGTAGGCACATCAACAAACATGTGGGCAAGATGATTTTGGAAATCACTCAGATGATGTATACAGCATGGCACATACTTCATCCGGGTGGTGATTGGATGAACCAGTGTCCACTGAACAAGAAGGGCGAACATGGCTATAAACGCATCTCTAACATCAATCACCCCATGGCCATCTGGGTGAGGTCCGCGGAAACCAACTACATCTTTGCTGCCCGTTTGGCGATCGAGTTGGGTGAAGAGTTCGAGCGCAGGTACAAGCATCCCCACGCCAGTCTGGAGCATGCCCGGTGGCTGGCAGAGCATATTCCAGAATGTGTTCACAATATTTCACTAAAATCGCAGTATGGTGTTCTTAACCTAGAAGAGGACGTCGAGCCCGTACCGCTTTGCATGCCCGACACCTACCACGATCCCGATCCAGTGGTGGCTTACAACAAGTACTATATCGGTGAGAAACTTGCACTCGCCTAAAAGTTGTCAAAGGAAAACATGGTCTCCAACGCAGTCGCCGTGTTGATCTTCTTGATGACGCAGACCTGGTGGACCCAGTCAGGTTTCTTCCACTTGCTGATGCCTTTCGGTAGGGTGATGTGCTTTTCACACCATGACCTAAGATCCTTTGCCGAAAACTTGTTGATGTGCTCCTTGGTCTCACACTGATCCACCGTGGTAATCTTGGGGATGAGACTCTCCAACGGATCACCCCTGTCGCCGATCACAGGTGCCATGAGATCATTCACCGGCTTCTTCAACTTATCAAAGTAGTATTTGTAATCTAATTTAACTTTCTTTTCTTCCACGTAGACCGGATCCTCTGCCTTCTCGAACAACTTGTGCTTTGGATTCCCGGTGTCTGACACTAGAAAACTCACCCGCTCTCCTTGTCTCGGTTCGGAACCTGGTTGGCGTTCCCACATCTTGTCACGAACCCAGACATGGGGCAGATTCCTCTTGTTGTAGACCTTGACCTGCTCTTTTTCGCTTTTTGACGCGTTGTAGGTTTCGTAGACCGATGGATCCGTCCCAAGATCGGATCTGAATCCGTCATCCTTGAGTGACCTGGTCTCCAAGAGCATCTCATTTGGAACCTTTCCGTCCAAAAGTTCCTTGCCCCTTTCCATTACATACTCCAGTGCTGGTGTGGAGTCGTTGGATTCCAGTAGGATGTTCAGAATCTGCTTGCCGACCTTGCGATTGAATGGTGACTGGTCCCTTCGAATGACCTGAAGACCCTTGATGTCCACCTTCTCCAACTCCATTTCGCCCTGCTTGTTTTGCACCCACATCTTGGCTGCGTAGCGCTTCTTCGAGTAGAGAATGTAAGGCATGTAGACCTTCTCCAACTCAAGTTCATTGGGTGGCGGAAAAACGCACATGTCTGCTGCCTTTTCGCCCAGCTTCCATGCCTCGGCGATCTTTTGTTCCGTGGTCAGTGATTCATCCAACTTGAACTTGACCATCACCGAGTCCGTATCTCCATAGACCACTTCGGATCCCTCAAAGTTACCTTCGACCGTCGCCTTGGTCTCGTCGATCATCTGCCTCCCGCGGCAGGTCACCGCAGATGCGATTGCCTTCAGACCTAACATCCCCTTGGTCACGCCGGTGAATCCGTATACCGAGTTCATCACCACCTTGTAAGCCAGCTGCTTGCCGTTGAACACCGCTTCCAGTGGAGTTCCCTTGGTCCTCGCCATGTCCTTCTTGGCTTGACTTCGGAAGTTCTTGAGATCTGCCAGAATCTTTGGCAACAGTGCAAAGACCTTTTCGTCTTCACCCTTGCGCTTGGATACAAAGTAGTGTTTTTCACCTTGAATCTCAAACTCCTCGTACTCATAAAAGTTTTTGTTGATGTTTGCCTTGTCGAACACGTAGGTCGAGTAGCACAGGTTGTGAGCGCGCATGATCGAAGGATACAGTGAAGCGAAATCCAAAGCCACGATGGGCTCGTAGTAGGCGCCCTTCTTGGGTTCCAAGACCGTGGCTCCCTGAAACTTCTCTTGCTCTTCTTCATCATTCTGATCTCGCTTGGAGTAGATGGTTGGGATGCAATACTTGTGATCGGTGGCAGTCTTGACCATCAGACTGAATACCTTGATCTGCTGACCTCTTTCTGTCAAGAAGCTGAGCGGAACCCATGTCGCCTTTGCCATCTCGATGAGGTTCGGGATGGTCTTCAACTTGTCCATGATGTGAATCGGAAGGATGGTATCCTTGATACAATATTCACTGACTTCGCCGATCTCCTTGGCATCCTGTCTTCGCCATCGGTCGAAGATCTCCATCGGTGGCATGTCGATCTTCTTGTCACCCAGAAGGTCCTTACTGACATTGTTCAGCGAATAGGAGTCCAAGTTGAGTTCGCGCTTGACCAACTGCATCATGTCAAACACGAAGCGACCGCTCATGGGGAGCATCTTTAACTTATTGTCACCCAGGGCACTGGATGAAAGGTTCTTTTCGGTTAGCTTGCTTCGACCTCGCTCGTCCTTGAACCTTCCGAAGGCGCTGAACTCTTGCATGAACTTCCAGTCACCTTCATAGCGACGCATGATGTATTCAAAATCAAAACCGAACACGTTCCATCCGGTGATGATGTCCAGGTCCCACTCTTTAACCAAATTTTTAAACCCAATAAGTAAATCTTTTTCATTATCAAATTCGGATGTCAGAGCCTCTTGACACGGACCAATTGAAAGACCCTTCTGCATCAGCTCAGGACGACCATAGTCCTGACGTGTCACCGCGATCTGAAATACGAGATCTTCTTTTTTGGTTGGTTGGGGAAACGCCCCAGACTCACTGAAACACTCGATATCAAAGGATCCTGTTCGAAACGGCGCAATATCTTGGCGCTCCAGAGGAGTCAACTGATGATGCCCGTTCAACTCAATCTCAATGTCGCAGTTCGTTTCATCTTCTCTGGCAGAACGGTCAGGAACTTCTATCCAGCCCGTGGATGAACACCCGGACATGTGGAGCACCCTAAGCACTGGATCCAAGTTCACTTCATAATTCTGGAACGTTGAATCATAGCTGTAGTCGAATTTGATCTTGTTCCCCATGGTCCTCATGGCTTTCTTGGTGTTGAAAATCAACTTGACCAGTGGGACACTTCGTCCGCCTCGAAATCCCCAGAGGTTGGTGGCATCATACTTTTCGAACTTGTGCACACTTGGCCAACGATATTCAGACCAGTCCTTGTAATATTTGATATATTCCGGACATTCGCGACACCAAATTTGACCATGCTTGTCACATGGAAGGCGTTCCTCCTTGCTTCCAGGTCTGAGCACCTTTTCGAAGAGCATCTTCAGGATCGTGTGATGGGTGACGTTTGGTGAATCCTTGTTCATGTTGTATCCGAGGTAGAAGAATGGCTTGAATGGAAACTTGACGCAGACACTCTTGCCATCCTCGGTTCGACCAAATGCATAGACCCTGAAGTGTGTCTCGCCCGTATCGGGATCTTCATAGTCATGTCCTTCCCAGGTCAAGGTCTGGAATTGAACCCTGTCCATTTGGTTAATGTGGCGTAATTTTTTTAATACCCAATTGTAAAGATATGTCTGGAGCACTGGTAAATCTTGTAGCCAAGGGGGCCCAGGATGCCTTCCTCACTGGTAAACCTGAGGTCAGTTTTTTCCAATCGATGTACAAGCGTCATACCAACTTCGCGCAGTTCCCGGTGGAGCTGTTCCCGGTCGGTAGCGCTGGCATGAACAGCACCATCAGCCTTCCCATCACGCGAAAGGGTGATCTGCTCACTTACATCTGGGCGGAGTCCAGCACTGACGTGGATACGGCGTTCGGTATTACCGACGTTTCACCAAGTTTGTTCCGTCTCTATGTTGGTGGTCAGCTTGTCGAGGAGCACGATGCCTTTTATGCCCTCAACCTTTACGGAAAGTTCTTGGTAAACAACAGCGCCAAGGGGTATGCCGGGAGGAATGCTAATAATCCGGAGGATAGCACATGGCTTCCTTTCCACTTTTCGTGCTGTGACGAGGCGGGTTGTGCCCTCCCTCTGGTCGCTCTCCAGTACCACGATGTCGAGGTCCGCATCCAGTTCGGAGGTGGTACTGGTGGATCCGACACCAAGTACTACGCAAACTACATTCAGCTCGATACCGATGAGCGTGCGGCGATGGCGAACGCTCCCAGGGAGATGCTGATCACCCAGGTCCAGCGCGTGCAGCCAGAGACCACTACTGCTGCTCCCAAGGTTGATCTGTCCTACTTCAACCACCCTGTCAAAGCTCTTATGTGGGGTGCGGCTACCACTAATGATGGTACAGCATACAAGTTTGATAATGCCAAACTTACTCTCAATGGCGTCGACACTTTTGATCCCATGTCAAATGTCTATTTCGCCCATGTTCAGCCTTATCACCACAGCTCCAATTCCAGTGATCTGATGAGTTATTCATTTGCAGCAGAGTCTGATTACCTTTACATGTACTCATTTGCCCTCAAGGCAGACAAGTATCAGCCCTGCGGTACCTGTAACTTCTCCAGGTTGGATAATGCTGAGATCAAGTTTGGGGGAGGAAATCCCACGGGTGTTCTCAACTGGTTCTATGGTGTCAACTACAACATCCTCCGCATCCAGAATGGCATGGGTGGTGTCGCGTTCGCCAATTAAACAGTTCAAGCGAATGCTTAAAAATGGCAAAGGGAGAGCAGTCCGATCGAGAACGAAAAAGGGACTCAAAGAAGAAAGAAAAAGATAAATCAAAGTTTAGTCAAAAGCACATTAGGTCAAAGTCAGATTGTTAAACGAATTAAACATCGTTTAATAATATGATGAACTTGGATGAGGACGATCAAAAATATGTAAAACGCAATCTCGGTGAATTTGTGCCAATCTACAAGGCTCAAGAACTTATTGAAGACAAGTTAAAAAACAAATTGCCATCTCTTCTTAAAGATCTTGCGAAAAAACATAAATTGGATTCCGTTATTTTGGGAATTCACAACAAAAATCCCAAAAAGTTCAAAAAGGACACCATAGGTCTTATTGAATTTCCAACCCATTGGGGATCTTTTTACTACATCCATGATGAAAATAGAATTTTGGTCTATGATTCATCTTATGGAAAAGGTGTCAGTCCATATTTCAAAAAATACATGAAATCATATGGTGGAACTGTTACACAGGTAGGTTGTCCTTGTGGCAGCAAGAAACCCATTTCAATAAGAGCGACAAGTATAAGACCGGTTAAAAAAATCCCAAGGCAACCAGCGGCGTGGAATTTTTCAGAACCCGATGATGAACCTGACAATAGAAAACTAACGAGTTATGCTTCACAACATCAGTTTTGTTACATGGAAGCATTGTTATTTTTAGAAGAACTTTTGAACGAACGCAATGTGTCAAAATGCAAGAATGCCAAAGAATCACTGATAACGATAAAACGCTACATTATGGAAAAAATAAATGTTCCAGAAAATTTCAAGTACATCTGGGATCCTTCAAAAAAAGAAACAGTGCGTATAATATGAACACTATACCACTGACATTTGCCTTTATAGCAGCCTTTTTGAATGCGAAAAATGAAAATGGGCCCGTTGCCAAGGCATGGAGACTCGGCAGAAACCAGTTAGTCAGAAGTCGCAGCAGGTCGGCACTCAAAGCTCTCCATAAAGTCGCAGAACGTCCACCACAGCCGGATGCCTCTCCACGTCTTCCACCGTGAAATGCACGATGGCCATGTGAGTTCTATCTTCGTGACTGGAGCGGTTGATGCGCTCCACGATGTCCGAAAGTCCATTGACTTCATAGCCACGGTCGTGCTGATTGGGATCGCCGGTCACCACCATCTTAGTTCCCTTGCCGATGCGCGTCAAAATCATCTTCATCTGGTTGGGCGTGGCGTTCTGCATCTCATCGGCAATCACCCAACTCTTTTCAAACGTACGACCTCGCATGAATGCCAAGGGACAAATCTCAATCTTCTTTTGCTGGCAGAGACGAATGACCTGCTGGGCGCCCCAACGATCGTAGAACACATCGAACACGGGCTGAACCCACGGCTCCATCTTCTCTTCGAGTGAACCAGGAAGGAACCCATGCTGTTCCTCCACACTGACCGCCGGACGGGTTATGATGATCTTCTCGACCTTCTTTTCCTCGATAGCCCTCACCGCATGCTCACAGGCTATCATGGTCTTCCCCGTCCCACTTGGACCGGTGGCAAAAATGATAGGTTTCTTTTTGTCCTGGAGCAGTTTGTCATACCGAACCTGTGCCGGATTCTTAGGCTCGATGCGTGCACTCCCCTCCCCAGTGAAATAACAAGACGATGCCACAAGTCTCATTAACATTTTATTAGATTATAATAAGATGAACTTTTGTCCAACACCTAGAACATATGGAGGGGCTTTTCAGAATCCAACGATCATCGTAACCAAGAATATGGCAAATAACATTTATATGAGCAGGATTCCAAAAGGTGTTGATGTGCGCCTCATCTTCTACCGTAAAGGTAAAGCACATACGAAGTTAATTAAAGTGGAGTACGCAATGGATCCGGAGATAGATTCGGAATAAAATGTTCGTGGGTAATAGTATGTTCGACGACAAGGGACTGGTGATCGTATCGAAAGACGGGTGTAAATATTGTGACCTGGCCAGAGTGTTCCTTTCACAGAAGAAGGTAAGTTATACAGTGTTAGAACAGTCCGATGTAGATATCGACGATGTGAAGAAATGGACACAGCACAAGACATTTCCTTTCATTTTTTGGAACAGAGAGTTCGTGGGAGGCTACGACGAACTCAGGTTGCGATTTTCCACAGGTGAGCTTCCCAAAAAGATGGGTCTGACCGTGGAACATTGCGATTTCTAGTTAAATATTTAAAATGACTATATAGTAGTTGTTAATGATTTCAAGAACAGTAACATCTATCAATCTTAAACCAAAGGGTTTAGGCACAAGAAACCCAGCGGTCGCCACAGACTTTAGACCGATGGCTTTGAACGCTCCTCCCACAAAGGTTAGTTACACAGACTTTATCAGAGAAGTCAAGGATCATTCTGTTATTGAAGCTCATTACAGTCGTAAAGATAGTAGTGTCAAATATCTCACAGTCACTGGTGACTACGCTGAAACCAACGTGGTTCCCAACGATCGCTTTTGGGATGTCGCCATCGACAACGGTCTCAATCTTTACATAGACGATGTGACTATGGACGTGAATGTACTTGACGTTGCCGGTACTGTGTTCTGGTTTGCGTTCATGATTTTTCTCATCAGGGGCGTGATGGATGCACAGAAGAGTCCCGGGGGAATTCCAGGTAATCCATTCACCAGAAACACCGACTTTGATATGGACCGCGAGATTACCACCCGATTTGAGGACGTCGAGGGGATTGACAACGCCAAGGATGAACTTGCCGAGTTGGTGGACTTTTTGAAAAATCCTGAAAAGTATGCTGGGACTGGTGCCCGAGTTCCGAAGGGTGCGCTTTTGTCAGGTGCGCCAGGAACCGGAAAGACCCTATTGGCTCGTGCCATTGCCGGCGAGTCCAGTGTTCCGTTCATCCAGTGCTCAGCGTCATCCTTTGTGGAAATGTTCGTCGGTGTGGGTGCAAAGCGCGTCAGGGATCTATTTGAACAGGCGCGAGCTAATCAACCTTGTATCGTTTTCATAGACGAAATTGATGCCATCGGCAAAAAGCGTGGCGGAACGGGTCCCATCTCCAATGACGAACGCGAACAGACCATCAACCAGTTGCTGACCGAGATGGACGGTTTTGATGACACCTCGCAGATTGTGGTGATTGCCGCCACCAACCGCGTGGATATTCTGGATGACGCCTTGATTCGCCCGGGTAGGTTCGACCGAAAGATTCAAGTGAACTTGCCCAATGTCACTGGTCGGGCTAAGATTTTGGCGGTTCACACAAAGGATAAGATTTTGGATGGAGACGTTTCACTGGAAAAGATTGCTCGGCAGACCACCGGATTCAGTGGTGCCGATCTGGCAAACCTGATGAACGAGTGTGCCATACGGGCGGTCAGGGACGGTGACGGAACGGGAACCATCACCGAAGCCATTGTGGAGGACTGCTTTCAGAGGGTCGTCGTGGGAACCAAGAACAAGGACATGATTATCTCGCAGGCCAAGAAGGAGTTGGTGGCCTATCACGAGGCGGGTCATGCCATTGTGGGTGCTTTGATGCCCGACTACGATCAGGTTCGTAAGGTAAGCATCATCTCGCGTGGAAATGCAGGAGGAGTCACATTCTTCCAGCCCTCCGAAGAAAATCAAGACTCGGGTCTTTACAGCAAGCAGTATCTCCTCGCCCAGATCAGGGTGGCTCTGGGTGGGATGGTCGCCGAGGAGGTGGTCTATGGTGAGGACAACGCAACCACCGGTGCTTCCAACGATCTCGCACAGGTCTTCATGATCGCTCGGCAGATGATCACCAACATGGGTTTCGGATTCACGCTCGGAAAGCAGAACGCCGAACCCCAGTACCTTTCGGAGGCCACCAATCAGGATATCGATGACGAGATCCATGACTTGATCGACAGGTGCTATGAGGAGACCCGAGAGCTTCTGGTGGAGAACCGCCAGGCACTGGAGTTGGTTAAGGACGAACTTCTGGAGAAAGAAATCATCGACGGGCAATTCGTCTATGATCTTTTCAAGGACCGCGTTGATTTGGAGTGAAAAGGTTTCTGGCCAACTATTGGTTCTGTGATGTAGTTGGTTATCATCCGGGATTCTGATTCCCGTTACCCGAGTTCGACTCTCGGCAGAACCTTGGCTTCCATAGCTCAGTGGTAGAGCGCAAGACTAGTAATCTTGAGGTCCTCGGTTCGAACCCGAGTGGAAGCAAAATTTTTTCAAGATGGTCATCAAACATGCTGAAAAAAATCATTCAGGGGTCATCCCTTTGACCAAGAAGGTCACAGAACAAACTCGAGTTAAAGCTAAGAAGATACTATTTTTCAGAAAACATCATGGTGACCGCGTACTCTAAAATTGCCTTCCGCGACTACTTCTCCAAGTGTTTGAAACTTGACAGCCACGCGTCTGTTGCACCAATCGAGCAGATCGTAAACAACCGAAAATCCAGAAAATGGAGGATGCCAGACCTTCAACGAAATCCAGACACATGGAGTTCCGAACAAGCCTCCAAATTGATAATTTCCATCATTGAGGGGAGAGCCACACACAACACTATCACACTGAATAAGGTGACGACTAATGGTATTGTGTATTACGAAATAATAGACGGTGGACACCGAATTGTCACGCTTGTTAGTTTCATGAATGATGAAATCGAGGTCACCGAACAACTTGAAAACGGAGAAGTAGTAAGCTTTAAATACTCCGATATGGATGATGAAGCCAAGGATCACTTTTATTACAAACAGTTTGCAACTGCGACCTATACCAATCTTTCAGAACCAAATAAGGCAAAAATCTTTGCTGAACTTAATTCAGGGAAGGTGGTATCTACTGGTGAGTACATCAACTCAAAAATTATGCTTGAAGATCATTATTACATCAGGCTCATCAGTAAATTCTTCTATGAAAATGAAAAGAGAAGACAAATTTTTGAAAAGGTCACCAGAACCAACACCATGGTGCTTGGTCACCTGCCGATTCTATTGCTGATGTATGGGAATATCTTTTTTTCAAACGAAAAGAAGAAACAAGAAACGGAGTGTCCCACAGCGCGCGATAAAGTTGACAAACGCCTTGACCTTCTTTCATCGTTCAGGATGCAAGATCATCAAAAGCAATGGAAAGGTATAGAAAAACGCATGTCAAAAAATTTGGAATGTTTTTACTGGATGCTGGAATCCAATCAAATGTCACCCATCAACAAATATGATATTATGTCAATGAATTTGTTATTGTGTGAATGTCCGGATACATCCATAGAAGATATGGTTCGCTTCCTTAGAGAAACACGATCCTCTGACGATTTAAAGAGAAGATGGATGCTCAAAAACGACAAAATAAATAATGAAGCACGAGACAAGACCAATCCATGTAAGATACATAAAATCCGAACTCGTGTGGAGATCGCCAAGAACTGGCTTGCTGAGAACCCTTATCACGTTCGCACTTAAAGAATAATATACAAAAGATTAGTAAGAAAATGATCACCACGGCCTCGGCACCGACGCTCCGTTTGATGGCGGACTGGGAGCGTTCCAAGAAGTGCCGGGTTCTGTGGCCATACCGCAAAGACGTCTGGAGGAAGAATGCTGTTCCTGTTCAGGAAACCATGGTCTCCGTCGTCTCTGCGATACATGAATTGGGCACCGAGGTGACCGTCTACACCAAACCGGACCTAATGAATTCAACCAAGTCGAGATTTCCAAAGGGTGTCAAGGTCAAGACGCTCGACTATGGCGACATCTGGATCAGGGACACGGGACCGACCTTTGTCATGAACGACGCCACCAAGGAGGTCAAGGGGATCGACTGGAACTTCAACGCCTATGGTGGAATCTACAAAGACTTTGTTGACGACAACAATCTCGCCCGAAGGCTGATGTGCCAGATGCAGATGGGCACCGTGGATGGAACCTATCTCACGACAGAGGGTGGCGCCTTTGTGACCGACGGCGAGGGAACGGTCATCACTACCGAGAGTGTCCTTTTGAATCCAAACAGAAACCCTGGACTGACCAAGGAAAAAGCCGAAGAGGTAATGAAAAGACTGTTTGACGTCGACACGATCATCTGGCTCAAGGATGGACTCTACGGTGACATCGACACCGATGGTCACGCGGACAACCTGGTGGCATTTGTGAACCCCAAGGAAGTCCTATTGGCTTGGTCGGACGACCCCCTTGACCCACAGCACTTCATCTCCGTTACTGCCGAAAATACCTTATTGGCGCACGGACTCAAGGTTCATCGTGTTCACTGCCCCTTGCCCATGTTTGTTCAGAAGGAGGAGATGGAAGATATTGAATTCACCAAGGACACATTCAGGCGAGGTGTGGGTGACGTGCTTCCGGCTTCTTATATCAACTATTATCGCGCCAAGGATGGTATTGTTTTGCCCTTATACGGGAGTCTCATGACCGACAATAGTGCCGTGGATACATTCAAGCGCGTCTTCAAGGGAAAGAAGATCATGACCGTGAACGCCCGCGAACTTGTGTTGGGCGGCGGGTCGATCCACTGCGCAACCAATTAAACATTTTCTTCTTACCTATAATAACATGGCGATTACACGACTGCTGCTTGAGGCGGCTTCAGCGAACGCAACTGAAAATATGACGATGGTTTCGGATGACGACTATGAAATTAATTATGCCTCTGGAGCCGTGATGCTCAAGGCAGTCGGGTCGTTCATGCTCATTTTCCTTTCCTTTTTTCTTAGGTAATTTTACGATAAAATGATCGACCTTGGAAAGGTAGCGCTCTTTGAAGTTGGAATCAAGCATGATGATGAACCCACGACCAGTCCTTTGAATGACCCAAAACGACTGAAGAAGATTCTCAGGGAAATTTCGAAAGTTTGCAAACTTACAGTACTCAGGACATCGACTCATCAGTTCGAACCCTATGGGGTTACGAGTTTGTTTCTGTTGTCCGAGTCCCACTTGTCTATCCACACATGGCCCGAGCACGGAAAGTTCGCAATGGATGTCTATTCGTGTAATGATGGTTACAGTGAAATGGAAATTGAAAATATAATTAGAAAATACTTGCCCGTGGAACATATTCAGATTGAAATCAAGAATCGGGTATTTAAAGATATAATCAAATGACTAGTTAATGAATATTCTCGTGACAGGGTCCTGTGGCTTTCTTGGGTCCCATCTCGTGAAACGTCTTTTGAAAGAAGGTCACTACGTAATCGGTATCGACAATCTTCTTACAGGAGATAGAAACAATTGTCCCAGAGATTCCAATTTTCGCTTTGTGTGGCACGATGTAATAACACCAATACATTTTGACGACGTGGATCAGATTTATCATCTCGCGTGCCCGGCGAGTCCACCCGCCTACAAATTGGATCCCATCCACACAGCCAAGACTTGCTTCATGGGAACGCTGAACATGCTTGAACTCGCGAAAAGAACCGAAGCCCGTATGTTATTCACCTCGACTTCGGAAGTCTATGGCGATCCGTTGAGGCACCCACAAAATGAGGAATATTGGGGAAACGTAAATCCCATTGGTGAACGCTCGTGCTATGATGAAGGAAAACGGGTCGCAGAAACGTTGGTCATGGATTACAATAGGATGCATGAAACAGATACCGCCATCGTTAGAATTTTCAATACCTATGGACCTGGTATGAATCCTGACGATGGAAGGGTCATGACAAACTTCATAATGCAGACTCTCCGAGGTGAACCCATGACTATCTACGGAAGTGGCAAACAGACGCGTTGTTTTCAGTACGTGGATGACACCATCGAGGGGCTCATTCGCATGATGGATTCTGGTCTTCGTGGTCCCATCAACATAGGGAATCCAACCGAATACACGATCAAGCAACTTGCCAAGGTTGTGAATCCACATGGAAGGATAATCCACCTGCCGGGAACTGCCGACGACCCGAAGAGACGCAAACCGGACATCGGTTTGGCAAGGTCACTGCTGCGATGGGAACCAACTGTGTCTTTGAAATATGGTATTAAAGAGATGATGAATTATTATAATACTTAAAATGCTCTATCCAATCAGCTTCTGCTTTCCTACATCTCGAATCCTTCCGATGAGGACCACCAAGACCAAGGAAATCAGCGACATCGTTCCAGGTGAACCGTATTCATTTGAGGACCAGGATGCCTATATGGAAGAATATGCCCAGTCCCATTACGCCTACACACAAAAGAAGGCCGGCTTTGACTGCATGCGCCACCTCGAGATTCTGGCCGCCGGATCGGTGCCTCTGTTCGAGGAGCCATGGACCATCCCAAAGTTCACCATGACTCACTACAACAAGGAACTTTTCGAAAAGGGCAAGGAGGCAAATCCCTTTGAATGGCGTGACCACTTCATGAAGCACCTCACAGCACCCGCTATGGTCAAATACATCTGTGATTCCATAGGCGTGACCGACCCAAAGCGCGTCTTGTTCATGGATAATGCAGTGCCACTGATGCCCGACTACCTTTCCATGGGTCTTTTCTATGGCTGTAAGGAACTCTTTGGCGACAAGATGGATGTCCTCGAGGAGATTCCTTATGCCTATGATGACTATGATAAGGACGTGGCGCAACTCTATGGACGCGGTTTCAATTACACCAAGTTGCTTCCGGCTTCTGCAAAGTCCAAGACCACGCCTTCCGAAATCAGCGCGAGTCTGTGGGCAAACGAATATGACCTTGTACTCTTTCCGTCCATCATGCGCGGAACTTCACTTCATAATCTTCAAGAGGTTCTCAGAACTGGATTCCCTCGTGAAAAAATTGCGTTGTGCATCGGTGAAGATAAGCCGTTTTCCCACTGGAAGCAGTTTCCGGTGGTCACGCAGATGGTGAGCGACTTTAATCTTTTTGTTCGCGAACTCGACTAAGTATGGTGAGACCATTGTTGTTCGTGTAGCGCTTCTTGAGTTCCCATACACCCTTGTGCTTCTCTAGAAACTCTTCGACCGCCGGCCAGAGACCCTTGGTGATCTCTCCTACCGGAAATCCTGTCGTCTTGGATTGTTCTTCCGCGGACCATCCCAAACGAATAGTTTCACCTAGCCACTCATCGACCGTGGTGTCGTGAAGGGCGATATACTTCTTGGCCAGTGGTTCGTAACGATCCAATTCGCGCTTCAGTTGCGCATAGACATGCCACGTATCAATGAAAACCAAATCCGCTGGCTCGGGAAGGGGAATGTCCAAATCACTCCCATGAATGAATGTGGCTTCAATATTCTTTTCCATCTTGGCGGCGCGAATAAGTGAATCCACGCGACACGGTTCGAGGTCATTCATGAACATCTTTGAACCTTCTGGCAGACCCGCAGCAAATGCCCATGACGAGACAACCCCACGGACACCTAACTCGATGACCGAATTACACTCCTTGGCCAAATCATGTAAAGTAGGAAGGTGCTCGTTGATGTCACTCGGAGTATCACAACGAACTTTGTAATTAAGTTCAATAAGCATTTCTAATTAGTTGAATTAAATGTTTAAAACATTGACAGAATCTTGAATCATCATGTCCACTGGATCCGTGTCACATTCCGTCGGAGTGTCCTTAAGGTCATTTGGGTCATAGCCAAAGTTCTTGACCATCTCTTTGAGTGCCATGCGCTCCTTGGGATTCAGACACGGCTTTCGTGAATACACTTGAATGAAGTCGGGACCGGCACTCACTATGGAGAAGCGTTTGAAGTCAGTGTCCAGTATGTTGTATTCCGCGCGAATCCATGGAAGGATCGGGAACGTTAACTTACACGGCGTCGTCGAACAATCCACCCTGCCCTTGATGCCAGTCAGCGGTGCAATCGGACTCCCGTGATGGCACTTGGTGTCAGCCTCCAGAACTGGCGCGTCCCTGACTATGTGCTTGTAAACTCCACGAGTTCCAATGCAGTCCATCTGACCCTCTGCATTGAAACCTCGCTTCATCGATGCCTGCTCGTACCAGACACCGCTGTACATATCGATCTGCTGAAGCGTGATCATCTTATTACTATTATCATTTATTTCATTAAACGAGTGGACAAAAGCGCGATCACCCCAGTCATGAGCACCGCCTGCTGGGACATCACCAACGCCTTGGCGGCAGGAGTCTTGGGTGAAAAGTCACCGTAACCCACCGTGGACATCGTGGTGAATGAAAAGTAGTAGGGGTCGATGGCACTCTCGAACCCAAAGGTGTCCTTGCCCATCCGGCTGTAGAGCCACCCATAGACCACCGCCACGATCATAATCAAACTGAAGTCTTCGTAGAGAAACATATTCTACTATTTCACGGGAAATATTTTTGATTCGGCACGGCAATCTGCGGGGTTCCTTCAATTATCTTGTACCCATTGGTTTCGTGAACGTGATAAGGAGGAAGGATTCCGTCCATGTCACCGTCCATATAGGATTCCTTGACAGTGGTCACAAGCAAGGCAAGAATCGCCAGAGCAAGAATGTACAAATTCATCTTATTAAAGACATGGATTTAAAATAAGTAAATGGAAGACCGAACTGCGTTCAGACAATACCTCGAAGCCAACCTGATTGAACTCAAACCTTCGAAATGCCCAAAGGAAAAGGGGCTGGAATACCTCTGCAAGGCAATCCTTTGTTTTTCATTTGAACACGGGGATGACGTTTTGAACGTCGCACTGGACAATCAGACACCCTTCCCGGTGCCACACCTGCGCTCGATCGCCAGGGATATCTTTAAAAATCGTCTTCGAAACTGATGGAGTTTCCACTCTCGTTTCCCACACCCATCTTGCTGTATTCACTGACTCGCTTCTCGAAGAATGAAGTCTTGCCTTCCAGTGAAATCATCTCCATAAAATCAAACGGATTCTTGGAGTTCCAGATGGGCTCCACTCCAAACTGCTTCAATAGCCTGTCCGCCACAAACTGAATGTAGGTGGTCATGCTATCGGAATTCATCCCAATCAGACGGCACGGAAGCGCGTCGCAGATGAACTCGTTCTCGATGTGGACCGCGCTCCGAACGATGTTCTGGACCCTCGATTCCGTTGGCTTCTGCTCGAGATGATGGTAAAGTGCCACCGCAAAATCACAGTGAAGTCCCTCGTCCCGCGAGATCAACTCATTTGAAAAGCACAACCCAGGCATCAGTCCCCTCTTTTTTAGCCAGTAGATGGCACAGAAGGCACCGCTGAAAAAGATGCCCTCGACACATGCAAATGCCACCAACCTTTCGACAAATGGTCGATCCCTGCTGAACCAATTCATCGCCCACTCGGCCTTCTTTTGGATGCACGGAATGGTCTCGATCGCCTTGAATAACTTGGTTTTTTCGTCGTGATCATCCACGTAGGTGTCAATAAGCAAACTGTAGGTTTCCCCGTGAATAGACTCATTGAACTCCTGGTAGCTGTAGAACGACCTGGCTTCTGAAATCTGAACCTCCGATGCAAAGTTCAAGTTGAGATTCTCCATCACGATGCCATCCGACCCGGCAAAGAATGCAAGAACATGTTTGATGAAATACCTCTCCTGATCCGACATCTTATTCCAATCATTCATGTCCGCCGAAAGGTCGACCTCTTCGGTGGTCCAAAAGGATGCGATAGCCTTCTTGTACAGTTTCCATAGATCTGGGTACTTTATGGGAAATGTAGTGAAACGAGATGGGTTTGGCACGAGAATCGGCTCCATGTGTATAATCTACTAACAATTTATTTAAACTCCTTCCACTGGATGTCTTCCTCGATGTTCACCAAGGTCCTTTGAAAGGTCCTGCGAGCATTGGGCATCATCTTGTCCCTTCGGATGCCTATGGGACGCCAAAAGTTCACCTCACCTTGAATGTATTCACACTCCAAAATGAGACAATGATCCTTTCCAGCATCCATGATGGGTCTCCAGTGAGGTTCCACCAAGTCCTGTGGCAGTCTGCCTTCACATATCTTTTTGCCATGTTCCTGGACATAGAGATCATAACCGTAGATCATCTCTTGCCGACAGTCGTGCATCCGAGTGCTTGGCACCACCTGAAAGTCGACCGTGTTTTTCTCCAGAGGCTTCCACTTGAACATCGTCTCGTGGGTCCCGACGCGTGCCGGTTCATCCTTGGGCGTGAAGATGAGTCCGTCTGTCTCGTAACCAAAGTCAGTCTTCATTGCTTTTTCAAGTTCGTCACGTTCGAAGACCGGTTTCATCTCGAGCTTGAACGGATCCTTGGTCGTCTTTAGAACACTCTTGACCAAGGCAGTTGCTCGTTCCAGACGTTCGTCCAACCCTTTGTCCTTGATGACCTCACCATTCACCTGATAGGCATCAAATACCAAGATGCGGTTGCCGATTTTTTCCACATCAAGAATCGTGCCTTCAAATGCGTTCTTCTTGAATCTAAACTTGATGTCCGTTTCTTCAAAGCCACGATTGATAAGCACAGAACGATCACCTAGGGCGACCAACAAGGAGCGCTCTCCATCTGCCTTTGGAGAAACCACGTAAGGGTGATTGTTGAGCTGACCGAAGTGTCTTCGTTCAACCGATATTGGCTGTGGGGCTGGGAACATATGGGGTTTGGTTTTCATCACTTGCTGGGCGTACTGAATCATTGTAATCTATTCTAAATCCGTTTGATTTCCCTAAGCCACTAACACACTTGTGGGCAATGGTGTTTGTGCACGGAATGTCCACGGCAGCCGCAATCTGAACACCACGCTCCTTCAAAAAACTAACCCACTCGGTGGACTTCAGGGGAACCTGAATAAAATTTCCTTTTTTGTCTTTGAGCTTGCGAAGAACCTGCTTACAGTCCAAAAGAAAAACTCGGGCGTCAGATTTTGTAACGGGGTAAAGTTGTGTACCGGGTCCTGGGATGGGTTTCTTTTCGTTCACTTCAGTGTCAAATACAAGTGCACGTTGTTCTAGAGGTTCTTCAATCTCGAGTGTACATGTTTCTTTAAACCTATTCCAATCCAATGTTTTCTTCAATGATGGTACTATTAACATAGAACACGCCTTCTGCCATGGGGTTGAAAAAAGAGGTCTTAGATCAAATGATGACCCATGATCGAAAAATACCAAAGTATCGTACTTCTTCAGTGACTGTATCAGCCACGCGCGCTTGTCTTCTGAATCGTTGGACGAATAGTTCACTTCCCATGGAACCCCTTGTTTGGTTAGCTGAGATGTCAAACCAATCAAGACGCTAAGTGTTCTCACTGCGATCTGGTGATTTACGTCAACAACAACGAATCCCCACATTTTAAACTACTGGACTAATTCTTTTAATACGATGACCCAACGTACCACTAAACGTAAGATTTCCCACATGACCTAGAATCGTATTCGTGTCTCCATGAATCTTCCCTCCCATCTGCTGCCAACGACGGCAGAATGCATAGTCCTCGGACAAGTACCTTTTTGACACTGGATCAATCATACAATCAAACAATGCTGGATAGTACTCAAAGTCACGGTTGGCGTGATCATTCTTACAGTGAAGCTCTGGATAGTGCTTCTCCATCTTTTCAAAGACCTCGCGCTTGATCATCATGAAGCCTGTGGGTCCATCCAGAATTTCTGCAAACCCGTTAATCACAGCAGTGCTATGTTTTCCGAGATTTACCACCAAGTCGGCCGATGCCATCTCCGGGGGACGATCGCCTCCTTGTACGATTTCATTTTTAGCTCCATTGAAATTTACGAATTTTTTCGGATAACATGCTACGGAAATGTCGTGTCCGGAAAACAAAAGTCGTAAAACAGACTCTGGCTGAAATTCAATGTCCGCGTCGATGAACATGAAATGCGTAAAATTCTTTGCTATTGGAAGCTGCATGAAACGTCCCACAGCCACACATCGACCGCGCGGAATAAGACTCTCATTTTCCATGGAATCAAAAAGTAAGTTTATATTATGTTGAATACAAAGTTTATAAAGATTTAGCATTGAAGTACTGAATTCTCGAAGAACCTGGCCCCCGTAGCATGGTGTAGATATCCACAAAGATGGTCGGATTCCCTCCATTATTTGTTTAAGGTTTCTTTTTGTTTAATTGCCTGGTCGTGAGCAAGTGCATCAGCTTTTTCGTTCTCGGGATTGCCGACATGTGCCTTGACCCACTTCCAGTCAATCATAGGAGAATTTATTTGATTGAGTGTTTTCCAAAGATCGTCATTCTTGACGTCCTTGAAATCTTTCTTTATCCATCCTGGCATCCACTTGGTTACACTGTCGACCACGTACTTGGAATCCGAATGGATGATGACCTCTTTATCGGGTCTGTTAGCTTTCCACCACTGGACCGCCTCGATGGCAGCCTGGATTTCCATGCGGTTGTTTGTTGTCTCCGTGACCCCATTGGCAAATTCATGAACTTGCTCTCCATCCTTGATGAACACACCCCACCCACCTGGGCCCGGGTTTCCCAAACACGATCCGTCAGTCCAGATCAGAACCTTCTCCATCATGTCAATCTTCTGCTTGAGTTTAGTCAAGGTTATTGTGGATACCTGAGTTGCTTCCTTGACCTTTTCGATGTCAGCGTCCTTGATTGAGTAAAGGATGCAAGCACCCGCAACTCCTCCGCTAACCTTTCCCATGAATTCCGTCGTTCTCTCAATCTTCTTGCACAGATTCACGATTTTATACGTCACCTTTCCTGAAGTCATTGGCTGTATTTCGTTCATGAGCCGTGGAATCATGTCACTCGCCATTGTCACGCGTTCTTCCGTGTCCTCTTCGTCCAGACAGTCGCGAAATTTATTCGACGTTCTACTGATGTCTCTGGGATCCAAACCAAATGCATTGGCGACCTCGTGCAAAGTCCTCGGATATCCATCTCTCTTGCATGCGTAGTAAACACAGTTCGCCTTCATCCCCTTTCTGACAACACCGCGCGTGATCCCCTTGGCGGTGACTCTCTTGTAAAATGCCTTGGCCAACTCGATCGTGTTCATAGAAATACCAAGTGGTGCACATGCTTCTTGGATGTCTAAATAGGCTTGATGAAGTGCACGATCCTTGTGGTTGGATGACAAATGAAAGTCTATCTTGACCATGCGCTTCTGTTGCACTGTCATGCCCTTTGTCTTTCCAATTTTAGAACCAGAGCCCCACTCGTGATATAATGGGTTTGCTGCCATGCCAACACGCGACCCATCCTTAGCACCTTCGTCCGTCACACATGAACTCCATTCGGCGCCTTGATCAATTCTTCCGCGAGAATCATCCACGATACCACATTCTGAACATACCAGGTCCGTTTCAAAATTATCGATCATCTTTCCACCACAATGACTACACTTCAATGACATACATACCTCTGCCTCAACCGATGGAGATGATAAATCCATCGCTTGGCGCGCGAGATCAAATAGATCGTCCATGTTGTTAATCGTGACCATCCTATACTATTATGCTTCCTGAATAATTTTTAGTACTTCGGCGTGAATTAGGTTTTGGGGTTTAGTTCCGTCGATGATGTGGACCTCACAATGTTCGCCGATGGTCTCGAGCATTTTCATGTATCGGGCGTGGAGATCTTGCAGAGACTTGAGGGTGATGAACGTATCACCCTTCTGGTGACGTGCCTTGACCCGCTCGTGACTCATCTCCGGTGGCACGTTCAGAAAGATGTACTTCTTGGGATACCACTTCAACCGCTCCCACAACTTGTCGTACCAGTAGTGTTCCTCGATCCGCTTGATCTCACCACGGATGACCAAGTCCTCCCAAAAGACCATCCGACCTGGAATGGGTCCTCGCTCATATATCTCGACACCCTCTTCCATCATGTTGGACTCGAGGATGGCGACCTGCAAAAGGAATGCCCAATCTTGTGGTTTCTGGTAATACTTGTCGACCGGCCAATCCTGAACAGGCTCCTTGCGAACCTTGAAGCCAGCAGACGCAAGCATATCCAACTGCGTCGTCTTACCAGCTCCGATGTTCCCATCGATTACCACGGTCATTCTTATAATTAAAGAGATGCTTCGCTTTAAGACGATATGTTGTTTAACGAAACTGGCACTTCCGACTTTATTTTAGAAGCATCATCGGATTCAAAGTTCATATTCATTAAAGGACCTGAAGTACAAATTCCAAAGTTCCGCTGCCCCTTTGGTGTCTCGTGCTTTGAGACAGACTATGGAGCACCCAAGTACAACCTGGAACTCGAGATTCACCAAAGCGACCGCTCCAAGGCGTTCCTGGATTGGCTTGGAACTATTGAAAATCACGTGATCAACTATGTTTGTGAGAATGCCATGGATATATTCGGAAGAGAAATGGGTCGCGAACAGATCCAAGACATGTTTCGCAGCAACCTCAAGGAAGATAGGTTCCGCGTCAAGATCGACAAAGACACCTTGTCCAAGGGACCTGACGGAAATAGCGTCGAAATCCTTTCCAAGGGTGCCATGAAGGGGAATACATGTGTTTGCGTTTTGAAATTAAAGATGGTATATTTCATGAATAATAATTTTGGTCTGGTCTGGAATGCCACCCAAGCTTCGTTCAGTCTCGCCAAGCAACCTCCCAAGGAACCCGACTTTGCCGAATATCAATTTCTCGACTAACTATAGTTATGGAGCGTTGGGTTAACTTCGCCCTCTTGGCAGTCTTGCTGTCTGTGATGAACAATTTCATCATCGGTAAACTTCTCAGGGAAGGTCTCCAGACTCACGAGACCATTATCTTTGCCCTGCCGTTCTATCTGATGTTCGTGCTTTCTCTTTATCTGAGTAAAAAGAACGAACTCCGTGCCATCAAACGCAGTCACCTCGGTCTCTTGGCGTTGTCCACACTGATCGGGAGCATGACCCTGTTCTTTTATAGGACGGCGGTGACACATTCACCCAACCCGGGGTATGTGGGCGCCATGCTCGCACTGAACACCATCCCGATCACCATCTTGTCGTTCATGTTTCTTGGTGGAAAGTTCACCATCCTGAAATTCATCGGCGTGGTAATGATCGCTGTGGGCGGTCTTATGGTCGCGACGGCATAAGTTTGAGAACATCAAACACCTTATACATTTGATTGAACAACGTGTCTCTGTCCTCTGTGTAGGGCGGAAGCATCTCCAATTCAATCTGATGTATGGGCTCCTCGGCATCCATGTCCTCGGGTGTGATGACCGTGAGATCAATTCGCAGATTCTTGCGTACGTAAGACCACCGCTCCTTCTCGATCGTGTCGTCAAACTCGTCCGGCTGGTCTTCCTCCTTGATTGGCTTCTCCACCGAAACCCCGAAGCGAACGTTCCAGGCGTCCACGGGAAAGTCCTTGTTCTCCCGAGTGATCTTGCGAATACACTTGCGTTCACCCGTGTCCTGCTCTTCGGTCAAACGGACACCCTTTTTCCCACGAAAGACCGTGAACTTTTGGTGATCCGTCATCTCCCACCCGGTATACTTGTCCAAACCATTCTTCACACTGGTCCACTGAGCCTGAGGAATGTTGGTGTCAAAGATTCCGTTCATGTGCTTTCTGCCTAGACGCATCTCCATCTCGACATCCCTTCCATCCTTGTAGGTGTTGTAGGTATCCTCGAAGGCATGGAACATCTGGTGAGCAACGGTCGCCATGTTTCTCAGGTGGTGTCTTTTTTCTTTAACACTTGTAAGGATGGCTCAAGCCAATAACAACGCCAAGGTCAAGGCTGAAGCAGAAGCCAGGGCCAAAGCTGAAGCCGAGAGGGAAGTGCGGCGCGAACAGGCTAGAATCAATGCTGCCGCTAAAGCAGAAGTGGAAAGACTTCGCAAGAAAAATGAAAATGAAAAAAAGAAGTCAACAATGAAGCCTTTGACTCGGAATACGCTCGTCAGAAACTTGGCCAATCTCAAAGAGCCTGCGCTCGACCCTCTGCGTGATGCTATAATGTCCCTCAGTGATCCAAGCTTCCTGAATAAAAAATTCAACGAGGAAGTCTACCGTGGACTCCCATTGAGGGTCAAAGATTTCATCGGTCTTTCAGCTAATCAGGTCACCCGCGCTGTGATTATTAGCAAAATCATCGAGGCTGTGAAGATTGGAAGGGAGAGGAATGCGAAGGCGAAGAACGTAAATTTTAACCGGGGCATCGCAAAGGCTCTTGCGAACATGGCCCCGAAGAACAACAAACCAGGAGTCGCCACCACGAGCACCGGGACCGGGACAAATCGCGCATGGAAGTTCAATAAAAAGACACCTGCGACCACACCTACTGGGAAAAACAAAGGACAAGGGAACATCGGGACAACTAAACCTAAACCCTCCGGGACACCTGTGGCTGCGACCACACCACCTACTGGGAGAAACAACGGAAAAGGGAACACCGGGACACCCGAAAACAATGGACTCGAGGTAATCGACGCTGAGATTTTACCACCGAGCCGGGTGAACCAGGGCAATTCAAACGCGACACAATTACAACTTAAATTACCAAATACAAACCAAAAGATTGTTATAAATGCGAATGCGAAACAATTACAACTTACATTACCAAATAATATTAACCCTGAAAATGTAATTGAAAGCACCGTTGAATTATTGAAAGGCGTTCCAGCCGCAAAAGGTTTTACTGATGCTCTTCAAATACAAAACAATAGTAATTCTGTAAATATAAAAATTGCCAATCCCAATGCCCCCACCCCAAAAATAATGGCAAAGATTTTCAGGAATATCGTTTTCGGTACAGACGTACCACGTCCTCACATTCTCTACTTGGAAAAGGGACTTGTTAAAATAGAGGAAGAAGCAAAAAAGAATGAAAATCAACCCCTTGTTTTAAAATGGGAAACTATCACAAAACCATCTTTAACATTATCAAATGGCAAAACTAATGTATCCATTGTAAAATGGCTAGGTGTAAGTGAAAGAAGTCCTGCCAATGCTGTTGCTCCAAAGAAATCTGGATATTTTAGTAGAGCTCTTGCCCTCCTCAGCGCTTCCGTTGCTGCAGTCCTTGCCGCCAAACGAATAAATCTTGGCACCGTGAATCAGGGTTTTCAACAGGGCTCGGGAGAAAATTGACTGTAACCCCGGGTGAACCCAAAAAAACAGTCAATTCAGGGACCATGACCAACCTGGTCGGCGAAAACATCATCAAACTTCAAGAGAACAAGGACAAACTTTCCAAGGAACTTCAAAACAAAATTAATCAACTGGCTGCAAGAAATTCCAGTAATGAAGAAATCAAACAAGTTACCGCAGAAAGAAATGCGGCGTTGAATGGTCTTGAGAAATACAGCAAAACACTCGCGAACGTTATGAAAAACAAAAAACTCAATGCAAACACGATCTCCGGTCTTGAAACCAAACTCGCCGAACTTCAAGGCATTTCAAATGCCACTCTAAATGATTTGAAGGCTCAAATCAAACAATTGAAAGAAAACAGGAATGCCGCCGTTGCTGCCAAACAAGAAGCCAATGCTTTGGTGAAGCAACTTCAAATGAATAAGATTAATCTTTCCGAGGAACTTCAAGGTAAAATTACCAAACTTCAAGGGGAACTGACTGGTTCACAAAATGTTACAAAGACCCTTACAAATCAAATTGCCAACTTGACTTTCAAAAAGGCAAAAGCGCTTGCGGAACTTCAGAAAGCCAAGGCCAACTTGGCTACTACGCGTTCCAAACTCAGTGCTAAAAACAAAAATTTGAACAACATTAAATCACAGTTGGTGGCTCGCGAAGGTGAAATTAAAACACTCACCAATGTTTCCGAACAATTGAAAACCAACCTTCTCGCCCAAGTTCAAACTGCGAAAGCGCTCACTGACAAAATGATCAGAGAAAAAGCAGAAGCCGAAGAAAGGGCAAGAAAATTCGCTGCTCTCATGAAAAAGTTTAGCAATGTACTGATGCCAAAAATATCCAGTGCTACACTCGAGAATATCAACACACTCAATCTACGCGAATACAAGAATATTGAACCAGATGTCAAGGCAGCCATCTATAAGCGCAAGGTCGAGTTGTATAAAATTGAACTCACGAAGAGAACCACAAACCTCGCAAACCTTAGAGCTAAATTGGCACAAATCCCATCTGGCACCGAAGGTAAACAGAATCTATCGACCAAAATTAATGCCGAAGAGGTGAGACGCAAACGTGTCGCTCCTGCCCTAAACTTTAGAGCAAAGGTCAATGGAAACTTGGAAAGGAATATCCCTCAAACCGTTAAAAATCAAATTCAGACCCTAAAAACTAATCTACCTCAAAATGACGACCAGCTATTGAAAAATCTGGCGACGTACGAATCCAACTACAGAGAAATATTCGGAAGACCAAAGAAGTTCATTTTCTTCAACAAGGTTCCTGCGAATGGAAAAGGAATATTCAACGCAAGCAACATGACTATTCCAAATATAAAAACATTCCAACTCGGTGCAATGGGGAACGCGTTTACCAAACAACTACAACAAAATTTCGCTACAATCAACTCATCATTCGGCGATAATCCAATCAACGTATTCTTTGTAGGTCCGTCGGGTTCGGGCAAGACGACATTGTTCAAGGATTATACAGGTTCCACCAACTTGAAAAAGTTGCGTGGTATCACTGTGTACAAACCCACTCTCACCTATGACATGAATCAAGGCATACTGTATTTTAGCGACGAAATAAAAGAGAACTACGATTATTCCACATTTGCGAGGCAATTCATCCGCCCCACACCCTTCAATCCACAAAGTTCCCGTGCCCACATGAGCATCATGAATGGTGAAAAACGTCGCGTCTTTGATCTCGCCGGAAAGGAAAGTCCCGTTGCTATCTCCGAACTTGCGCTGGGTTTCAACGTCTTCAATGGTGATTATTGGAATCTTGAACGTACTAGATTAATTGATTTTTTTGTTGCGGCAAAGGGAAGAAGAAACCCAATACCCAACGAGAAAATGTTAAAACTTCTGGCTGATCTTGGCTTTTATACATCAAAATCACCACCAGCAGGGAAAACAACAGATCAACAAAAGAATGAATGGTTGAAACTTGAAAGGGTAAAACAAGTAAATAAAATTTCCGAGTTGGATGAAATAATTATATTGTTCATCTATGTAAATTTCATCTCAGGAAATGATAGTGGGCTATTTGGTGGAATAAAGCAACCAATCAAAGATTACTTGTCAAAATGGACGTTTGGAAAAGGAAAAAATCAAACAGAATTCGGGTTTGAAATGTTTAAAAATATGTTGAAATTAGACCCTAGTGCCAAACTATCAGATTATTTTAGTCGCATCAATACAAAATCTAACCTAATTGATTTGAAATTTATATCAGAATATGACAGTTACAAAGCAAATATAGTGAAAGAATTTGAGTTGTCCAATAAAATACCAAAAGATCTACAGGGAAATACCACCGTCGTTCGATACATCTTCGAAATGATGCAGCGTGTATTCGAAGGTGTCTACATTACGCGTTCTTTGTTTTCACTGAAATTTTTGTTTGATCCTTCCAAGAAAAATATATCTAAGAATTTAGCAGAAGAATTCACTATTGCCGGTATAAATGAAAATATGAGATTTGGAATGAAGGTGAAAGGGTGCAGACCAGATCTACCCCGTGATGTTACATGTCTGTTTACCGCAAAAGGAAAAAACAAGGAACCTCTTTATACCCAGACACAAAAGAATATTAAAAACCCAACAGCAAAAAATAATTTTGTCGTTCTCCCCCTTTCGGCGAGCGAATTCAAATACTATACTTCTTTCTATAATGACATAGTGGCTAAGAAATTCAAAAACTGCCTCATCGGAGTTATAAGTGACTTTGAAACACTGCCAAGCAAGGTAAAACAACAAAGACAATCACTCGAATTTTTCAAAAAAATCTAAGCAACTAGTAGATATGGCTAACGTCCCAGCTTCAGCTAAACGCGAGGCCATCAAGAAGGTCAAAAAGACTCTTGCCAAGGAAGGTATCAAACTCGAGAATATCAAGCTTGCCAAGGGGAAGGCTCCCAAGAAGCCGTTGAAGGTGGTCAACCCGATCACCAGCCGCAAGATGGACAAGGACGGACCCACGTTCAAGAAACTCATCGAGGAGGGCTACAAGTTCGTTCCGGTCAAGAAGTCAAACCGCCAATTGATCGCCGGTGTCTTGGTGCCGCCCGCGTCCGTCATCGAGAAGGTCGCCAAGGAGAATAAGACTCCGACCGAGAATGTCAGGCAGGTCGTCGCCACCAGGGTCGCCAACATCGCTTCGGGTATCTTCGGTGGTGCCGCGGTGGCAGCCCAGACTCCCGCTCCGGCTCCGGCTCCGGAACCCAACCTGCGCCAGATGCAGAATCAGAGGAATGAACTTGCAGAGAAGCCACGCCTCAATCAAGCCGAGAGGAAAGAGATGAACGTCCTCAACCGCAACATCAATCAAGTGACTCAGTTGAATCGCGTGGAGAACAAGCTCGTGAACGTGCGTCCGCGCAACAACGAAGTCCGCGAGGCCATCAACGAAGTTCGATTTGCGAAGAGTGTCGTTCCGGTTCGCGAAAACAAACTTCAGACCGTTCTCGGAAATGCCGAGGAGGTGGTCGTCAAGGCAAATGAAAATACGCTGACGGAACGCAAGAACACGGGACCCGTGAATGTCCCGAACGTGGCTCCACCGGCACCGAAGACCAAGATCAACGCCAAACCCAACCTCGCCAATGTGAGGAACAACGGAGTCAGGGTTGGAAAGACTAACAATAACACCGGAACCAGAAATGCTGCGGCGGGTGCAGCGCCTATCGCCTCTCCAGTTGGACCCGCAAGACCCATCGGCGAAAAGACCGTCAATGGCGAGAAGGAGGCGAAAAATTTTGACAGGACCTTGGGTGAGGCTCTGGCAAAAATTGTCAAGTAACTACAAGAATGACTCTTATCATCGCCATTTTGCTTTTGCTTCTGATCATCTACTATGACAGGACGCGGTCTCTCTATCTCATCCACGGCGATCCGATTCGCGTCCCGGAGGCACCCTTCGCCGTCACCAACCCTCCCAACTTTGCCAATGTCAAGGAGCCCATCGGTGAACTCACCAGCATGATGTTGAAAAATAATGTCCAAGTAGAATAAAGAGAAATGGAGAGTACCGATCGCTCATTTACCGTTATTGATATCCGCCGTCCGGGCGCCAAGAAGACCCGGAGCACTGTTGGTGAGGGTGGACGCTTTGTGTCCAAGACTCCTTTCGGGGCAGCGAGGAAGGCTTTCACCCGCGCGTGTCGCGAAAAGAAGGTTAAGGGAACTTGCAAGCTCGTGGTGACCGTTCAGGAGACCACCCGCGGTGAGGATGGCAAGGTGTTCGCCTACAAGATGAAGCGTGAGAAGCTTGCCGAGCCCAGGGAGATCAGCCGCGGTGGTGGTCTTTTCGGTGGCGGAACTCCCATCACCATCGAGTATTCCATCTCAGGCGTTGCCACCGATGTGCCTAAGGACATCTAAGCAACTCCATGAATTCGCTCTCATTTAGAACTTCGGTGTCGTGAACCTTTGCATTTCGGCACTTGACATTACCACGATCGTAACCAGCCACGAGGTAGTCCGTCCTTCCAGACACCTGACTCGTGACTGTTCCGCCATGCTTCTTGATGATGTCCACAATCTCCTCGCGGCTCCAGCGCTTTAGAACTCCGGTCACCGCAAACTTCACGCCCTTGAGTGCATTCTTGGACATCTTAGGGACGTCCCTCTTCATCGTATTCCTCAGCGGATCCATAAACATGTCCTTGAGCTTGGGATCGTTGTGCATCTTGTTCTTGAGTTCAACAAGCAAGTCCCTCAAGCCCTTCTTGTTCACCACACCTACACATCCACGGTCAAGAAGGCGATCCTGGGAATACTTGGGCACCTTGAGTCCATCCTCATGAACCACCATGAACATCTTGTCAGTTCGGTGAAAAATGTCCTCGTGCTTCTCCAAGGTCGCCACCAGGTCAAAGGGTTTGTCGCGGATCACCACGTCAAAGCACGGTGCCACATCAAGCTTGGTCATCAGATTGCGAACGTAGCTGTTCATTGTTTTTCGTACTTACCCTTGTTTTCTTTTCTTTAATCCAAGAATTCAAGGATCTCCGTGACCTGCTTCTTTGGTGCTTCCTTGATTATTCCTAATTGTTTGTAAATCTTGCGACGCTTGTAATACATCGCATCGAATGGACCCCAGTTGTCATGAAGATCTATGATCTTGGGTGGGTTGCGTCGTGACCCTCCTTCTCGCATACATCTTCCCACGGCTTGCACCACATCCGACTTGGGAGTCACCATGAACACCGTGTCCACATCTCCAATATCTAAGCCCTCATGAGCCATGTTGAATGTTCCGATGATCACCATCTTGGTCGCTGACTCATCCAGATCTGCTTCTTTCATTCCACCGATGTAGAGACCAGACTCTGGGATATTTTCCTTTAACCAGAAGCAGTGATCCCTTCGGTCAGTTAGGATCAGAACCTTTCTGTGACCCAGTTCTTTCATCTTTTCCAGGATGATCTTGTTGCGCTCCTCGTCCTCCACCAACATCGTGGTGGCTTCTGCCAATGAAACTTTTCCGAAGCGACTCGTGGGAAATGGCTGGTAGTAGATGTCCAACTTGGGCTTGATGGCATCCATCGTGACTTCGTCGTCCTGCTTTCGCTCCACCATATAGGCTTGTGGTCCCAGAAACCAGTAGAGGACATTGGTGAGTCCGTCCTTCCTTTCGGGAGTCGCACTTAACCCGAGGGTGTACTTCGGACACATGCGAAGCATCGACTGCGAAAAGACCCGCGCGCATATGTGGTGGGCCTCATCCACTATGACCAGCCCCACAGACTCAAATGCCTCCATGGGAAAGTCCCGCGACGTAAATGTTTGAAGCATCCCGATGACAAATGGATGTTCAATCTCGAACTTGTCTTGCTGAATTCTCCCCACGGTCATTCCTGGACAGAATTGCTCAATCCGCTGCTTCCACTGATTGGCGAGGAACTCTTTGTGCACCATGATCATAGTTCGGACACCCAATTTGCTTGCGATCTTGATGGCGCAAACCGTTTTACCGAATCCGCACGGCAATGAAAGCACTCCACCGCCACATTTTTTCATAGATTCCAGAACCTTCTTAACTGCCTCAGGCTGATTAATGTCCTTGCGAAGTTTTCCACTGAAGGGGATTTCGTATGTGACAGGATCAGGTCGCTTGTCCCTGGGGTTTGCTTCGATATGTTGCTTTCCATAGTACTGTGGAATGCACAGGTTTTCCTTGTTTCGCCTAAAGACTTTGAACGGAATTCCTCGAGGAGCATAGTCCGTGTTGACCTCAGGGGTGACCGTCAATGCTTTTTCAAGATCACGATCTCGGGGGACGATGAACCCAGACCGCGATATCATATTTTTATCTCCTACAATAAGTAAGAAATGAACGCTGTCCCTAATAACCACTCGTGTATGGCGGGTCTTGCCAACCTCGGGGTTGCGACTGCCTTTGGTGCTCTCATGGTGAGCATGGAGCAGACCTGCGGTGCCTTCATCGTCGAGGGTCAGCGCCAACGTCTGTACGTCATGGAGGCACTCAGGGCTGGCGAGGAGGCTCCCGAACTTGAGATCAACGACAACCAGATGGCGCTCCTTCAGGCTGGACGGGCGTTTGCCTTGGTCTGTCTGTTTGGAATCTTCTTCATGGTGACCACCAGCCCGCTCGTATCGAAGAAGCGAATCTTCCCGATGAAGACCTTCACCTACCTGCTGGCAGGTCTTGCCTTCCTGGCGTTCGCTCTCCAGATGCACCTGTTGCGAACCGTCAAGAAGGGCATCACCAGCGTCGAGCGGACCATGCGCTTCAGCCTCGCCGTCATCTACATGATATTCATGTCCACCAGTCTTTTTGTGATGTTTAATTATTAGAAAGCATGTCCGAGTGCCCAGTGTGCTTCGATGACATCTGTGGAAAGACCACGGTCACTATGAATCCATGTGGTCATCAACTTTGCTATCAATGTGTCCGTGACTGGAATATTCATGGAAACATTGTTTGCCCTATGTGCCGTGCCGAAGCACTGCCTAGAGTCGACGGAGAAACCGAAGAGGAACCGGAACCCGCCAGAAAGTGTGAAGAACAAACCAACTTCATATTCTTGACAACGGGTCTGACGTGCTTCTTTTATACTAGTCTTCACCTTTTAGGTCTTTGAGACGTTTCATTTCACCAGTCGTCACGAACTCCTTGAAAAGTTCAAGCGTCGAGCGTCCCACGCCTTCCAGACCTTTGAACTTATCAACGTCCTTTGTCGTTTTAATCGAAATATCAAATTGCTCTGCGTGATTCACAATCTGCTGGACCGCTTCCGAAAATGTATTGGCTCTTGTGTGGTCCCTCATTTCTTCATAAATCTCAACCAGTTCGCCCATCTTCGACTGCCACTCGTAGAGCACCATTTACCTTCGCAATTATTCTATCGTTTAATACCAGTATGGAGGTCAAAGATGCTATTTTTGGCTTTTATTTGAGCCCTTCGTCGGCTGTTTACATTCCCAAGGAGGGAACGGAGACCAAGAAGATGAAGGACGGGACCATCATCAAGGTTCCCAAGCACATGTACCACCCGCTGACCATCGAGATCATGCCCCGCACGGACTACAAGACCATTCAGCACCCGAAGCGAAAGAAGTTTCTCTTCTCGATGCGAGAGACAAAGCCCGTCCCGACTGACATTCGCAAGTACATCGAGAATCCTGAACCCGAAAAGTTGAGAGAGGCCCTGTCCATCATCCAGAGGCGCATCCGCCAGATGTTCAAGACGCCCGTGCAGACCATGACGCTGGTTGCCTTTCGTTTCGATGGAGTTCCGTGGAAAGTGCACAGAATGCATTGGGACGAAAAGCAGGAAGTGAGTTACCGCAAGGACGGGGAGTGGGTCACTACAACCATGAAACGGCTCGGGAATCCGTGGGACCTCAAGAGCAAGGTGGAGCGGGACAGAAAGAAGGCAGAACTTTTTAATATTATTAGTAATTTATTAGAAGATAAAGACAAAATACCCTACGTGTCTAGGATGCTGATGGACCGCTTTCGGTGACGCGGAAGCACTCGAAACGCGGGTCGAAGATGTTGGACAGCACCCGCTCGACCGTGTCCTCCCAGAACTCGTCGTCCCGGGTGAAGGGGATCGTGTTCAGCTTGGGATCCTGTCCTTCTCGGCGAAGGCACTCAACCAAGAAGCCTCGCTCCAGGTCGAGCATCCGAAGGTAAGCCTGGCACTGCGCCATCTCGTAGCTTCGGACCTCGTTGAACAGCCTGCCACCCGCTCGGTTCTTGAACTCAATAAGTTCGTTGTCCTCGGTGCGTCCGTCAATGAGACCGACCACAACCACCTTCGGGTGGATCTGGAGAGTGTACCTGTCAGTGGGCTTGAAGGCATTCTTGCCAGTCTCGCGGCACCACTGATCGAGCGTCGAACCCTCCTTGCGCGTCCCGTGATTCTGGAAGACCTTGGTGCGCGTGGCTTCCTCGAGGAACTGCTTCTGCTCGGCAGTGAATGTGGCAGCACGCTTGTCGTCCGAGACCGACTTGAGCACTCCACCGATGTCGCCAGTGTTCTCGGTCTTGACCTTGCGCGCCTCCTCCATGATCTGCTTGGCGTTGGCATTCCCGTAGACAAAGTCGTCTTTCTTTTTCCAATCAGGCGTCCCGTGATTTCTCACATATTCCTTGAACGCATCGGGTCGGTTGCGCTTCCAAAATTTTTCGGCAGCCTCGCGGGGTGAGCAGAACTTGGCACCATAGCCAGCCAAGTTACCCAGCTCGGATGAGTTGATCTTGAGCATGCCTTTGTAATGTCATGTCCTTAATCCTTAATTGGGTCACCTGAATAATTTTTGGTCCTCCATATTAAAGATGAACCTTGCTGTAACAGCCCTAATCATCTCGATCATTGACCTCGCGCTCACCCTGTGGAGTATATTTATTAAAAATAAGCCCCAACCTGTCTCTGTTTACCAACAGCCCTATTGGTACGACACCCGCCCTCTCTGGTTTCG
>Ga0181573_10000123_pt1 | contig 75553 bp, 60 predicted proteins | sample 101ome_25_FD_148643 | JGI IMG/M metagenome (GOLD analysis project Ga0181573, IMG submission 148643) | Coastal salt marsh microbial communities from the Groves Creek Marsh, Skidaway Island, Georgia - 101409BT metaG (spades assembly) | ecosystem: Environmental > Aquatic > Marine > Intertidal zone...
GTGGAGGCGAGCGAACGCGCGCGGGGGGGGGGGACATCGCGTGAGTGTCGGTTCTCTTTCCCCCGGTGTCGAGAGCGAGAGGTGAGGGGCGCGAGAGATGGCGCGAGGCGCGGACGCGCTCGCGAGAGGGGCGCGGGTAGGGAAAAAGACGCTCGCATCGACGTCGAGGGCGATGGCGGCGAGTGCGACGGTGCCGATGACGATGGAGAGCGGGCCGTCGGAACTGGAGGCGTTCGTGGCGAGGTGCGCCGGCGCGTTGGGAAGGGGAGACGCGGGCGTCGGGGCGAAGATTGCGGCGACTTTGGAGGCGAACTGGTTCACTCGACCGAGTGATTTAGCGCAATTGAGCGCGGACGAGGCGCGGGCGATGGCGGTGCCGATGAAGTTGGTGGATGAATTCAAGCGAGCGCTCACGAGCGGCTTCGCGGCGAGTGGATTGACGCCGGAGATGCCGATGATGATGGTTCCGGTGGCGCCAGTGGCGACGCCGGTGGTCCACGAAGTTGTTTTGCCGGCGCCGAGCACGTCGACGAGCGTCGAAAACGTCGCGTCATTCAGCGATCGAATCGTGATGAAGATGAGAACGGGCGTCACCGCGGAGGCGACTCGAGTGACGAGGCGACCGGTGTTGCCGAATTATCGCATCCCTCTGGACGAGTGCGGGGATGAGTTGAAGCAGCAGTTTCAAAATTTACGACGATTTCTCACTGTGCGTCGACTTGGTCCGCAAGAGGCGACGATTGCGAACGTGACGGCGGTCAAGTACGAGGACGTCTTGCGCGGCGCTCTCGGGTGGCTGTGCGCAGAGAGAAATTTGGATAGATCCAAAGTGACGCTTTCGGACTTGTTTCCGAGCATCGAGGCGAAGAGCGCGGATGGTGCGTTCGAGTACATAACGTGGTTGAACGACGAAAGACAGACGTCCGCCAACTATGAATTAGTAGTCACTCGGGCGTGCGTGGCGGCGGTCAAGTTTCTCTATGGCGCCTTGAGTAAGGCGCAGCCCGGAGAGGGAGAGGCCAAGCCCTATCACGACTTGCCGATCATGAAGGAGCTACGACGCATGGCGAAAGATGCGAAATCGCGCTCCGCCAAAGCGCCGAGCGTGAGCGATGAAAGATTGAAGTGGTTGGAATGGGATCAATACTTGAATCTCGTGCAACGATTGAAGAGCGAGTGCTCGCCGAAAAATCATCTGGGTCAGTCACGGTCTCCGAGCGCGGTGGCGTGGAGCGTGCAAAAGTACTTGATCTTTGGAATACTTTCGTGCGTGCCGGATCGTCAAAGAACTTTGCGTGAGCTTCGCATCGGTCGCACGCTTTTCAAGGAGGGCGACAAGTGGGTGATACGCCATGGTCCGAATGACTACAAAACAGGCAAAGACTACGGCGTACGGCCTCCGCTCATCATCGCGCCTCACCTGTACTCGACTCTGGAAAATTTCATCGAACATCATCGAAAAGAGTTGAATCCGACCCACGATTTCCTGTTCAGCAGGAAAAATGGTCAACAATTTGATGCGCAGGGTATATACAGACTCTTCACGAGCGCTTCGATGCGACTCACGGGCAAGAGAATGAATCCACACTTGATTCGAGATCTCGTGGTGACGCACCTGCGGGGAACCGACGCCTCAGAGCGTCAGCTAGAAGCGCTGGCGATTTATATGGGCCACTCATTGCAGATGCAGAAATCGACGTACGACAAGCGTACAGTTGAAGCAAAAGTAGCGCCGGCTGTTGACTTGTTGGATTCGCTCCACGCAAAGATGTTGTAAAACTAATACATGTGCTATCTATCTACTCGTCTATTTGCTATCAACTCGCTATGATTCATCAACTACACAAATTTTCCAGAATTTTTTCCCTATCAGCTCGGCTACGTCCTCGTCTTCTGCGTCGCTCTCGGCGTCTTCAATACCGACGCATATGAGCACGTCTCGTCTCCAAGTCTTAATGGACGACTTCCACGCGTGAGCGGCGCGTTTCTTACCGTTACACGCACTCTGATATCGAGGAATATCCCTCACCCACACGTAATCGTGGCACCGAGTACAAGTCGCCCTGGGATGACTCGATAAATCGTTGCGCGAGAGCGCTCCGACTCGTTCATTCGCGTCTCGAAACGCCTTCGCGACGCAACTGAGGACAGAACGCGTCTTGGCGTCACATCGAGTGATAATTTCAGTGAGAATATCCTCTGGGAAATATTGTAACGACACCAATCCCTCGGTCCGGCGGCGCGCGTGGGCCGAGCGCGTGCGTGCGATGAGCCTCTGTTTCAATAGTCGCTCGAAGAGCTGAACTCGCTTCACCGGTATCACCTTTGCGCGTTTGCACGCATCCAAGCACGCCGTAATCGCCTCGATGAACGAACGCGACGCATCGTCGCTCAACGAAAGCACTTGTCGCTCGATCACCGCCGCCAGTTTCCCTGCGCGAGTCTTCTCACTGAACGCCCGCGCTCTCTCCACGAGGAACTGTGCTTCAGCGAGAGCCTGTATCGCTTCGAGCTGGTCTCCGTCGTCCGCGAAGACGCGACTCAGCACCTCATCGTCGATCCATTCCCACGCGTCGTTCTCTTCGTCCTCGTCGTCGCGGTACCGCCGACGGGGCATCGACGAAATGGTAATGGCGTCACTCTGCGCTGTCCCCTTCCTCATGATGCGGCAACAACTTTCCGATGGTGTCGTCGACGCGCGCAGCGATACGGTGACGAAACCGACCGAGGCGATGCGCGCGGCCATGGCCGCTGCAGTTGTCGGCGACGACGTGCTCGGCGACGATCCAACGGTGAAGGCATTGGAACATAAAATGGCTTCCATGTTCAACTTCGAAGCCGGCATCTTCGTGCCGAGCGGTACGATGGCGAATCTCCTCGCGATTGCCACTCATTGCGATGAGCGCGGTAGTGAAGCCATCATCGGCGACAAGTCGCACGTGCATCTGTACGAACAGGGTGGCATGTCTTCCTTGATGGGCGTGCACTCGAGAACGCTGGCGAACCAACCGGACGGGACGCTTGCGATCGAGGACATCAAGGGAGCGATACGAACAATCTCGGACGATCACTTCCCGGTTACAAAGGTTGTTTCCCTCGAGAACACGCAAAATAAGTGCGGAGGAAAGGTTTTATCGGTGGAGTACATGCGAGAAGTGGCTTCTTTGTGCAAGGCGCACGGCGTCAAGCTGCACATGGATGGCGCGAGAATTTGGAACGCAGTCGCGGCGCTCGGCTTGGCGACGCAGGAAATCCTCGCTGGATGTGACTCTGCCAGTATTTGTCTCTCAAAAGCGATCGGTGCGCCCGTGGGAAGTGTTTTACTCGGTAAGGCGGAATTTGTTCGTAAAGCAAAGCGTTTGAGGAAAGCTCTCGGGGGTTCCATGCGTCAAGTCGGGGTCCTGGCTGCGGCGGCCCTGGAGGCGTTGAATGAAGTATTTCCGAAACTAGTAGACGATCACGCGCGAGCTCGATCATTTGCCAGTGCGCTGGTGGGCGCTCAGGGACTCGAGGTCTCGAGTCCCATGTCCAATATGGTTCTCGTCGCAATCACGGCTCCGAACGTAACTTCTGACGCACTCACTCGTGAATTAGAGATATCTCACGGTGTTTTAGTCCTGCCCACGAACGAAAAGACGATTCGCGTCGTTTTCCATCATCAAATTACCGATGCTGGAGTGCAGCGTCTCGTCAATGGTTTTATCGAGAGTGTCCTTAGTTTGGCTCAAGGGGACCCGTTGCAGAAGATCATGGAGTCGTAGAATGTACATTATTATTATACCGGTACCGGTACGTCTATTTCTAGAAACGGGAACTTCGACTCTATGTAATAGTATCTGAGATAGTTTTAGATCTGCGATCGAATGAAAAATACTAGAGAACAGTTGCTACCTAGATAACTGAATGAGGGATGCTTATGGGAAGTATCGTTTCGGTGTTGGTTTTGGTGGTGGCGGCGCGCTTTGTTTGCTCTTCGGCTTCCACTCGCACGCGCTGACCTCTTCTTGAGCCTTCTTCTTCTTCATGCCAGGCTTCCATTCACACGCAGACCCATCAGCAACGGCTCCGTGAGCAGCCTTGTGATCGGCACGATGTTTGCTCTGCGTTTCGAGAGCGACACGCACGTTCTCATCCAAGATGTGGGCCATTTTGCACATTTTGAGAAGTTCAGACGGTTCATCCTCAATAGGTCTGTCGCGGTCAGCCGCGACAACACATATGAAACCAAACGCTTCTTTAGCTCCAGCCTTGCATCGAAGCTGATGCGTGTCCCCAGGAGCGGTGTATCCCACATCACCGACGCCAAGATCGTACGATTCAAGGCCCAACTGAATCTCCCCCTCTCCACGAAGCACTACGACCACGTGCTCGTGTTGGTGATGTTCCAACGTCGTCCATCCGCCGGGTGCGACTTCAAAGTAGCGAACGTGGAACACTGGACTTTCACCACGCTTACCGATGAGCTCGATGCGAGAGCACTCCTTGAAACTTGCTCCGTCCATCTTATACATTTCCTGCGGCACACGTTCCCATTGGAATTCACCCTTTTTCCTATTTAGCACCTTGCTGTGGTTGCCCTCGAGCGGACCAGTCGAGGCGTGCTTAGACCCGTTTCCGTGGTATCTCTTCGCTTCAGCATCCATGAGATCCTTTACCAACGCCGTTAGCTCGTCTACTTTCGATTCCAGTGCGCTATTCTTCTCCTTGAGCGCGCTCATTTGAGCCACAGCCTCGGGATCCAGACCCACTGTGAGCGGAGTTGACGGTGGAGCGGCTGGGTAGGTGTTGTACGGCGTCACCGGGTACGAAGGATACGAAGCTTTCGCGCTAGGAGTCTCAACAAGCTTCAATTTCGGGCGCATACCAGTGCCTGGAGTGAAATAGCCATTATTGTACGGCGTTGTGGTGTGGAATCCATTTTGCGCCTCTTTCGGTCCGTAAGTGTCGGTGCGTCCGGCGACTGAGAGGATGTACCTCGCGTTTGCCGTCAAGTCTGAACTATGGCTGTAGAGCGATCCACCAACAAGTAAAAGCACATCTTGACCGTATATCTCCAGCATTTTCTTAACCTTATCCAGGGTCATGCCACCTCCAGGACTTGGTAGGATGCTAGGGTGGTGCGCCAAAGAGCGTCTTGCGCCGTGCATGATGTCCTTGCATTCTTCCACACTGAAACCGAAGCGACCACCGAAATTGGGGAAAATGGTCGCATCTGCACCCGCTAATCTCGGTAACAAGCCGAGCAAAACACCGTGAGAGAATCCACGCACGGAGTTTTGCGTGCCACCACCCAGCATAGCACCAAGGATGGCCGGGTGAGCGATGATGGGAAGCCCAAAGTCCGGGTCTTCCGCCAACGCGCGCATGCTATCTAACCCCGTAATTCCAGGAATCATCAAAACCGCACCAGCTCCCGCAGCTTTCGCGAACTTTGCTCGTTGCACGACGAGATGTGCCGGTGCGTTTATGCACGGAGCGTAGATGCACTTACGGCCAGTCTCCTCGTTTGCTCGCTTGACGGCGGCCGCGCACGCCCGTACGCGTTCCTCGTAAGGCGCGTAACGCTGATTCGCTAATCCATGATCATCTTTGATGATATCGATTCCCCCTTTCGCGAAAGCGTACGCCATCTCTGCCAGCTTCTCGCTTGGGGTTCCCATCGGCTTGAGCGCCGTCATCACGATCGGTCCCCGCTCAACGCCGAGGAGTTTCCTCAAGCCCTTCGTCCCGAACCTCGGCCCAGAAAACTTACTCAACATACTGTGCGACAGATCCACGTCTCGCACCATCACCTTCTCCTTGATGCTCGTGTTCCCAAAGATGACGTTTAGGAGCTGCGGCAGCTCGCCGCCCGCGGTATCATCCGCGTATCGCACACACGCCCGAAACACCTCCTTGCGACTCGCGACATCATCGCCGATCGTGCATCGCTCCAACGACTCGCACTTTCCCACCACGTGTTCGTTGATCCACGTGCCCGGCGGCACGAGCGACTCTGGAAGTTCCACCGTCTGCTCGAGGCACAGGGCGTCGACGATCTGTCGCGCCTCAGCCTTCGCCGAGGCCTCGACGTCGTACGTGACGACAAAGGACGTCATCAAAAAGGCGTCACAAGCGCGCTCGATCGGCCGCGACGCGCGGTCAATGCGTCGACGAGACGCGGGGCAAGGATTGAGGGTTGAGCTCGAGCGCGCCCCCGACTCCATCGTGACGCCACTCGAGGACGCGCCTCGTGCATATCTGGGAGCTCGCGCGGCGAACGCGGTGAGGACGCGCGAGAGATGGGAAGTAAAAAGGCGCGGTCGAGCGCGGAGTCCACCGACCCCAAGGGTGGTGAGGGTGGGGCTGGAGAATCGAGGAATTCTTCTCAGAGTGCGTACGAAGAAGTTTGCGTAGAACTCGCGGCGAGGTTCGTGCTCAACGCGCCGCCGGAGGAGCTCGCGGATGATAATCGTTTGTTCTTCTTGCTGGAACAGGCGCACTGGTACTACATGGATTTCTCATGCGAGCAGAATAAGAAGTTGCCCCAGAAGAGTAGACTAGACGTCTTCGGGAAAGATTTGTGTGGAGTCGTGCCTTCGCTGAAAGATCGCTTGAAGAACTTTCAAGAGAGATTTATGGAATTCAAAAAGTACAAATTCGGTATCCCCACCTGTGGAGCCGTGTTGTTGAATCCAACGATGGATAAGTGCCTAATGGTGAAGGGTTGGGGCAAGGAGAGCGTCTCCTTGGGATTCCCCAAAGGGAAGATGGACGCCGGCGAATCGGAGGCTGAATGCGCGGCGAGGGAGGTAGAGGAAGAGATCGGCGTCGACATACGCAAATACATCGTCGAGGAGGACAAGATCGTGTTTTTTCGGCGAAGGCAAGGGCAAGAAAGCACGGCGCCGCAAGTGCTTCAAAAGAACACCCTGTACATCATTCAAGGAATATCCGAAGAAACAAAATTCTTGACGCACACCCGAAAGGAGATTTCCGACATCGTATGGAATCCCCTTTGGATCTTCGAGTTGCCTAAAAGCGAACTCCAAAAGTACAAAGGCAAGTATGGCCACTGTTTCCCAGCGCTTCGTCCAATCATATTGTGGGTGAAGAAGAAGAGGAAAGAACAGAACCAGCCGCAGACGCACGACCTACCGACGCCTGCATCTCCAGCGGCAGGAAAGGCGGCGGCGATGTCATTGGAAGATCTCGAAAACGAATTGTTGGCGGGTTATGGCGAGGAGGAAGACGAGGCCGATGACCCTTATGAAGCCTTCTCCGCCTTGACTGACTTCAAGTTTGATACATCTGCCATCATGCGACCGTTCCTTAAGTCCTGATGCCGTGGCATGATGCCGGGATGACCACGTGTACACCAGCGTCATTGCGTTATGCACCTTGTACTAGTACCGTACGTAGCTCATATTTATATACTATCGTATCTAGTTGCCTAGTTGCTTCAAACGTCTCCATTACCTCACTTTGCGCACTGACACGTTGACACCAAACGGAAGATGGAGCTCAGCAGGAGAGGAAGGAGGGCTCAAGCTCGACCGTTCAGTTACTTTGACGCCTTCATCAAAACGTTTAGTGACTCTTACGACGCAGAGAAAAACGCGAGGGGCTTCATCAACTTGGCCGTGGCCCAAAACAGTCTAACCGTCGACCTCATGCACGAGCGACTCTGTCGAGCGATGCAATCGCCACCACCGCTGTCAACCGCCGCTTACGATGACATGAAAGGAACGCAGGCCCTGCGTGTAGCCATGGCGAAGCACATGAAGAAGAGACTCATCGGGCTCGAGAAGCTCACATGCACGGTTTTACCAGAGGACTTGGTTTTATCAGCCGGCGCGGGTGCGGTGATTGAAAACTTAGTTTTTAGTGTGTGCGACGAAGATGACGAGGTCATGATTCCGGCTCCGTTTTATCCGGCTTTTCCCAACGATTTGCGGGCTAGACTGGGCGTGAAGACGGTGCCCGTGTATGATACATCGAGCGCGCAGCCGGACGGAGCAACTTTACCGCCCGTTCAGGACTTCGAAAACGCTCTGACACCAAGGACGAAGATGATATTATTGTCTAACCCGGGAAATCCAACCGGTATCAATTACACAGATACTGATGAAGGAAAGAGGCGTGTCGTAGATGTGATTGCTTGGGCGGTTGAGCGCGGAGTTCACGTCATCTCTGATGAGATTTACGCCTGTTCCATCTTTGAGCATTCTGGGGAGTCCAAGGGTTTCTTTAGCGCAATAGAATATGTCAACAATCTCGTGCATGAGGCTTCAGTCCAGGATGACGACCCGAATCTCAAACAGCTTGCTCAGCGCTCGCAGGACTATGTTCATGTTATTTATGGGTTGTCGAAAGACTTTTGTACTAGTGGTTACCGCGTTGGCACTCTTTGGACGAAAAACGCCGACATTCATAGAGCTCTGGACAATGTTTCATATTTCTGTGCGATTCCTGGGCCGATGCAGTACGCGTTGTCGTTGGTTCTTGAGGATGACGAATTCCTCGACCACTTTTTTGTTGAAAACTGCACGAGACTGCGCAGTCAATACAATATCGTGACCGAAGAGTTATCGAGGTTGAGCGAGGACGATCGATGGATGGCATCACAGTCGTATGCTCCGCAAGTTGTTCCAAACGCTGCAATGTTCGTGTACTTCAATCTCCGACACCTTCTTCCCCAGTCCCCGACTTTTGCGGATGAGCAGCGGCTCTGGACGCATATTTACGAAGCTGCCAAAGTCGTTCTCACACCCGGTAATGACTGCGCCAGTCGCGAAGCGGGCTGGTTTAGAATGTGTTTCGCCGCCGTCGACTCCGATACGCTCCGTGTGGGCATAAGACGCGTCGTGGACGCCTGCAAATCCTATGAGTGACGCGGAAATAGGAAGACCTTTGTGAAATAGAAAAAGTAGCTGAACTGTTCACCTCACACCGTCGCTCGTCTATGGCAGCGATCGGACGTGCGTACGGTTGCAGCACTCCAATCATGCCGCGCGCGCGTGTGTGCTCACGAACGCTCGCGACCGATCGTTCGCGGATGCGTCACGCGCCTCGCGGAACCACAACGATGCGCTCGCAGCACTCGGACGGCGGAGAGGCTGCGGCCGAGATCGGGTACTATCGCTGGCCCACCGTCAGCGGTGATGAGATCTTCTTCGTGTGTGAAGATGATGTGTACGCGGCGAAGATCGCCGCCTCGTCGGACGCACCGTCCAAGCCGAGAAGAGTGACTCAAGCTCAGGGCGCGTGCATTCGCCCTGCTGTTTCGCCGGACGGTTCTCGTGTAGTGTTTTCATGCGTAGAGGATGGATACGTGGAAATTTACGTCGTGGACGCGTGTGGGGGACCGATGAAGCAGCTGACGCACATGGGTGCCTCATACGCGAGAGTTTGTTGCTTTTCAGAGGACGGGAAGCGAGTGTACTTTACGTCGAGTGGAGCGACGGCTGAGCCGAGTGGGCAAGAGCTGTGGGTGATAGATTTGGACGAGGGAGCGCCGGTGCGAGTGAAAATAGGACCAGTGTATGATTTCGACGTGCGAACGGTTAATGGGAGGGAGTTATACCTCGTCGGTAGGAACACTGATGATCCTGGCGTGGCGCACTGGACAAAGTACCAAGGAGGCGCTGGCGGTGAGGTTTGGGTCGGTACGCCAGAACATTTATTACGCATCGATGCCTTCGATGAAGTGACGGGAAATCTTGGAAATGTTCAATGGTTGGATGATGAGCACATCATATTCACTATGGCCAAGGATGAAAACGTTGATGTGTTCACTGCAAAAATTGAACTCGTCGAGGGCAGAGTAGCCTTGAGTGAAGTGACGCAGAAGACGAGTTCGAACAGAGATTACCCAGTGCGATATCTGAATGTCAATGCTTCATCAGACCCGTCTCATCAGGCTCGAATGGCGTGGACTGTCGGTGGAGTCATCCACGTGGAGGACGTCGCTCAGGCGCAAGACAGTGATGATGAACTCGCAAGTGCAGTTCCGATCAAGTGGTGTGGGCCTCGAACCCAGCTCGCTAAACGGTTCGTTCACGCTGATGACTGGATAGAGGATTGGGACCTCCACCCGGAAGGTTTAACGATAATGGTTATCGTTCGCGGCCAACCCTTCACCATGGGGATTTGGGACGGTCCTGTTCTGAGCTATCCACCCGCGACAAAGACAAAAACTCCGAGCGCCGAGGTAGATGAACCGCTCAAGAAGCTCGCGTACCGAGCGCAGTCGCGAGTTCGCCATGGGGCGTACTTATATGACGGCGAACGTCTGGTTTACGTCTCGGACGCGAGCGGTGAGGAAGACATTGAAGTGCACTGGGAAGAAGCAGACAGACCGGCGAAACGATTAGGATTGCACCATGGTTTGCTCGGACGAGTCGAGCGTCTTATTCCTAGCCCAGAAGCACCACTCGTGGCCATCGTCAACCACAGAAACGCCTTACTGATCGTCAACGTAGAGACTGGAGAAATGCGGACGGCAGACAAGTCGGACGAGTCAGATGGAATAGCTGACCTGACGTGGAGTCCTTGTGGTAACTGGCTTGCATACACGTATTACATGAATAACGAGCGGTCTTGTATCCGAATATTGGACGTGCGAAACGGTAAGGTTGTTGATGCGACAAAGCCTGTGCTGGGAGACCATTCTCCAGCTTGGGATCCTGATGGGAAGTATTTATACTTTCTTGGCTCTCGCGAGCTCGAGCCAGTGTACGATGCCGCTACTTTTGGTCTAGCTTTCCCACACGTTGAGCGACCTCATCTCATCATACTCCAAAAAGACATTCGCAATCCTTTATTGAAAGAATTGCGACCGCCTTACGACACGGAGTCGTCTTCGGGTTCAGACTACGATTCAGAGTCTGAGTTTAGCGCGCGTGGTGCGGACAAACGTGGACGAAATTTTGGTCACCCAAATAAACAGACCAATGAAGATGATGGAAGTGGTTGGTCCACGATGGATGAAGATGAAGATGAAGATGAAGATGAAGATGAAGATGACGAAGAGGACGAAGATTACGTGCCTAATCGTTATTCTGAAGATGCCCCTCCACCAATCGAAATCGACGTTGATGGATTGGCGGAGAGAGTTGTCGCCTTACCGATGCCGATATCGCGATACGACTGCCTCTGCGGCTTGGAAGACGGTCGATTTATGGTTGTAGAATACCCACCGAGTCGAGGCTCTCCCGGAGGCGTCGGTGTGGATTACTCCTCTGATGAAGAGGACGAAGGCTTTGGATCGTTGATATCATACAGCATTCGGGATTTACGTCGCAGTATATTGATTCACGGTGGAGTGAGTGAGGTGTCGTTGTCTATGGATAGAAAATGCATGGTTGTTGAGAAAACAACGGATGGCTTCTTAGAACTTCGCGTGTACAAAGCCGGAATGCGTCCAGAGGAGGAAGGGAGCGATAGTGAAGAGTTAGATCAACAGGTTTTCGATCGTAGAACAGGTTTAGTCAACCTCGATGGGAGGATCCGCGTGCTCGTCGATCCGGCGAAAGAGTGGGCGCAAATGCTCGCAGAGGTGTACCGGCGTCTACGAGACGACTTTTGGGATGAAGATATGAACGGTCACGCGTGGACGTCGATATTGTCTCACTACGAAAAGTTGCTGCCGAAAGTGAGCACTCGCACCGAGCTCACCGATTTGTTTCACGAGATGACTGCACGATTAGGTTGTTCGCACGTGGCCATCACTTCTGGGGATCCAGGCAGAGCGCATCGAAGGCACTCGGCCGGATATCTCGGAGCTGATTTCATCTGGGATAAAAAAGCTCGCGGCTACCGCATCATGAACATTGTGAAAGGTGATAGCTGGGACGATATGCGCGGCGGCGTCCTGAGCAAACCTGGCGTGAACATCGACGAGGGTGATATATTGCTATCGATAGATCGCATTCCTCTCACGGAAGATGTCTCTCCAGCGGCGCTACTCGTCGAAAAAGGTGGTGCCGAGGTGCTTTTGACGGTGAAGAAAGCCAATGATGCTCAAGGCATCGACGCCGCTCTTGGTGAGCTCGCGCTGAAGGAGAAGAAGTCTAAGAAGAAAGACCACAGAGCGCCAAAGAAGGGAGAAATCATGCCTGTACGCGTTCGAGCAATGCACACTGAGCTCGATGCGAGGTATCGCGACATGATTCAACGGAGAACGTCCCGTGTACACGGCCTCAGTGAGGGAGTCGTCGGGTACTTGCACGTGCCTGATATGGAAAGTACGGGATATTCAGAGTTCTGGCGACACTACGCGTGCGAAGTTCGTAAGGGCAGTCTGATTCTCGACCTTCGTGGAAATACCGGCGGTCACATTAGTGAATTATTGCTTTCTAAGCTGTCGCAGCGGGCTTTGGCTTGGGATATCCCTCGCCGAGGCGAGTCGCAAGTGTACCCGTCGAATACGCCCGGCCCGCTCGTCATGCTCGTGGATGACCGCACGGGGTCCGATGCGGAACTCATGGCGGAATCTTTCAGAAAGCTTGGGTTAGGACGAGTCGTCGGTACTCGAACGTGGGGCGGTTTGCTCGCCGTCGACCAAACGGCTGACCTCATCGATGGTTCCGAACTGAGCCTTCCGTCGACGAATGTGCTCCTCGTTGATGAGTTGCACACTGAACACATCACGAACAGCGTCGAGAACCGTGGCGTCATACCGGACGTCGAAATTCGCATATCACCGGCCAACTATTATCAAAACACCGATCCTCAGCTCGATCGTGCCGTCGACGAAGCTCTCGAGTTACTCAAGGCGCGAGGCGACTCTGTGGCGCCGGCGAACGCGCGAAAAGTTCGCCGAGACGATGCGTCCGCCGACGAGATAGAGACCTCGCTGGCGAAGAAAAAGTGGAACTTCTCCACCTGGGCGCCTCTTCCACCGACGAAGGAGGAAGAGGAAAAATTGCGCGCGAAGCGCCAGTCGAGACGGAACCGCGAATAAAACGTCCAAGAATCGCAGCCGAGACGCTAGCGTAGATTTCGCTTCAACAAACAAACATCTATGATATCATTAAAACCACCTCATCGCGTCGTCATCGAGTCGAATCCCCCCGTCGGAACCGGAATCAAATCTCCTCCTGCGCCAAGAACGGGTTCGCGATCTCCTCCATCGAATCCAACGCGCTCACCACCATCACGCTCGTCCCTCTGCACACCAACAACCCCAACTCTCGCGTCTCCTCCGTGATCTTCAGCGCGTCCTCAAAATCTCGCAGGTGTTCCACCGCGCCGTCCAACACGAGGTTCAACAATTGGTCGTACCCTTTCAGCGTCCCCGTCACCTCGCGTCCTCCGCTCAGCTTCACCCGCACGCCCTTATCGATGAATCGCGCCAGGTCCAGCACCGTCTCCTTCGGCGGCATCTCGCGCGCGCGTCCGTCCACACGTTCCGACGCTCGCACGCGTCCGACTCTCACGCGATTCTCGTCATTCTTCATTCGTTTCGAACGCCCGCTGGATCCCCGACCGACCGACGACGCGTCGCGCGACGCGTTCGCCGCATTCACCGACGCGTGACGCCGTTTCGAGCGTCGAGCGATCGAACGAGCGGTCTGTGCATGTCCCTGGCGTTTCGCGCGAGAGCGTCGAGCGCGGTCGCGGGCGCGTGCGCGGCGTGGGCGGCGGCGACGGTCGTTCGACACGCGGACGCCAAAGCGACCGGGGACGTTTTCGGCGCGCGCGCGGCGTGGGAAGAGGACGCGCGAGGAGGAGAGGACGCGCGAGGAGAAGTCGTGTTCGGACGAGCGGTGCGTCGAGAGCTCGGTCGGGGGTGGAACGCGGGCGTGGACGCGGTGTTCGGGGCGGGCGTGCGGGCGCTGAGCGAGAGAAGGTTGTGAGAAAATGTTTCGAGCGACGCGCGCGGTCGAGGCGGTGATCGGTGGACGACGAGGCGGTGTCGGGAGACGAGAACGATCATCGACGGCGGTGCGAAAGACGACGACGACGACGACGCGACGGGCGATGACGGTGGTTCGAGCGGGGATGAAGATTGATTTTCAAGACGCGGGGTTGTTTGAGCTGCCGTACGCGCCGGTGGCGGAGACGTTGCTTCCAAAGGGGCCGTGGAAGGTTGTGGAAGGAGGCGTGTGCGCAGCCAAGGGGTTCAAGGTTGCGGGCCACAAGGCGGGTCTGCGCGCGAAAGGAACGCGGGCGGATTGCGCGCTGGTGGTGGCGGATGAAGACGCGACTAGCGCGGGAATTTTTACCACCAACATCATGTGCGCGGCGCCGGTGACGGTTTGTAAGAACCAGTTGGCGTCGAAACCGACGGCGCGTGCGCTGTTGATCAACGCCGGTCAAGCGAACGCGGCGACTGGTGATGCTGGAATGGCTGACGCCAAGGAGACCGCGGCGGAGTTGTCCAAGTCTCTCGGCATCGCCGAGGAGGACATCTTGTTGATGTCCACCGGAGTCATCGGTCAGAGAATAAAGATGGATAAGTTTATGCCCAGCATCTCTGTTCTGGTGGAAAACGTGGAAAACAGCGTCGCGGCGGCGAACGCGGCGGCGACAGCCATCTGCACCACGGATCTCGTTCGTAAGACGGTGGCCATCGAATTCGAGATCGGCGGTAAAACCGTGCGCATGGGCGGCATGGCCAAGGGGAGCGGAATGATTCATCCCAACATGGCCACGATGCTCGGCTGCGTCACGTGTGACGCCGCGGTCTCTTCCGATGTCTGGCGTGGCATCACTTCTCGCGCCGGGTCCGCCTCGTTCAACCAAATCTCCGTCGACGGAGACACCAGTACCAACGATTCCTTGGTGTGCTTTGCCAGCGGCAAGGCTGGCAATGCCGAGATCGTCGACGCGAACAGCGCCGAGGCCAAGCTTCTGGAAGACGCCCTCACCGCCGTGTGCATGGGTCTGGCCAAGGCCATCGCCTGGGACGGTGAAGGTGCGACGTGCCTCATCGAGTGCAACGTCAGCGGCGCCGGAGACGACGAAGACGCTCGCGTCATCGCTCGTTCCGTCATTTGCTCTTCTCTCGCCAAGGCGGCCATCTTCGGTCACGATCCCAACTGGGGTCGTTTGGCCTGCGCCGCCGGCTACGCCGCGCCGGTGAAGAGTCGATTCAGTCAAGAAAATCTCAAGCTCTCTCTCGGTCCTCACCAACTCATGAACAAGGGCCAACCTCTCGATTTCGACGCCGTCGCTGCCAGTCGATACCTCAAGGAAGTCACCGACGTTCACGGCGTCTGCGTCGTCGACATCTCCGTCGGCGACGGCCCGGGCGCGGGCCAAGCGTGGGGATGCGATCTGAGCTACAAATACGTCGAAATTAACGCCGAATACACGACGTAAAAGTTTTCATTCAACTCGACACGCGCCTTGTAACATCGACGCGACAGCACACACGAAGCGCGCCTCTCCTCCGCGCCGCTCCACACCGATCGCCTCGTTCCCGCACAGCGCGACGCGCGTCGCCGTCCATCGCGTGCGCCATGGGGTGTCGCCCCCGCGCGACGATCACCTTTCACAACGAGCGATGCCAGCTCGCGGACGCGACGAGCGACGACCGGGCGTCCACCTCGGGACGCACCGCCGGCGGCTCGCTCGTCGCGTTGCCCCTGCTAGAACGGCGTCCGGGGAGCTCGCGCGCGGTGCTTCGGTACGCGTGCGTAGATGGAAAAGTCCGGGTGATGCGACCGAACGAATACGGCGCGCGCGACGGAGACGGGGCGGCGCGGAGGCTGGACAGAGCCATCGGACGCGCGGCGAGGAAGTGCGTGGAGCGAGCGCAACACGCACTGTTACCGGAGCCGTCGAGCGTGACGAACGATTATTGGGAGTACGCCAAGTTTAGATTCGCGCAACGCATCGCGTCGAGCTGTATCTCCGTCTTTGCGACGCAGCAGATGCTCACGGCGGTCGGTTTAGGGGCGAGTCGGACGCTGCCGGCGGCGGCGGCGGTGAACTGGGTGCTCAAGGATGGGTTGGGGAGATTGGGTAAGCTGTCGGTGGCGGCGAATTTCGGGCGTACCTTCGACAGTGACGTCAAACGGTTTAGATTTACGTCGAGCGTGGTGTACGATGCGAGTTCGTTCATCGAGATCATAACGCCGTATTTCCCTCAGCACTTTCTGGCATTGGCGACGGTGGCGAACATCGGTAAATCGGTGGGTATCACCACTGCGAACGTCGTTCGAGCGCCGATTCAGAGAACATTTATTTTGGAAGAAAATCTAGCCGAAGTGGCGGCTAAGACGAGCGCACAGCAAGTGGTTGCCGATAATATTGGTTTAGCGCTCGCAGTTGGCGCCGCGAGTGCCATGTCAAAGGTTGCGACGGTACGACCGGCGATTCGCCGAGCTTTGCCGGTCTTCGCGTTCGGTCCGCTCGCTGCTTTGGATCTCATTTGTATATACAAAGAGTTAAAGGCTGTGCAATTGCGAACGATAAACAAGGAGCGAGCCGAAATTATAGCGGAAACCTTCGTGAAGGAACGCAAGATTCCGAGCAGAGCGCAAGTAGCGAACTCTGAACGTCTTCTCATTCCAGCGCGTTTGGATAAGTCTAATTTACCTCTCTCTGTGACATCTATTGGTGAAGTCTGTCCGACGACGAAGTCTTTAATCAAAGCGTTGTCGAACAAGACTGGTGGCGCATCCAAACGTCAATACATTTTGGCGTATGAGCCCGGCGCTTCAAAGAAGCGCGTCATTTTGAATGGTCGACGCATCAGCGCTCCGAAGACGGACTCGAATGGGAAGAAAAAACGTCGATCGCTCAAATTCCCGTGGCAAAGCAAACGCACAGGTTTGAAGGGCAGAGCTTTGTTAGCGTTGGGTGAGACTGCTTCGAGTAAAGACGTTCTTTGCGCGATACTTCAAGTTGCTCACATGCGATCTTTGCCCTATCGACCGGACTTGACGGCTGAAGAGGCCTACGTATGGGCTCTACAAGAGTCGGATTCTTTGGCTAAGCGCGACATCGACACGTTTACCAACAGCCTGAGCGAACAAGGTTGGAATCACGAGCGTATTTTGCTCAGTTCGGCTGAGCGAGCGCCGTATTCCGTGGACAATGTACCCGCGCTGCTCGACGCTCTTCGGCGAAGCGAAAACGTTCAATCATAGGTTGAAATCAACTCACGTTAGTCTGCTTCCATTAATACGAAGACATTTTTAGTATTGCGTGATTCAACAAACAGCACTCGGCCGCCGACGTCACACCATGGCTGCCAACGACGAGGCCACGCGCGCCGCCGCCAAGGCGGAGTGCCTAGATGCCGCGCTATGGGGCGGCATTCGCGGTGCCGCCATCGGTCTCGCGTGTTCCGTGCCCACGGTGTACCTCGCGAACGCCAAATTCCTCACGATACGACGTTTGACGGTGAGCGCCAAGACTGCGCTCGTTGTCAGCCCCTTCTTCCTCGGTTTCTTCCTAAACTCGGAGCTAGAGCTGCACAGATGCGTCTTGAAACAGCGCGGAATAGAGCATTGATACTAGAGCATCGGTACGTCGCGCGATCACGGCGCGCGCAATCGCGAGAGTGAGGACGTGTTGATGGGAAGAGGGGAGCGCGGGTGAGGAGTCGAGCGAGTCGAGCGAGTTAGAAGTGTAAAATAACATGAACATTCAAAGTAAATCTACGGTAGATTAGTTGGGAACAAGGTCGAGACCCGGTCGAGCGCAACCACCGAGGAACGGATCATCAAAGGTAAACTCAAAGGATGGGTGATGGAAGCGGACGCCGCCGAGCTTCGGGCTCGGTTCGATGTCGTCCAAGAGGAGCTTTTGCTTGTTCGTCAATCGGAAAGTGCGAGCCTTGAGACACTCTTGGATTCCGAGCGCAGAGGTAGAGTCGATGATACACGGGACGCCGCGTTGCATGGACCAACGGGTGAGCAAGGCTTCGACAGGCTGTGACCCGCCCTCTAGCGAGGCGGCTTCGACGAGCTTGGCGTGCTTCAAGAGTCGTTCATCACCGTTCGCGAGCGACGTATGGGCGACAGTCGTCAAACCATAGCGACGGCAAACACCAACGAGCTTACGTTGGGCCAAGAGCGGGTGCAATTCGACTTCATTCACGGTTGGCTTAATGGTACAGTGCTTCATCAGGCGCTCGACGGCGGGCACGGAAAAGTTCGCTACGCCGAGCGCTTTCACCTTGCCGTCCGCGACGCACTTCTCGAGCGCCGTCCACGTCGCTTCCAGACTACCCTCAGAATCCACATCGGTGGTACCGGCCTTGTGCAGCACCGGCCACTCGATGGAAAACAAATCCAAATAATCAGTGTTCAACGCGGAAAGAATCGCCGTCAACGCCCCTTCGACGTTTGCGTGCTCATTTGGACGCAATTTGGCGCTTACGAACACATTCTCGCGCGAACCTTGAGCGGCGATCGCCTTTCCGGCCTCAGCTAAAGCGGGGTCGTCGGAAGATCCACATCGAATGTGCTTGATACCGTTCTCCAACGCAAATTTAGCCGCGCTTGTGTCGCAACCCAGCATCGGGAGGCGCCCGCCTCCGCCGATGGGCACCTCATGAATCTCTTGCGCCGCGTCGAACACTTCCTCCGGCGGCGTGCTCACGTAATACGGCGATCCCGGTCCCGGCTTATTCGGATCTCCTCTCGGCGCGGGTCCATCCCACACCGCCGTCGGCTTTCGCTGCGCCGCCCAGTTTTGCCCTGGTGGAGGCGCCAGCCCGCCCCCGTTTCGAGCCGCCGCTTGCATCTGCGCACGCGTCGGCGGGTACGCCGGCAGCGTGGGATTGTATCCATTCACGTATCCACTCACGCTGTATCCGACGTATCCACCGCTCATCGGCGGCGCTGGCGCCCCCTGTTGCCCTCGCCCATCCATGCGAGACGATGGGCAAAACGCCCACGACTTTTGCGCGCTTCCGGCGCCGTGGCCTTCGAACTCCTTCTTCATGAACCGCTCGAGCGGTTGGCATCCATCGAGCGCCATTTTACGTCGCTTCCTCCCTCGTCGCGGTCGTCTCGCGACGCGTCGGGGTGTGTCGCGCACGGGGGGCGCCCCTCGCGGCGGCGTGACGTCAATCACTTTTTGTCGACACTGGGCGAGCGGGAGGGATTTTGGATGGATTGACGAATGCGTTTAGATGTCGTTTGTACGAATTAAATCGCTCGACGCGCGATGTCTATGATGTCAACGCGCGAGGACGAGCGGGTCCGGCGCGCGTCGGACGTCTACGAGCCGTCGGCGCTGATTTGGTTGAGGTACATGTCGTAGTATCGGCCCGCGCTCTCCAAGTCACCGAGCTCGGTGTAAATATCCGCGATAGCGCCGAGAGCCTCCATGTCCCCTGTGGTGTCTTCTAATTGCTGGGAAATGACGAGAACTTGTTCAAAATCTTCGATGGCACCCTGTCTATCACCAATGAGACGCTTGGAGGCGCCAAGACCGCGAGTGGCGCGACGGATCAAGACCAAGTCGCCGACGACGCGCGCCAACATCAGAGACTTTTTAAAGGCGTTCATAGCCCCGTTTGCGTTTTCCTCGCGTAAAAGCTCGCGACCTTCGCGAAGGGCGGTCTTGAGCTCTTTCATGTCGTCCGAGAGCGCTTCCCACTCGTCCAAGCTACCCATGGCGACGGAAGAAACTTCCTGCACGCCCCCCCTCGCGCCTTCAACGACGACACCTTCTCCCTTCACCACTCGCGACGACAGGGTCAAACTGGCGTTAATCTTTCGCAACTTTTCGTTCAATTCCGTAATTTCTTCCTTCTTACGATTGGCGGAGATGCCGCTCGCCACCGCGCCCGCCAAGGCGACAAACTCGGTGATGCCCACCACGTCGATTCCAAACGGCGTCACGCACAGCGTCTTACCCGCCAACACTTGTTCTCTCGACTTGGCCTCCTCCTTCTCCCGCAACCTCTCCAATTCGTCTTGCGCCTCGCCCTCACGCAATCTGCGCAACTCTATCGCTTTCGCTTCTTCCTCGCGCAAGCCTCGATAAAACGTATCAATGCGTTCCGTCGCCTTTGCTTCCTCCACCCGTCGCTTCTGCAAGAGCTCTTCTCCCGGCCCCGGCGCCGCGCGCGCGGACGACGCGCTCGCGAGCGCGGCGATCGTCGACGCGACACCGATCACCGCGGATCGTCGTCCACCGATCGCACCATCCGCGCGCGCGCGCGTCTCATCATCGCTCGTCGCACGGATCTCGACGCCGCGTCGAGCGTGTGGTTTCGTCGTCGCGGCGCGCGCGGCGACCGCGGGCATCGTCGGTGCGTGGGACAACATCGCGTGCGTCTCCGTGCGCGCGTTCGCCGAGTTCTCTCTCTCGCGAGACGGTCGAGCGCGCGTGAAAGTCGCGACGACGGGTGCGCGTGTGGATAGACTCGAGGGAAACGACGACGAGGGGCGGCGCCGACGCGCGAGAGGAATGGATGAAGGATATCGACGCGGGTGTTACACTCGTACGATTCGCGGCGGGACGGGACGTCGCGCGAGACGATGATGATCTATCACGCGCGACCGTCGTCGCGAGATCTCTTCAGGGCCTCGAGTTCGCTCTCGATGGCTTCGGAGACTGGCCTGCCGGCGGGGAGCTCGCCCTTGGAGGCGTTTCCGGGGAGGGACTTCTTGAGCGCGGCGAGCTCGTCGTCCACGCCACCGGCCTCGAGAGCCTTAAACTGTGCCTCGAGGTCGTCCGGGGCGGCAAACACGCCCATGGCCTCGGCCTCGGCTTCCATGCCCAACACTTTTTCTTCCATGCGCTCAAAGGCGCCGAGCGCCGAAGATGTCGACATGCCGCTCACCATGTCGCTCACCGCCTTGTTTGTCTTCGCGCTCGCCGCTCGCGCCTTCAACGTATCCTTCTTACTCTTCGCTTCCGCCATCTTACCCTCGAGCAATCGCGTGTTCGCGATCAACTTCTCCACGGCGTCCGTCTGCGCGTCCAAATTCGCCTTCATCGACTCGGCGTTCTCCGCGTACGACTTGCGTCTCGTCAGCGCCTCTCTCGCCAAGTCTTCGTCCCCCTTCTCCAGCGCCAACTGTGCGCGCTTATACCAATCTTCAGCAGCCTTATTCGCGGCGTTATACTTGGTCTCCAACTGCTTTTGGCTCGCCATCACCTGCGCCGTCGCCTGTCGCATCTTGATCAAATCGCCCTGCATCTCATTCACCGTCTGGTCCAAGATCTTCTCCGGGTCCTCGGCCGCGGTGATGAGAGAGTTGGCGTACGAAGAGATGACTCGCGTGAATCTGGAGAAGAGATTCGCGTGCGTCACCACAGCCCCTCTCGAGCGTCGTCTCGAGCTCGTCGTGGCGACGCATTTGTTTCTTCTCGCGGACGATCTCGAGCGGATAGCGTCGGGACGACCGACGAAGGCGGACGCGCGAAGCGACGTCGCGGACGCGGCGACGAGGGCGGACATCTTTCAAACGCGCGCGCGGTGTGAATCGACGACGAAGGCGCGATACCCGACGCGGTGACGCGGCGGTGAGTGACGAGGAATGGTGACGTTTCTGTGTTCCCCGACCGCCTCGAGGTGCCGACGTCTCGGCGACGCCGCGAGATCGCGACGCGGCGTCGAGGGAGACGGGGCGCGAGGGCGGCGAGAAGGAAATCCTCCCCGCGGAGGCGTTCGTGGGAGGCGTTCGCGAGATGAGCGCGCGTCAGCTTCGGTTACACCGCGGGGACGATGACTTTCTTCGAGCGCGCGAGGCGGCGGAGGACGAGGGCGAGGACGCGGATGAAGACGAGGACGTCGCGTCGGAGTCGAGCGAGGAGGAGAGACCGGTGCGACGCGCGTTGAATCCGTTCGCGGCGCTCCTGGGGAGCGAGGAGGAGGAGGAGAGCGAGGAAGAGGAGGAGGAGGAGGAGGAGGTCGAGCCGGAACCAGCGCCGGAACCGGAACCGAAACCGGAACCAGAGCGGAAGCAGACGCCGAAGCGCGGTGGGAAAAAGAATAGAAAACAGCGAGAAGTGGACGCGGAGGAGGAGGAGGACATAGACGCGCTCGTAAAGGAAGTGATGGGAATAGACGTGTCTTCGCCGGCGCCGGTAAAGGAAGGCGACGGAAAGACAGGGAAGGATGAAGCCTGCGCCTCGAGTCTGCTCGCCGTCGATATGCGAAACATGAAAGCGGAGGACGAGTTGAAGCGAATCTTCGGAGGGCGCGTCATCAGCGCCGTTGAGGCGGAGGAGGTGGGTAAGGCGGGCGGGCGCTCAGCCGCGTTCAGGGCAAAGCTGAATAGACGGTGCACATTTAGTCCCTACCGAGAGCAGTGGGCAAATTACCGCAGTGAGGGGCTCTACATGGTGAGTTCAGGTATCATGGATGCATCGTCGCGAATGTCAGAGTTCTCTTTCGCTTGGAAGGATGATTACGAAGAGGCAAACTTTGACTTTGAAATAGCGGTCAGTTCGCACGACCCGAATAGACTCTTCCACGTTTTGACTCGCTACCCTTGGCATCTAGAAACGCTTCTCCGAATTTCCGAGCTCTATCATTACAGTGGACAGGCGCAGGAGAGCTCTGAAATTTTGGAGCGATGCCTGTACGCGTGTGAAAGAGCGTGGCACCCAAACTTTGTAGGGGCGGCGTCCAAGGGCCTCGCACACTTAGATTTCAGCCTGGCCGAGAACAAGCCGATGTTTGAATCCCTTTTCAGACACGTCATCGCGCTCACTCGTCGTGGGTGCCATAAGACGGCTCTGGAGTGCGGCAAGCTCTTGCTAGGGCTCGATCACACCGATCCAAAAGGTGCTCTCTGCATGCTTTCGTACTTCGCCCTCAGAAGCGGAGAGGAACAATGGTTGCTTGACTTTGCAGACACTTTCGGGGAAAGCCGTTGGGTCAACGACAAATGGGAATCACACGGAAGCCTACTGAACTTTCCTGATTGGGCATATAGCAAAGCCATGGCGTTATATACCACGGCAAAAGACATCCAAACGGCGGACAAGGCGTTGGTGAGCGCCATGCTGTACCATCCGTATGCGTGGACGGCTACGCTCTGGAAGCTTGAGGCCGCAGTTTCCGGGGATAAAGAGTGGCAAGAAATCCTCGCGCACGATCACTTTGACTTTTCAAACTGTGCGCTAGAATCGCGAAGTTTAGAGCACTTATCAGATATCTTCGCGACTCGCCATCATCTGTTATGGCGTCCAGATCAAATACTGAGCTGGGCTAAGCGCGTCGCTCGCACGACTATTAAGCTCGTGGACTCGAATAAACCGTCTGATATCTTGGGCGGTCTGACCGCCGCTGACTTTGCCACCATCTCACTCGAGAACTGGCCCGCGAGCGAGCAAAATGATTTCGCTCACCTCGTCGTCGAAGATTTTTCCGACGTCGTCAAACGCGCGCTTCCCGAGGACGACCCGTTAGCCAACAGACCGGATCAAGGAAACGATGCATTTTCCGATACCGACGAAGATTAGCCCCTTAGACTTTTAGTTGAAGCGCAATCGCCAAAATGACAAAATTTCGCTCGACGACGCCTAACCCTCAAGCTCTTAGGGCGCGACGGTGCGCACCCCAGCCTCACTCGAAGTCGCACGTTGCACTGAGTGCGTCTTCGCGACATGTTCGCCGCGAACGTACCCGCGAACGCTGGCACACGCCTCGCGTCCGCGTCGTCGTCGTCGTCGACGCGCATCGTCGGTGCGGGCGCATCTCCTTGCGGGGTTCGTGCGTTTTCTCCATCGAGCGTCTCGCAGGCGCTTCGACGCCGCGGGGGCGCGCTCGGCGGACGGAGACAGGCTAGGATCAATCGTACGCCTCGCGCGGAGTCATCGAGCGACGGCGCGCCGTCCCAGAGGAGGGAAGATGCGACGAAGCAAGGTTCGACTGGAGTCTCGTCATCTTCGACAGGGAAGAAGAAGAGGGCGCGACGCATAGCGCCCAAGCCGCACGTGAAGGCGGATCCGATCGATGTCAAAGACACGTACGAAAGTCCGATCGGTGAGCTGGAGCGCAAACTACCCGGTCGACAGCCGTGGTTTCGTAAGGGGAACGCCACCGCGCAGGATGCTCGACCCGACGGGTTGGGAGCGAGCGAGAAACCATTGCTCACGCCGGGGACGAGGGCGTGGTACGATGAGTGGAGAGCAGAACGCGCGCGTCAGTACAAATCTCGCGCCGCTCGAGAGTGGGCCAAGAATGGGAGAGCTCCGGTGGAGGATTATGCGAAGGCTGGCCAAGCGGTGGGCAAACCCTTGAGCATCGAAGAGTTGAAGTTTACTCCGCTTGGGCGCGCGAAGATGCAGTTGGATAGGCAGCACATCGCGTACAATCGCTTCGTGGTAGACATCATGAATGAAGACATCAAGGAACTGTACGTGAGCGTCGATGCAGTCGCGAGATATGTAGCTGTGTACAACGACGGGAGACTTGCATATTGCCAAGTGGCGCCGGACAACACAGAGGTGTACGACCTGACGCAAATCGTCGGATTAGAAATCAAACCTACGATGGCTGAACCTGCGAGTCACACTATATCCGCGGTCGGTGATCGTGGCTCCGCCGTGAAGACGTTCATCGCTGGTTACGGTGTTCCGTCGCTGGGCGTGTTCATCGTGTGGGCTATTGTCTTCTACATGCAACGCTTCAGAGGAGATTGGGAAGATCGTCAAAAGATTCTCGAGCTCGAACGCGCGGAAGAAGCACAGAGACAGGCAGAGAAGGGTGATCCACGCATCGCGTTGTTGGAGGAGATGATGGAGAAGCTCGACGAAAAAGATCCACAGCGCGACACTCTGAAGCGAGAGATTCGTAATCGCAAGGCTGCCATCGCGCGCGCAAATGGGGACAAGAAGGACGCCGCTGCTCAAGCCGCGGATGGCGATCAAATGGGCGCCGCCAATGCGTTCATGAAAGTTGGCGTGAAGGTGGTGAAGAAGAAGAAAATAGACGATCTGGACTTGGAGGAAGAGGCTGCTGACGAAGCGAAGGGCAAGAGCAAGGGTAACAAGGGACCGAAGAAGGGTCGTGTGAACACGAAAATGAAGCTTCGAGATGAGAGCGAGGTGGTCAAGTTCGACGACGTCGCGGGGATCGGTACGGCGAAGGTTGAATTGCAAGAGGTGGTCGACTTCTTCCTCAAGCCGGACAAGTTCAAGGCGAGCGGTAGCAAGGTTCCAAAGGGTGTGTTGCTCACCGGTCCGCCGGGTTGCGGTAAGACTCTCCTCGCTCGAGCTGTCGCTGGTGAAGCCGGCGCGACGTTCTTTTCGCTCGCTGCGTCCGAGTTCGTTGAGATGTTTGTCGGTGTTGGTGCTGCCCGCGTGCGTGATTTGTTTCAGCAAGCCAAGAAACAGTCTCCGTCGATCATTTTTATCGACGAGCTCGACGCGGTCGGCCGGCCGAGAGGTGGTGGTGGCTCTGGCAACGATGAACGTGACCAGACGTTGAACCAGCTGCTCGTAGAGTTGGACGGCTTCAACAGCGACACGCAAATTGTATGCATTGCTGCGACGAACAGAGTTGACGTGCTCGACAAGGCGCTTGTTCGACCTGGTCGCTTTGATCGGAAAATTGTCATCCCGAAACCCGACTACAATGGACGAAAAGAAATCTTGCAAGTCCACGCTCGGGGTAAACCGATCGATAAGGATATTGATTGGAATTTGCTCGCTGGCGAAACGGAAGGATTTAGCGGTGCCTCCCTGGCGTCTGTGGTGAATCTTGCGGCGTTGCAAGCGGCGAAGGGATCTCGGGCATCTGTCACCATGGATGATTTCCAGACGGCGCTGGAGGCTGAGACTTTGGGTAAGATTTTACCGCAAGGACTCGGGGAAGAGAATGAAAAGCGTCTCGCTCTCATTCACTCCGCTGCGGCGGTCGCGTATCATTTGTTGTGCAAGGATATGGTTGATTTATCCTTCATCACCATCGTGGCGAGAGAGTCCAACGCCGAAGGCCAGGTGGCGATTGCAGAAAATCCTGTGGCGCTGCGTCCTGGTGCGTTCACCAAGGGCTTTATGCGACGACACTTGCGTTCTTCCTTAGTGCCATCTGTCGCTGAAGAAATCTTCTACGGCTTTGACAACTGTACCAAGGTCACCGCTCCGTATAGCGGTAGAGCGAGAGAGATAGCGACTTTCTTTGTGAACAACGCGGCGATGAGCGATGAAAATAGCGAGTTTGGCTACGTTCCAACCGGACACGTCATCGAAGTCAATGATTTCTTGAGAAGCAACCGCGAGGAATACATCCTTCCGAGCACGACGCTCGAACGCTACGCGCGAGCTGATGAAGAGACACGTCGGTTGATGGAAGCTCAGTACGCGGCGGCGAAGAGATTTGTCGTCAAACAGAAGGCGGCGATCGAAGCCCTCCAGGCGGTATTGTTGGAGAAGAAGACGATTCAAGCCGAAGAGATGAAGGCGATCATTGATAAGCACGCGGTGGCGCCTTATGACGACGAGCAACTTCCGAGCGGACAAGCCACCGATCGAAAGTTACTCCGGGATTGGAACGGTACTGTGCCGGCAGACTACGTGACCGGCGGTGTAGCAACTCCTACTAGCGATTCTATTGATTAATACAATACATGCCATGACTAGAATTCCGACGTTTCGAGACCCAAAGCTTCACACACTCGTCGCATATCGTCGGGCATCTTTGCCTTGAACAACAGCGTCTTGCCGGTTTCAGGATGTTGTAATTCAAGCTTGTGCGCGTGAAGGGCTTGACGTCTAATACTGAGCGCCCCTCCCCACTTTCCGTACGGTTCTGGCGCGTCGCGAGAGTCCGGGGGCGTTAATTGATGCATTTGAGTCGGGTGCTCCGAGTTGCATGCCGCGAGCTGCGCTGCGCTCCAAAGCATCTTTGGGATGTCTTCCTCATTTTGCGCGCCCCAACGCAGATGCGGACCGTACAACGCATCGGACACGATTGGTAAGCCAGCGTGCGCCAAGTGCACGCGAATCTGGTGCGTTCTACCCGTCAGTGGCGTCACGCGAACGAGAGCGGCCATGGCTGTTGCCGACGTCGCTGTATCCGCCGCCGACGCGGGCGAGACGCCCTTTGGCGTCGTCAGCGCTGCCACGCTTTCATCCATGATATCGAACAGAGTGGTGCTCTTCTTCGAAACAATCTCACACGTCGTCTTCGCCTCTTTTCCATCGCTATCAAAGCTCACCGTTCTCGCCTCTCGAACGATGCCGTGATCACCAATGGGCGCATCGACGATGAAACTATCACCGCACCCTGGCGGCACCACGCCCACAGACACCGCTAAATACGTCTTCTTCGCCGTCTTTTCCTGGAACTGTCTCGCCACGTCTGACACCAAACTGTGTTTTTTCACGAATACCGCCACGCCCGACGTGTCCATGTCCAATCTGTGCACGATGTACGGCGTCACATCCGCACCGTCCAAATGGTGCAACGCGCGCGACAATAATGAATTACCCTCAAACCTATGATTCGGATGAAACCTGAGGTTAGGCGGTTTATTCACCACCAAAAACTCATCGTCCTCGAACACCACGTCCAACGGTGTTTCGTCTCGCACTAAATCAATCTTCAAACTCGCCCTTCGAAGCGTCATCTTGACTCGATCCACCGGCACGCCCAACTCGGCCGCGCACGCCTCGGGCGTCGCGCGTTCTCCATCCTCCTCACCCCGCCGTCTGTAACACATCCGCTTCACTCGCGCCTCGAACGCCTCGTTCGCCTCCGTCGCCAGCGCCAGCGCCCGTCTCGCCCCCTCGTTCAAGTCGCCACCGTTCGTCTTCGTCCACGTCGCCGACGGCACCGCCGCGCTCAGGTCCCGCGCGCACTTTTGCAGGTGCATTCGCAGCGCGTTCGATCGTATCTCCTGCCCGCACGCGGGACACTCGAGCTTGACGCTGTTAAACCGCGCTCGTCGTCGTCTCTCCGTGCGCGTGGGCGTCTCTCTCGTCGCGCGCGCGACGTCGGACGCGTCTGAATCCGAAGACGTCCCGAACGCGCCCGCACCCTCCAAGTCGCCGTCGTCGCGAATCATGACACCGCGCGCGATGCGCCGCGCGCGAACGGACGCGCGAGGTTCGACGCGCGCGATGACGCTCGCGACGACGGCTCGAGACCGCGCGGCGAGGCGCATAGACGCGCGAACGCGTGCGACACGAGGACCACCAGGTTCTGCGGCGTCAGTGTCGGGCGCGCGTCGGTGGGTTCATCGACGGCGCGCGCGCGAGCGATCGCGCGAACGCGCACGCAGAGAGCGTCGCGTCGCGTCCGCGCGCGCGCGCGACCGTGCGACCGCGCGACCGCGTGAGCGCGCGGGATGGGATTATTCACTCGTGGACCGGGCGATGCGGACGCGGCGTCGACGTCCTCGGGCGCGAAACGGGAAGAAGACGAGGCAGTAAAGAAACACACCTTTGTGACGCTCGAACGCGTGCTCGCGGGGGCGATGGCGGGCGGAATCTCGCGTGTGGTGACGGCGCCCATCGACCGAGTGAAACTTTTGTATCAGGTGGACAGGGAGAGCGGACGGTTCACGCTGCGGTCGGGGATGGCGATGGCGCGAGACATCGTGCGAAACGAAGGTTTCTTCGCGCTCTGGCGCGGGTGTAACGCGGCTGTGGTGCGGATATTGCCCTACAGCGCGACGACGTTCGGGACGTTTAATGCGTACAACTCGGCGTTGGCGTCGGCGTTTGGTGTAGAGGCAGATAACGACGCGGTGCGTAAACACATGGGAGAAGACGAACGGTCGCCGCCGGTGGGTGACGTTAGGACGAGATTCGTGGCGGGAGCGATGGCGGGAGCGACAGCGACCATCGTGACGTACCCTTTGGACTTGTTGCACGCGCGGCTGGCAGCGCACTCGCCGAGGCACCCAGCGCCGAATATTTCGGGCATGTTCGGGAGCGCTGGTTACCTGTACGACGTGATGACCAAGGGTGGGGCGAGAAGCTTGTATAACGGTCTCACGCCAACGCTCGTCGGGATCGTGCCGTATGGAGGGATTAGCTTCGCAACGTTCGAGACGCTGAAATCAATGTACGTCAAGCAAGCAACGCGAGGGTTGAGTGTTGTTCGAGAAGATGAGTTTGAGATGCCCATACACCTGAAACTCATAGCAGGAGGGTTTGCGGGGGTGGTGGCGCAAACGGCGACGTATCCTTTGCACGTTGTGAGACGGCGCATGCAAGTCCATATCAGTGAAGGCGGATCGATACCTCTGTACCCGAGCATTTGGGCGGGTTTACGTACGATTTATCAGACGGAGGGCATGAGACATGGATTATTTAAGGGGGTAACTTTGACGTGGGTGAAAGGTCCATTCGCCTCCGCGATCGGTTTTACAGCGAATGACTTACTGTTCCAACGAGTTGGTCCGATGTTCCGCCACGCGGTGCTGGATGAGGATCCGCCTGAGTCTCACGTACCAGTGACGTGGCATGAACGTAAATCCATCACCGCTTTCGAGACATTGTGCAGTGGTGCAATCGCCGGAGCGATCGCGAAGACAGTCGTCGCTCCTGCGGATCGCGTGAAGATCATCTACCAGGTTGACACACAAAAAGAGTTCACACTGAATGCCGCGTTGCGCACCGCGAGAGACATCATCAAAACCGAGGGCTTCTCCGCGCTTTGGCGCGGTAACGGCGTGCAAATGGTCAGAGTGATGCCTTACGCCGGCGTAAGTTTCTTCGTGTTCCCCAAGTACGATGGTTACATGGACATGATCACCAAGGGTCACCTTCCCACGTTCTTTGGAATTGATGCCGCCAAGCATGAGGATCAGCTGAGAATCCTGTCTCGCTTCTGCGCGGGCGCCGCCGCCGGCGCGACGGCGACGACCATGACGTACCCGCTGGACATGTTACGCGCAAGATTCGCTGCGAGCGGACCCTCTGTGAAGACGCCGCTCGCCGACATCGCCGCGCTCATTCGCCAGAGAGGTTTGCTGAGTCTGTACGGTGGTCTCTCGCCGACGCTAATCGGAATCATCCCGTACGGCGGTATATCTTTCGCCACGTTCGAGACGCTGAAAGCGTTTCACATCAAGCGAGCGATGAAGCAAGCCGAGTTGAACGGGGAAGAGATCCCGAGCCACGCGACGCTGCCGGTCTCGAGTCGCCTTTTTTACGGAGGCATGGCTGGATTATTGGCGCAGAGCATCACATACCCACTCGACGTCGTTCGGCGACGAGTGCAGGTCTTGGGTAAGACGGGCATGAGCACGCGGCAAGCCGTGATAAAAATCGCGCAGACGGAGGGCGTGCGTGGATTGTACAAAGGACTCACGATGAATTGGATAAAAGGACCGCTGAGCGTCGCGGTATCGTTTGCGGTAAACGATGCCATCAAATCGCGTATCTCTGAATGGCATGCGCAAGAAGGGGATTGATTGGCTTAGAGCTAGCTAGCTGCTTAAATACTACAACATTGGATTTTAGTCTACTTCACTTCTTTACCGACCGGTGCGTATCGCTGTTCCGACACGAGTTGTTTCAGTCTCGCTTCGACCTCCGCCGCGCTGTCTTTGTCTCCGCGTCGGCGCTCCAAACCGAGCCACAATTCAAGCAAAGGAATGTGCGGCGGGGCGCGCAAAACGCCTCGCTTAATGATTGCGATCGAGTTTGATATTCCTTCCATTTCCTCTTTCGACGATGAAAGCTCGAAAAGAGCCCACTGAAGCCATAAAGACGCGCTTCGAGGATGCGCCGCACATCCCTGTTGGAACAGCTCTCGTGCCGAGTCATCATTGTCCATCTCTGCCTCGAGCGTGGCGAGCGCCTGATACACAAAGTATTGACCGTTGTTGGTACCATATCTCACACCGTCTCTGAACACTTTGCGCGCGGCGTCGGCGCTGTTGACGCGCTTCTCCCACTGTCCCCATTGGAGCCAGGTAGCGGCGTCCGCTCGATCCTCAGTGGTGGCTGCGACAAACAACTTTCGCGTCATCTCCTCACTTCCCACGCGCTTCTCCAACAACGCCCAGAGTCGAAGATGTGCGGCGCGTTCGCGTCTAGTGCTCAGATGTTTCGGCACGGCTTCACCCTGCACGAAGAGTTGACGCGCTCGACCGTGCGCTCCTCCGTGGAACTCGGCCGCCGCCGCCGCTGTGATGCACGGCAAATTCGCTTTACCCGACGCGAACGAACCGCGCTCAAACGCCTCGATCGCGCCCTCAAAGTCTCCAGACTCTTGACGCGTTGTTCCGAGCGCGTGCCACACGTGCGCACTCTTCGGAAATCGTTCACTCAAACGTTCGAGCCGCTTCGTTGCAGATTCAACGTCGCCGTTGAGCTTGAGCGCCATGGCAAAGGCGTGCTCGAGTCGCATCTCCCCCGGATTCGCCTTGAGACCGGCGCTCAAGACGTCTAACTGGCGACGGTTCGACACGTAATTTCTACGAGCGCTCGTCACAACGCCTCCGCGGTGTGAACTTCCTCGAGAGATGTCCTTCTCGAGCTCGCTCCACTTGAGCCACGCGGCGACGTTCTTCTTGTCGACGACGCACGCGCGATTAAACAATTCCCTCGCCTTCTCGATCGTGTCTTCCGACGAGCTCGCGTCTCCGTCCGCACGCAACGCACATTGTCCCTCTAGTTCTCCCCAATTCGCGAATAACGCCGATGCCATGGATCGCGCGCGCCGCGCAGCTCGCCCGCGGTTGCCGTCCTCAGCCTCGACGTCTTGACAAAACGCCGCGCCACGTTCAAACAAACTCCTCGCCTGATCGCTCCGTCCGCGTCCGAGCTCGAATGCGGCCCACGTCGTGTAATTAGACACGAGTGATTCGCACAGTTCCACCGACTTGACAAACAATTCTCGCGCCCGTTTCGGATTCCTCTCCCGTGCCTCGAGTCTCGCCCACGAGTGCGCCGCCACCGCCGCGCTCTCCCTTGTTCGCGCATCCTCCGCACCCTCGGCGACGTCCAACGCCCGCTTATAACACTTTTTAGCTTTGTCCCATCTTCCATGTTCCTGCTCGTGTCTACCGAACGCCACCCACGCGTCACACATCTCCGAAACCGTCCCGTTTGTCGACGTCGTCGCCTCTCGACGCAACGCCCTAGCGTTCGCCTCCCCTTCCCGCGTCTTCACCGTCGACTCCGCCTCCGCCCACGCGCACAGCGTCACCACGCTCACGTCCCCACCTTTCAAACTCTCTCGATGAAGCCGCATCGCCGCGCGTCCACCCTCGCTATCACCGCACGCGAAGCACGCCGTCACGCTCGTCGCCGCGCTCGTCGCGTCCTCGGGACGTCGCTCCAACGCCGCCAACGCCACCGTCTTCGCCCGCTCGAATCGTCTCGTGCGCGCGAGCCAGGACGCGCGACGATGAAACGCCGTGATTGACGTCGTCTCTCGCGCGAAGATCTCGTCGTCGACGCGGCCGCGACTCGTTTTCGCGGGCGATTCGGACGGCGGCGTCTCGGAAGACGATGTCCCCGCGATGGATTGCGCGCGCGCGAGACGCGCGCGAGGCGTCGCTCGAGCGACGCGTCGGTCCGTGCGCACGCGCGGCGACGTCGCGGGCGCGGGCGCGGGCGCGGGCGCGCTGAGACGCGCGAGCGTCGACGCCATGCGCGCCGACGACGCGTCGCGTTATCCGGACCGGACGGCAGAGCGCGAGGCGCGAGGCGAGACGCATGCGCGCGGCGACGACGCGCGAGACGACGAGGACGCGGGCGGGCGTTCGCGCGAGTCGCGACACGACGCGACGCGCGGGTGGACGCTCGCGCGAGCGCGGACGAGAGCGACGATGTCGACGGGACATTGGGAAGTCAACATCTTTCTCGACGACGACGACGACGACGACTGAGACGACGACGACGCTGGCGAGACGCGAGAGCGACGCGTCTGAGGAATCGTCGCGCGTCGCGCTCGAGGAGAAGAAGCGCGCGTTTTGGGAGACGTTTTGGGAGACTTTGGAGGAACAGCGAGGCAAGGCGCCATTCATGAAGACGAGACGACGTGTCGAGACGACGACGACGGCGACGACGACGACGACGACTAACGTCCAAGGGACGACGACGGAGACGGTGCGTCGAGAATTGGACGTGATACCGCGGTCGGACACGTTCTGGGGGCGGTGTACGATCGGTGGATTGATGATGGGTGTGTTGATGACGTTGTCGGCGAGCTCGCTGACGCACTGGCCGACGGCGAGGTATGCGTTGTGTAATCCGCTCGTCTTTATCTTCGATCCGAGCGGTCCAGAGGCTGAGGCGAAGTTTGCGATCGTAGCTGAGATCGCGAGACGGTTGGCCAAGCCAATGGTGCGGTATTTCGCGGCGTGGTGCGCTGTGCGTTCGAGGTGGAGGCTGATGTGGGCTTCCTTTGCGGCGAGCTGCGTATTACCAGCCGTGGAGTTTGCATGAACAGAACTGTATTGATCGCAACGCTGTGTAATTGTGTAATTGATTAAAATATCGTCCATCTCGTCGCCTATTTACTTGCGAACGGAGATGGTGAAATCTTTTGAAATAGCCTGATTGGGCTGTCTAATGTGCGCCGCGGCGTCGCGTCCAATTCTAGCGATGTCGAGCTCGTCTCCCGTCGAGCACGACGCGCCCGTGTGCTTGGAAGACAAGCCGTACACTGACACACGCTCGATGATGGAGTCATCAGTAAACGCCTTCGCGTTACCGCTGCCTCCGTCCGCCGTGGAGGCGCCCGAGACGGTGAAGCGATTGTTTTGAAAGGAGAGCGAACGACGCGCGAACGCCGAGCGCGCCGAGGCGTACTCGTAACTCTCACCGTCGTCGGCGTAGTACGTCCCGAAGGCGCGACCGTTCTCATCGAGCGCGACTATGACTGTCAACGGATCCCCCCTCATCGCCGTCGAGCTACGTCGAGCTCGCTCCTTGCGCACGAAAACCGTCCCGCCTCTCAGGAACACCGGGACGTCTTCGAGCGTGACGGCGACGTTCATCATCTTTGGGCCCACGTGTCGCGCCCCCGACTTTTGCTCGTACCACACGCCCGTAGGAAGATACACCGAGACCGACGTAGCGCCTTGAGTCAACACCGGTTGAACCAAAATGGCGGATCCCAACATGAAAGAGTCTTGTCTCTTGAAGGCGTTTTGATCGTTGGGAAACTCGTACCAAAGCGGTCGAAGCACCGGCGCGCCGGTTCTGTGAGACTCTTCAAACAGCGTGTAAATGTACGGCAAGAGCGCGTATCGCTCGCGAATCGCCGTGCGAATGATCGCCGTGCTCTCTTCACCGAAGAGCCACGGTTCTCGACGCTTGGTCTCCAAGTGTGCGTGTCCGCGGAAAAATGGATAGTACGCGCCCACTTGGTACCAACGCGTCATCAGTTCTGCGTCCGGATTACCGAAGAACCCACCGACGTCGGCACCGCTAAACGTCAAGCCACTGACACCGAGCGTCAACACCATCGGAAGACTCACCGCGAGGTGCTTCCAATCCGCGGCGTTGTCGCCAGTCCAGATGGGTCCGACGCGCTGCGTTCCCGCGAAGAAGGCTCTCGAGAGGACAAAAGGACGCTTGTCGTTGCGACGCTTGATGCCCTCGGCGGTGGCCATGTGGTAATACATGCCGAAGGCGTTGTGAACCTCGCGATGTTCGACGCCTCCGTGATGGATTAAATCCTTTTGCATGGTAATCTCTGGACCGTTGAACACGGACGGTTCATTCATGTCGTTCCAAATGTACAGATCCTCTGTCGAACCCGCGTAGGACGAGAGCGAAAACTTACCCGCCCACCACTCGCGCACCTCTGGGTTGGTCACGTCCAAGTACTTGGAGCTTCCCGGCCAACACCAGCCGTCAAAATCTGTCGTGCCGTCGTTCTTCTTGACATAGAATCCCTTGTCGTTCGCCTCCTTGTAAATCGGATACGCGTCGTCAATCTTGACGTGAGGATCGACGATGGTGACCATTTTTCTGCCACGGCTGGCGATGTCTTCGATCATGCGCTTGGGCGTCGGAAAAGGACCTTTATCCCATGTCATGTACCGCTTTCCGTCCGTGTGTTCGATGTCGAGCCATAAAACGTCGTACGGGATGTCGTGCTCGTCGAAACCCTCGTCCACTTCCTTGACATCCTTTTCGTCGCGGTAGTTCCATCGGCACTGGTGGTAGCCCAAGGCAAACATTGGCGGCATCGACGTCGTGCCCGTCAACGCAGTGTATTGACGCAACACTCGGTCGGGAGTCGCACCCGGTAGGAAGAACACATCCATCGCGCCGCTCTCGGCCATCCACTTGGTGTGTACGCCGTTCGAGCCGTCGACATTGACGTCCACGTACATCTCGCTAGGGTTGTGGAAATACAAGCCCGACGTCTTCGCGACGCCGTTCGAGATGCCGTGCGCCGTCATCATGGGAATAGATCCGTACAGTCCAAACGGACTCTCGTCGAGGTATTCGAACACGTCAAGATTGTATAATCTGTACGGCTCGCCCAACTTCTTTTCCACGCGCGATCCCGCGTCGTTGGAACCGCCGAACCATCCCGAGCTCGTTGTCTCGTACGCCTGTGTGGGCTTCAAACTCATCGCCGTCGCCCGTTCCGGGATCCCGTACACGTCACTGGCGGTAGGAAACGTTACATCGAAAGAGACGCCCATCGGTCCGCGCTTTCTCTTATCTGAGTGTCCGTTGAAAGACTCGGACCAGCTCCCCTCGTCTCCCTCGGACTCGCGCGCCTCGGGCGTCGTCTCAAACACGAAACCACCGCGCTGGTTCAACACCGCCATCGGCTTGGCGTCCGACCCCGCGTTTGGTTCGAACACCTCCACCTTGAACGGATTCAGACTCACTCTCGTCAGCGTCTTCGTCTCCACGGCCTCGATCTCTACGAACTCGCTCGTGCGTCTCGTCACCTTGAGCGTGCACCGAACGCCTGCGCCGAATTCTGCCTCCTTCGTCAACACATCCACGGGAACGTATCTCGGCGTATCTCGCTCGTCCACGCGCACGCGAATCGCCCCCGTCTTAAAAGCCTGCAATCGCGCGTACGCCTTCGGTCCCGCCTCTTTCTTCGAAGCGCTGAAGACGTCAAACTCGATAAACTTTTCCGCTGCCTCGGCCTCTCGCGCGCTCGCGGCGTCCTCGCCGCCAATCCATCGCGCCGCCGCCTCACCCTTCGCTTTCACCGCCTCCGCGTCGTTTGTCTCGTTACTCTCCGCGTTTTCATCACTCCCGGTCACGACCGCCTCGTCGACGCGCGCCTCGCCTCGTCCCGCGTACGCGTCCCGAAGTCGTGCGCAAAACGAGCTCGTCTCACACGTCTTAAAATCCTTCTCTTTGAACCCACGCGCGAGCGTCGCCGCGCACGCCCACGCGACGACGACGAACGCAAACGTTCGCACGACACCACCGCGCCCACGCCTCGTCGTTTCCCCTCGACGCGTGCCCATGACGACGAAAAGATTATTCTCAGAAATCAGATGTCACCAGTCTCTGATGAATCCGATCGACGCTCGCGCGCGTCGTCGAGGGCGTCTCGACGCGTCTTCTTTCCGAGACGCGCGCCGCACCGACTTGACGGACGCGTCGTCGCGCGAACGTCGATCGATTGTCGCGCGACGTCGCCGTCTGTCGTCGTCCCGCGCATCGCATCCGCAGCTCGTGGACCCGCGCGAAAGACAAACGGGCAAGGAATCGCCACAATACGGCGCGCGCGGCGGCTCGACCGCACCGCGATCATGACGGACGAGAGCGGCGCGACGACGGGTCGAGGATCGATCGATAAGGCGCCCGCGTGCGACTCGACGACGCCGCGCACGCGCACGGTCGGATTTGACGTCTCTCCGGCGCCGCGCGCGGGCGGCGCAGGCGATAGCGGGCGAGGGACGCCGAGGTCGGGCGTGTTTCGAGAGCTTCGACGGATGGCGGAGGAGGCGGGCACTGCGCCGACGCGAGGGACGTGCGAGAGCGGTGATGGGTGCGCGAGCGCGGTGTCGATTCCGCGCGCGAGCGAGGATCGCGACGGGGAGGGGTACATGGGCGCGGTGAGTCGATCGCCGGTGATGATTTTACCCGTGCGCGCGTCGGATGGCGGGGCCAAGGGCGGGGCGCGAGAGGAAGAGGGCGCGGAGCGAGAGGTCGTCGAGGCCAAGGATGAGGCGGTGGAGGCGTTGGCGAGGGAGGTCGAGGCCAAGGCGAGCGTGACGGCGAACACGGACAAAGTCGAGGGCGAGGCGGGGACGAAAAAGGAAAAGAAGAAGAAGGAGGGCGGACCGCCGAGAGATATTCCGCCACCGAAGCCGAAGATGACCAAGGCGGAGCGACGGGAGTTGCAGGAGGCGCAGCGCGCGGCCAAGGCGGCGGCTAAGGCTGGAGAGGGCGGAGGTACGAGTGGGGGCGCGAAGAAGGCGGCGGCTGAGGGCGGAGGCGCGAGCAGAGGTGCCAAGCCGAGCGCGAGCGCACGCGGTACAGACGAGAAGGCGTCGACAGGGTCGAAGAAGAAAGCGCCGGTCACGAACGGACAGGCGGTGGGTAAGTTGACCTCGGGTATCTCGCACTTGCGAGGGGCGTCGAAGGACTGCGTCATCATGGTCAAGGCGCATCCTACTGTGGAGCGTTTGGCGCTCAACTACGCGCGTAAGAAGACCAAGGGCGCGCGCGAACGCGTGTGTGCGCTTTTGAATGTCTTGCGCACGGTCGTGGAGACGTTTGAAGTGCCGGCTGATGGAAAGTACGCTCTTTCTCTCACTCACCATTTGAACCAGGTCGTACACGCCCTCGACAAAGCTCGTCCCATGGGCGTGGCGATGGGCAACGCCGTGCGATCGTTGAAGACGCATCTGGCTCGTTTGTCTAAGGAGGAAAACCAGTCCTTGACGAACGAAGCGTGCACGCAAAAGACGTTGATGCACATTGATTACTTTATCAAGGAAAAGCTTGACGTCGCGTTGGAGTCCATCATCGCCACCGGCGTTCAAAAGATTGAAAACGGCGACGTCATCGTCACGCACGGCGCGTCCAAGGCTGTTCGTGACATTCTCGTGAACGCACACCAAGCTGGCATCAAGTTCACCGTGATGGTCGTCGACAGCCGACCTTCAAATGAAGGTCCGGGCATTCTGAGCGATTTGTGCAAGCAAGGCATTGACTGTGTCTTCACCGCTCTCAACGGTTTGAGCTACTCGATGGAAAACGCGACCAAGGTCATGATAGGTGCCGCCGCGTGTCTCAGCAACGGAGTCGTTGTCTCGCGCATTGGTTCGAGCGCGGTGGCGCACGCAGCGGTCGCGCGCTCGATTCCGGTGTACGTCGCCGCCGAGACGTGCAAGTTTTCCGAACGCGTTCAATTCGACGCCTTTGCGTTCAACGAGCTCGGCGACGTTCAGGACGTCATCAACATCGGCGGGTCCGAGGGTGTTCTCGCCGCCGTCCGAGACGCGCCGAACCTTTCGATCATGAATCTCACATATGACGCCATCCCGTGCGTGTGCGTGCGAGCCATCATTTGCGAAGCCGGCGAAATTCGACCTCAGGACGTCCCGTGCTACATTCCACACTGACGCTCTCGTTCCTGATGCTCCTTAGAACTACTCGATTCAATATTCGACATTCATCATATCATAGTCACCACCGCGTCGACTTGATCTCGGATTAATCTCGAAACCGCCGCCGAGACAGTTCGCGCTGGGTTCAAACGACCCCGATCCGCTCGCGCGTCAGTCGAAGACGCGCGGCGCGATGTCGTCGCTCTTGTCCCGCGCGAAGTTGCGCGAATGCTTGCATCTGCGTCATGACTTTGTCGCGTCGGGCATTCCCGCGCGCGGCGTCGCCAACGCGACGGCGTTCACCGTCGCCCAGGAGTGGCTGCGGGAGCGCGACTACGTCGAGCACCTGCGCGTGAGCGGACGCGCGCTCGACGAGAGCGACGTCATGGATCCCAATGCGGTCCCGTTCGACGCCGTCCTGCGATTAGCGAGCGGGAAGACGCCCAATCTGGTGGATCAGAGCGCGCTCGGAGATTGGGCTGATGAGTTTATGATTTGTCACAATGACGCAGAGTTTGATCAAAGATGGGACGTCGCGACAAGCGGAACGAGCGGAGCGCTCGCGGGACCGGATCGACACGTGGGTGGTTTGCCAGGACACGTGGTTATGACGACCAAGGAGACGGTGTGCGGGAAATCGAACGTCGCGGCGCTCGCGTTGAGTGGAGAAGATGAAGCCAGACGCGAGGCTGTTCAATTTTTGATGAGAATGCGAGAAGCGGCGATGACGTACGCGCGATGGCGCGGATGGACGCAACTTGGATTGTACTTTAGATTTTTTGGATGCGAACCCGAGGGAGAAGAGGAGAGAGGTATCATACGTCTACACGTCGTGAATCTGGCTCGAGCCGGTCCGAGACTTCGGAAGACGTCTAGGAATAATCTCCCTATTGACGACGTGATTGAGGCACTCGGAGGTTCGCGGGCGTCTCGTCGTGGTTCGGTCTTACTCGTGTCGCCGGTAGAAGGGCGTAAGTCAGTCACTCCTCGGTCTTTTGAATCAACCACCGCATCGTGGGTTGAACCGAAAAACGCCGGCGACGACGAAGTCGAGGTGGCAATCAAACGAGTGGTCGTTCAGTCCGTTCCGCTGGTAGAAAACGACATAGTGATACCCGAAAAGATACGAGATGAATACGCTAGTCTTTCATCCAGGTCGAATGTTCAAGCCGCCGCCCGTCATGCCCATGAAGAGCAGGACAGCGAGAAAAATGATAAGGAGCAACTCTTCGATGACGAACAGTGGCTCTCGGCGTACAAGAAACTGAGTTCGGCGGCGCGTGTTCAACGCGCTCTGAACGAGATTCAACTTTAGAAACATGATTTGTTGTTTATTAGTGTGTGTAAATGATGTTACAGTAGGTTATTATCAACTCTGTATTCTGTATTAAAAATTTTGAGAGCAAAAACAGCTCTGCACAAACAACTCAGTAGCCAACTCGCTTTATGAACTTACAACAGGTCAGAGAATGGTCAGAACCTGTATTATCTTTAGACATACACTACGGAGCGTACACCAAAACCTAATGCGACGCTTGCGATGCTCGTCCAAACGTACACCAGGGACTTCTTGATTTTGTTAAAACTTCCTTCTCTCGTCCACAACGCCTTCGCCATCAGCGGCGGCAAAATCCCCCATAATATAACGACGACGACCGCTCCAGAAAATTTTAGTGCGGAAAAATACACATCTGGTCCTTTAAAGGCAAAGAACAGTGAAGGTAACAGTGTGAGCGAAATTACAGACTTGGAGTGCGCCACCGTTTTCTTCTTCAACGCGTCGGCGCAGAATCGACTCAACGCCAAGTACCCACCAATCAGCGTCGAGATGGAAGCTGTGATCGCCACCGATGCTGTTGCAGCGCCGAGCACACCACCACTCTCCAACATGGACTGCGCGAGATCCGCATTCGACGCCCAAGAACCGTTCTGAGCGAGAGCGACAGACAACCAGGCTGTGTACATGAGCAGAGGCACCGTGGTGCCCGTCAGAATCACGCGTCTGATGCGCTTCCTATCGCCTCTGAGCATGTCGACGAGGGTTGGAAGACATTCTCCGTACGTGTAGAGCTGGAAAAGACCGGGTAACGCCGGCAACGCTGCGGCAAAGTTCATGAAAGCGAGCTTACTGGGAGCCAAGTTGGCAACACCGAAGACGCAAATAGCCGTAAACGACGCAAAAATCCCAACCGTGGCGTACGCGTTCACCTTGGCGGCCATCCTAGAGAACGACACGGCCCCAACGGCTGCTGCAGCGATCGCCGCACCACCGACGTGCGACACTGCACCATCGCTAAAAAAGTAAGCCAATGCGCCGCACTTGGCCAGCTGACTCACCAGCGTACAGTTCATCATGACAAAGAACGACACAGCGGCGATGATACCCCACTTCTTACCCAAGTATTCCGTCGTCGCGCTCAACAAACTCACCGCTCGTCCACTGGACCTCGCCCAAGTGTGCATGAGCGTTTCTGAAACCATCAATCCACTCGCCGCCAGCACCGCCCACGCACCCACCGACAGCATCACCGCCGGCAGGAATCCCGCCGGCGCTGCGAAATACGGCATCGCCAAGAAACCACCGCCCACGGTCGTCCCCACGACCAACATGATGGCTTCGAAATCGCTCGCTCGATCGTCGTGCAACTCTAACGGACACGAGTCGGCCTCGCCATCCTCGCTCGCCGTTCTCACTGCGCCGTCCCCCCACGCCATCTCTTCGTAATACCGCTCATCCGGTCCAGTCGCGCGCTCCGCCGCGCGCGAGCGCGTGCCCCACGCGTGAGAGGTTATCTTTCGCCTCGCCTCGCCTCGCCTCGCCCGCGTCGCGCCTCCGAGACTCACCGGCGACCGAACGGATAACGCGGAGGATAGCATCCCTCCCGTTGAATCGCGTCGGACGCTTTCGTCGACTCGCGCGCGTCGAACTCGCGCGCGCGTCTCTAGATGCGCGCGATGCGTCTGAAAGCTTTTCACGCGCGACTTGTGAAGGCTCCGATATGCGCGCGCGCGCGCGCGCGACGCTGTGTGTCGTCACGAAGGATGGAGACGTCCCCTGAGCCTCGTGACGCAACTCCGGGACGCGCCGGGACGCGCGTCGAGAGGGCGAAACCGTGCGCTATGAGTGAAATCTGGACTATGACAACGATGGAAAACATTAAACTATGAAAGAGACGCAGCGTCACCGACGACGAACCTCGGTGTTCCAGCGATATTGGTCGGCGGACATGGATGCGTTGAACGAGGAGCCCGATATCCGCTTCAATGCGCCGCACGCCTCGCATTTTTCAGCCACCTTTGGGTTGAGCGTCTTCCCCGAACACTTGTAACTCTGACACGGCCACCAACCGTGCTTTCTCTTGTCCTCCTGTTCGGCCTTTTCCTCGGCGGGCGTGGCGTGCACGGTGCCCTTGGTGTGCACCTGCGAGGCGACGTAGGCTCGATATTGCTCGAGCGTCATCGCCGCCGACGTCGGGGGCGGAGGAAGCGGCGCTGCGGGCTCGGGCTCTGGTTCAGGCGATGGTTCGCGACGCACGAGCGCCTCTTTCGAGACCGCGGCGTCTCGATCGACCGCCTCTCTCTCGCCACCGCAGCCGCGTCCCGGCGACCGCGACCGCGACCGACTCCTCGACCTCGATCTGCTCCGCTCCCGCCGCCGCCGCTTCCTCTCCTTCTTACGACGACGTCTCTCCTCTTTTCGTCGTCGCTTCCTGTCCCTCCGCGACCTCGACCTCGACCTCGACGACGACGACGAAGACGACCGGCTTCTCGATTCGCTTCGACCTCGTCGTCGCTCCCGCCGCCGCTCTCTCCTCCCGCGTCCTCGCTCGCGCGCGCTCGGCGACCTCGACCTCGACCTCGACGACGACGATCTCGACGCACTCCTCGACCGTCGACGGCGACGACGATCGTCGTCGTCGTCGTCGTCGTCACGGCGTCGAGACATTTGTCGAGGCGGCGAATGCGGGCGCGACACTCTGCCGCGCGCGAGGGTCCACCGAGAAACCGCGCGCGCGCGAACGGAGGGTGGTGATGGCGATGATGTCGACGACGCGCGCGCTCACCGCGCCGACGGGCGCGGGCGCGCGCGGACGAGAGATAGCGGCGAGAGGGCGCGCGCCGACGCGGTGGTGGATAAAACGCGGTGGCGCGGGACGGGCGACGACGACGACGACGACGACGACGACGACGCGGGCGAAGCGCGGACGAGGCGGGGGTGGCGGTGGAGGAGGCGGTCAGGCGACGCTCGCCGCGGAGGCGATGTACGTCGAGCTGGATCTCGACGTCGTCGGTCTCGAGGGGGAGGCGTGGAAGCTCGACCAGGTGGCGGAGGCGATTCGCGCCGGCGAAGTCGGCGTCATCCCCACGGACACCAAATACGCGTTCGTGGCGGATTTGACGAATCAAAACGCGGTGCAAAAACTGTACGACATCAAGAACGCCGGCTTGAACAAACCGCTGAGCATTTTGTGTCGAGGATTTCAGGATATCGATACGTACACGACGGGATTTCCGAGTAACCCGAAACCCGGGATGCCTTTGCCGTTCAAGCTGGCGAAACAGTGTCTTCCTGGGCCGTACACGTTCATCTTACCGGCGTCGAAAGAGTTGCCAAAGATTTGTTTGATGGACAAGTCGACCAAGGATAAGGCGAGGCAGTGTAAGAGTAGAAAGACGGTGGGCGTGAGGATTCCGGATTGCGACGTGACGAGAGCGCTGCTCGACCTCCTCGACGCACCGCTCATGTGCTCGACCGTGCCCGAGTGCGACGACGATCCAGCGGTCATTTACGACACGTATTTACCGCGAGGACTGGGCTTTCTCATCGACATCGGCCAACGTCAAGTGAGCGCGGCGTCCACCGTCGTGGATTTGAGCGATGGCGACGCCCGCGTGCTCAGAGCCGGCGCCGGCGAGCCCGACCTCTGGGCGTCCATGGACGAAGACAACAGCGTCGATAACGATCCAGACGCCGCGTGGGGCTTTGCGTGAGCGCGTTCTCGTGTTTCCATGCGCGCCGCGATTCATTTTTGTAAACTCTGTGTAAGACTAAGACACGCCACAGCCAGCCACACACCGAGTCGTCTCCATGTTCGCCGTCCTCGCTCCGAGCGACGACGACGCGAGCGAGAGCGACGACGAGGATGTCACCGCCGACGGCGTCGCGGTCGCCGACGCCCGAGCGGACGATCTCGCGCGCCGTCTCGACGCCCTCGGTGACGACGAGACATCTTCTTCGTCGTCAACCGAATCCGACAACGAAGAGGCGACGACGACGACGAACGTGTGGCGCTGGAGCACGGGACGGACGACGGACGCGAGCGCGAGCGAGCGCGTGACGACGTCGACGTCGGCAAAGACGCTCAGCGCGCGAGTTCGTAAGCTCTTGCCGGGCGAAAAGCGGAGGCTGAAGAAGTTGCACGCGGCGGCGACGAGAGCGGCTCGAGCGCAGAGGGATGGTTTCGACGCGCGCGAGGCGGTCTCGCGCATAGAGGCGGTGGTTCGCGAGAAGAACTCGATCACCATCGTCTGTTCGAAGCGCGGAAGCGTGGCCAAGGGTCAAGGGAAACTTATTAATCGCGCGAGCGCGGCGCTTGGCACGGAGGTTCGAGAGACGCGCGTCGGGAAACGGAGAGCGTACGTCGTTCGTTTCGTCGAGAGGTCGAGTGAGATTCCGCGAGAAGGGAGTTCGAAGTGGTTGGAAATGCACGCGATGTGCGCCGAGCCGATGACGCGGGATGAATATCTCGCGAGCGATGAGCGAAGGGAGCGTGCGGAGAAGCGAGCGCTCGGTCTGAGACGCGAAGGCAAAAAGAAAAAGGATCGCGGTCAAAGGTGGAAGGACGATGATGGCGACGAAAACGCGGCGATGAGGTCGGGCGAACGTTCGCGTACGGATGTCGTCGAATTTCAACGAGCGAGCGAGGACGTCGACGAGAACGAGGACGAGGACTCACAAAGCCGACGAGGCGCGCGCCCGACCTTTGCGTCTCGCGCGCCCGTCTCGGACGACTTTGCATCCTTTGAATCGCACACGCGCGGCATAGGGAGTCGACTATTAGAAAAAATGGGATTCACGCGCGGCTCGGGACTCGGGCGGCGACAGCAAGGCATCGTGGAGGCTGTCGACACCGACACGCGAGACTCGCCCAGAGCGGGCTTGGGGGCCTGAGTTCAGCGCGCGCGCGTTCCATCATCATAGCTCGCACGCGGCTTTTCGTCGACGTAGATTTTAGCGACGTGCATTTTGTACATTTCAGAACCGTTCGCGCGCGCGCGCGAACGCTAGTATCAAATAAATCTCTCGTTTTTTCTCCTTTTTTCTCTTTCTTCTCTCCCTACACCCCTCGCTACACCGTGAAGGACTCCCCGCACCCGCACTCAGCCTTCGCGTTTGGATTCTCAAACACGAATTCACTCCTCAACCGATCGCTCACGTAATCCATCTTCGTTCCTATGATGCTCATCAACGCGTTCGGTTCGACGATGATCTTCACCCCGTCCTCCGTCTCCACCAACTCGTCAAACTTTTTCCGCTCGCCCTCCTCGGCGTAATTCATCGTATACGTCATCCCGTTACACCCTCGCGTCTTCACTCCAATCTTCAGATACTCCTTATTCCTCGCTCGCAACAATTCTTTGATCCTCCGCGACGCGCTCGGCGTCACCTCCATCGCCTGTCTCCGCGTCGGCGCCGCTTTCACCACCGTCTCCCGCGCCCTCGCGCCCTCGGTCGTCGTCCTCGTCGTCTCCCCCCTCGCGCTCGCGCTCGCCACGATCGCCGTCGCCATCGCTCGCATCGACGACGTCGACGCCTCCGTCCTCGTCGTCACGCCCGTCGTCGCGCGCGTCGCCACCACCACCGCGCGCCGCATCGACGACGAACGAATCGACGCGACAGTGCCGACGCGCGGCCGAACCGAGCCGAGGCGACGACGGACGAACGCGCGAGGACGTACGGGCCGTCGTCAGTCGTCGGGTCATCGGGTCATAATCAACCCACACGAATCCCAGTCTGTGTATGTATACGTAGATAGATATATCGCCCCTCGCACGTGCCTCCGTGGCCGTCCCTCCGTGGCTGACGAGTCGTGATTCACGCACGTGTAAGACAGACAAACGGACAAACGGACGGACAAACGGACAAACGGCATCGCGGGGTGTGCGCGGGGATGTGGGATGGACACATCGACGGGTCACGATCGGTCACGAGGGACGACAGGGGAACCTGTCTGTCCTCGTCGCGTGACTCGTCGCGTGACTCGTCGATCGAGGGACTCGACGGGACGGGACGAAGCGGCGGAGGAGGACGGGGTGAAGCGACGATGCGGGCGCGCGACGACGACGACACACGTCGACGCGATACACGTCGACGATGGCGTTGAGAGACGCGACGAATAACGGCGTCGCGGGTGGTCCCCCGGGGTCCGCGGCGAAACTGAGAGAGTTACAGAGCAGGTGCGCGCGACGGACGACATCATCGCGTCGCATCGCATCCATCCATCCATCCAACGGACGAACGAATGGACGAACGGACGAACGGACGGACGACTGACCCGACGGTGTGCCTCGACCGCGCGCAGGATGGATCGAATGCGACGGATGAGCACGAGCGATGGACCGATGAGCGCGAGGAAAGCGTCGGCACCGTCGAGCGCGAGACGGTTGAGTCGACCGAGCGCGTACGGTGCGTGCGACGCGACGACGCGGGAACGCGACGCGGGAACGGGAACGGGGCGACGGCGCGACGACGACGAGACCGGGAATGGACGCGCGCGTGCGTGTGTGTTTCCACGTGCATCGTCATCGTTCGATAGCGCGCGTCGTCGACGAGACCGATCGCGCGGTGGTGGACGAGGACGCGACGGGCGCGCCCGGGCGCGCGAGAGGGGGAAGAAACGCGCCCGCGGAGGGCGAGACGATTGACGACTGACGACGACGACGCGACGCGACGCGCGCAGGCGGTTCGAGAGAGGACGATACGATTTTGTTCGACGATGGCGCGAGATCCAAGGTGCAAAAGGTGGCGCGAGAGATTTACGATGAGTCGCCGGCGATGCAAAACGCGCAAATGTGCCTGTCGTGGCGACCGCAGACGAAGAAGAAGGAGGACCCGGCGGGGTTCGTCGCCGAGCTCACGAATCACATCAAGAGTCAAAAGGAGACGTTGAAGCAGTTGTTGCAACACAAGGATGAGATGACGTCGAGATGTCAAGATATTGAGCGCGAGTATAAGACGAGCGTGATCGAGGCGGTGGCGAACGCGCCCAAAGATACCGTCAGAGTGCCGGCGACGGCGGAGGAGTTGGCGGAGGTGAAGGCGGAGCGCGAAAAGTTGGCGAGAGATAAGGAGGCGCACATGATGCATTTGAAGAAGGTTGAGGAGGCTGAGGAGGCATTGCAGAAGAGTATTGAGTCCGTGAACGAAGAGCGGGCGAAGATTCGCGAAGAAGTGCATCAACAAGTCGTGACGCAGCTCTCGAAGAAGATTGCCGACGCCGAGGCGCGCGTGCAGGCGGCGAACGACGCCGAGGCGGAGCTCGCCATGGAGAAGGAGAAGATGATGCAGCTTCGAGAGATGGAAAACGTCAGCGCCGCTCAAGCCGGTGAGGCCGCGGCTGAAGCTAAGACGCAGGCTGAGAAGGCGTTGCAGGAGAAGCAAGTGGCGCAACAAGAGCTCGCCGCGGCCAAGGCGTTGCTCGAAAACGCCACGTCTCAGCACGCCGAGTTTTCCAAAAAGTACGCCGAAGAAAAGTCTCAGTGGGAAACCGAACTCGGGAATCTCAAGCAATCCGAAGCGTCTCTCAAGAATGAACTCTCCGCGCAGTTGTCCAAGCTCGAGTCCGTCACCGCTCAGTACGATCAACTCGCCGCCGAAGTCGCGCAGCACAACGAAAAGGCGCAAGAGAACATCGAGAAGATTGTCGCGGCGATGACGTCCGAGAAGGAGAAGGCTCTCAGTGATCTCGAGGACACTCTTACGCGCGAAAAGACTGAAGAAGTGAACAGCCTCGAGCGCGAATACCGCGCCCGGCTCGAACAACAGTTGAACGCCCTCAAGTCTGAGAGCAAGGAGGAGATGCAGCAACGCATCGTGCAACTCGACTCGCTTTTGAACGAGCAAAAGGCGACCGCTGAGATGACGCTGAATGCGTTCAAGTCCGAAGCGACCGCGAAGGAAGCTCATCTCAAAGCGGAATTCCAAGCCTTGCTCAAGGATGCCGAGCACAAGGCGGATATCGCCGCGACGAAGGCGTCGAGCGCGCTCGAGTCTCTCCAAGCAACGCTCGAGCAAGTCAAGCATTCGGCGCAAGAGGAGCTGACTCGTGTGAAGCAAGAAGGCATGCGCGCGCTCACGGAACAAGCGAAAGAATTGCAACAAGCTCACGCTTTGGATAAGGCTCAAGCGCTCGAAGCACAACAGAAAGAACTTCAGTCCAAGCTTCTTCAAGAGCGCGACTCCGCGCTCACGGGTTCCAGCGACGCGCACGCCGCAGCAATGTCCGAACTCGAGGTTCGCGTTCGTCAAGAGTGCGCCGAAAACTTCTCCAACGAGCTCAAGGCTCACAAAGATCGCACGTTTTCGCAGTTTGAACAGGCCAAGTCTCAACTTTTGGCGGATAAGGAGCAGGCTCTTCAGGCGCAACGCGACGAGCTCACACGACAAGCCACCGCGGATCGCGAAGCCGCCATTCAGGCGTTGAAGGAAACGCACGAAGAAGCGATGAAGGAGATTTCGGGTAGCTTGACGGCTCAACTCGAACAAGCTCGCTCTATCGCCGCGACCGACTCTCGATCTTCAAGAAGCGATGCGGAGATCAAGGCGCAGATGGAGGCTGAGAAGCAAAGCGCGCTCGTCGCGGCGAGCGAGAAGCACTCTGAAGTCATGTCTCGCAAGATTCAAGAGCTCACGGAAAAGTTGACCTCGGACAAGCACAACGCCGTCAGCGCGTTGGAGCGCGAGAAGTACGAGCTGATCAGAAAGCACGAGGCGGAGAAAGCGTCGATGCTCGCTGAACTCAAGGGCTCGCTTCAAAACAACGCCGCCGAACGCTTTGAAGTCATCAAGCAACAAGCGCTCGAGGAACAGCGACAAAAGTTGACGGCTGAGAAGCAAGTCGCCCTCGATAACCTCAAGGCTGAGCTCACGGCCATCAAGGAAGTCGCGGTCGCGCAAGCGAAGGCTGAGGCGGCGGCGACCGGCAGCATCGACTCGAGCAAATCTTTCAAGTCTGCGATTGAGAAGCTCCGCGATACGCTTGAGAATGAAAAGCAAGAGGCGCTGGCGTTACAAGCCGCGAAGCTCTGCAACGCCGCGGCCGCTGAGAAGGAACACGCCATGACTGAGCTTCGATCTCAACTTCAAGCCGCGGCTTCGCGAGAAAAGCAAGAGCTGATCACCGAGCTTCAAGCCTTCGGCAACTCGGGCCGCACTAAGGAAATGGTTGAGCTCGAGGAAAAGGCGCAGCGCGTCTTGATGGAGTCCAACGAGCGTGAATCCAAGTTGCACGCGGAGATCACCAGATTGAAGCTTGAGAAGGAAGAAGCGCGCCGACAGGCGGCGCACGCCTCCATGGCGCCCGCTCCGGTTAAGACGGACAGCGCCGCGGTTGATCGCATGAAGGTGACCATCGCGAGCCTCGAAGCCAAGGTGCGAAGTCTCGAACGCGAGGGCGGCAAGCAAGGTGAGTTGGTGAAAATGCAAGCCGAGATGGATCAGTTGCGCAAGGAAGCGACGGTGGCTCACCAGCGAGCGCAGCAAGTCAGAGATGAGCACATCGCATCCTTTGATCGCGTCCGAGAACTCGAGTCGCAGCTGCTGCAAGCCGACGACATGCGCCGTCAAATGCACAACATGATTCAAGAATTGCGCGGCAACGTCAGAGTCATCGCCCGCGTTCGCCCGTTGTTGCCGGGTGAAGACAACGTTGTGGATGTGCCGGACGTGGATAAGCAGACTTTGGCCGTGTCCATTCCTGAGCTTGACCCGAGATTGTTCCATTTCGATCGCGTCTTCAACGAATACGCGAGTCAAGAAAATGTGTTTGAGGAAGTTTCTGAGTTGGTGCAATCGGCCCTCGATGGCTACAAAGTGTGCCTCTTCTCGTACGGCCAGACTGGTGCGGGTAAGACGTACACCATGTTGGGTCAAGGTGAAGGTGAACGACGCGGTATCGTTCCCCGAGCGGTGTCCAAGGTTCTCGAGCAAGCCGAGGCTCTTCGCGCGAAGGGCTATGAGTACACCATGGAGGCGAGCTACGTTGAAATTTACAACGAGCAGATTCGCGACTTGTTGTGCCCGGGTGCCACTCACAGCGAGCGCCATCACATCGTTAACGCGCCCGAGGGCGGGTGTCCGACCGTGGCTGGCGTCGTGCGCGAGGAAGTGACTTCGGTGTACGAAGCGACTAGTTTAGTTCGCCGCGCGATGAAGGTGCGTGAAGTTGCGGAGACGGAGATGAACGCGAACTCGTCGCGTTCTCACACGTTATTCCTGTTGTACATCACTGGTGTGCACCAAGCGACCGGTCAGACGCTCACCGGTTGCCTCAACTTGGTCGACTTGGCTGGCTCGGAGAGAACTAAGAGAAGCGGAGCGCGCGGGCAGCGCATGACTGAGGCTTGTGCCATCAACAAGAGTTTGTCGTGTCTGGGAGACGTTTTCGCCGCCGTTGGACGGGGTGATAAGCACATCCCGTACCGCAATAGCAAGCTCACGTACTTACTCGCGCCGTGTTTGGGAGGCGAAGGTAAGACGTTGATGGTAGTTAACATAGCTCCTGATTTGGATAGCGCTGAAGAGTCCATGTGCTCTCTCAGATTCGCCTCCACGGTGAACCAAGTGGAATTAGGAAACGGCAAGAAGGCGAAGCGCAACATCGCTCACAATTTTGCGCACTTGTCGAATGGCGGTGCCGAAGATCCGGCGTCCGGTACGAAGAGAACGCGACGAGTCTCGGCGACCGCTCTCGCCAACAGAGACAATGCCATGTACGATAGGCGCTCGTCGGCGGGCTCCAAGCGAACCAACCCATTCGCACAAAACGAACGCGCTCCGAAGACCAGACGCAAGGCTTGGGAGTAAACAAAATACCTCATGTAAGATCTTACAGTAGTACACATAACCATAACACATATTACATTTTCGCGCCGTCTAAGCTTTCAACTAAATCAAGAAACGCCGCCCCGTACTCGCTCTTCAGTCTCCCCAATCGCACCGGAGACAGCGTCAACGTCCCTCGCGGTGTCGGAACCTCCACATCCTCGCTATCCGACACCGAAGTGCTGCTCATCAAGAGTTTGGTCGTCCCGTTGTTCGTCGGTCGTCCGCCTCTGTCTTGCAATCTCGCCACTGTCGCCGCGAGCACCGCGGCTCTCTCCTTCGCCTCAGCCAACGCCTCCCCGCGAGACTTCGCCAGCACCACCGCCGCGTCTCGTTCCTCCTCCATGTCCCTCCTCAGACCTCGCTCCGTCTCCAGCAATCGCTCCAGCCTCTCGCGCTCCGTCTCGCCGTCGACGCACTTTTGAATGAGCGTCATCAATCGAGCCTTTTCAGACGCTCCGAGATCGGCGAACGTCGCCCGTCGACTCGTCCACGTCGTCGACGCGCTCGCGACCGTCGATGTCGTCTCTTGTCTCGATCCAGTCGGCGGTGGCGGCGTGCACGGCGTCGCCCTCGCCGCGCGCAAGAGGTCCGAACCACCGAACGCGGACGATTCAGTCTCATCCACCGTCGTCGTCGTCGTCGTCGTCGTCGTCGTCGTCGTCGCCGTCGCGTCGCGCGCGTCGGCGTCGTCGCTCGCGTCGCGCATCGCGCCGGCGCGCGCTCGACCCGCGCGCGCGCGGCGACGCTCGCCCTCGGCGTTGCCGGCGCCTCGCCGCGGCTCACAGTGGCGCGTGACATCGCGACGCCGAGACCCGACCTCGTCGACGCCGCGCGCGAGAACACGGCGACGAAGGCGACGAAAAACGTCTCATCGACATGTCCGTCTCGCTCCCGTCGCTGTCCGCGCGCGTGGTCGCGCGTGGCGGCGCGCAGAGGTTGAGGGAAGAGGGTAAGCGCAGCAGCGCCCCGCGACGCGCGGGACGCGGGCGCACCGCGGCGGGCGCGCGCGCGACGGCGTCTCGCGAGCGCGTGGATGGATTGGTGAACGATTCTGTGGATTACGAGGATCTCAGCGATCGGTTGAAGCTCGATAACGTGCGACAGAGTTTGATTCGGCAAGAGGATTCCATCATCTTCGCGCTCATTGAACGCGCGCAGTACAAGCTCAACACGGCTATTTATCAAAAGAATGCGGTTCCGGTGCCTTGCTTCACGCAAGATGGTGATCGCGCGTCGATGTTGGAGTTTATGCTTCGAGAGGTTGAGCAGAGTCACGGTAAAATTCGTCGGTACACGTCGCCGGACGAACACGCGTTTTATCCAGAGGCACAGCCGCCACTGGTGATTCCGCCGATCGTGTTCAAGGATGTGTTGCATCCGTGCGCGGAATCCATCAACATCAACGATCGCATCATGTCCATGTACGTCGATAATCTCTTGCCGGAGATGTGCGAGAGCGGGGACGATAACAACTACGGGAGCGCGAGTTTGTGCGACTTGGCGTGCTTGCAGACTATTTCCAGACGGATTCACTACGGTAAATACGTGGCTGAGTCTAAATTTTTGGCGCAGCCGGAGGAGTACACGGAATTGATCCAAGCGCAAGACGCCGAAGGCTTGATGGCACTTCTCACGAACCAAGCGGTTGAGGATCGGGTCGTTCGCCGAGTGGAGAACAAGGCGAAGGTCTTCGGGTCAGACATCAGCGAAGAAGTTCCGGAATCGCTCGCGTTGCCCTTGGGATCGGATTCTTTCAAGCTCGCGCCGGAGCGAGTCGCCGACTTGTACTACCGCTGGATCATGCCCATGACCAAGGATGTCCAAGTGCAATACCTTTTGCGTCGTCTCGACTGAGCGACGTCGCCCCCATCTCGAATTCACCCACGATGACACGACTTAGCGCCCTCCCCCATTTATTCAATATAAGCGAACCTCTTTTTGCTACAATTTATAAAACTACATGTGTGTGCGTACTAATTATGCAAAGTGAATGCCCTTGGAGTTGAACACCGCGAGCAGACGCAAGAAATCATCCTGACTCATCTTGCTCGAGCGCATCTCCGCAAAGCCATCCGTCGCGAGGACGTCTTCTATGAGTTGCTTTACAACCTCTGACGACGTCCCCGTCGCCGCTCCCCCGTCGTCGACGTCCATGGAATCGCCTTCTCCCGCCGCTTGTTTCGCCTTGTTCGCCTTCTTATCCGGAACAACTTGCAAAGCCTTGTACGTGCGGTAGTTGTTCGTCAGTAGCTCCAAGACGTTTTTCGTTCTAAAAATTCCACCGAGCGTCTTATTTTTCCGCCCGAAGCAGAATCGCACGAGGCCGTCCCACTCTTTGAAGTTGACGGGTATCTGCGGATGCCTCGGCTCGAGTCTCACCACGGACGAGTCAACCTTCGGCGGCGGTCTAAAGTTATTCTTCCCAACCTTCAAGATGTGTTGCGTTCGCGCCAACAACTGCGTGTTCACGCTCAATCGACAATACAACGCATCCCCCGGCGGGGCCACGAGCCGCATCGCGAACTCGCGCTGAAACATCAATGTCGCGCTTCGAAACATCGGTCTGTGCGCTAAAAGTTTAAAAATCAACGGCGACGAAATCTGATACGGCACGTTTGCCACGCACACGTCGAAGTACGGCAAATCGACTTTTAAGAAATCTCCCTGGATGATCTCCAACTTGCTATTCTGCACCGGATCTCCCTGCACCCGTCGACGAAGTTCCAACACCATTCTCGGATCAAACTCCACCGCCACCACCTTCTTACACGTGTCCAACAGCTTCGTCGTCAGGTTCCCCGTCCCCGGACCGATCTCCAAGACGACGTCGGTGCTCTTCACCCCAGCCTTGTCCACGATCGCGTTCACGATGGCGGGATTCTTCAAAATGTGCTGACCGAACGATTTTAAAAACTGAATACCTTGATACGCGCTTCGATCCTCCCCCGCGCCCGACGCCCGCTTCCGCACACCCCCACCCGCGACGCGAAGTCCCCCGTCCCGAGCGCCGCCGCCGCCGCCTCGAATCGGCATGCTCACCGCCGCCGTGCTCGTCGCTCGCAACGCCGTCTCGAGCGCGCGCGTTCTCGCACACGCGGCGACGACCGCGCGGAACGCCGCTCGCGCGATGTCGACCACGGCCGTCGTCCTCCTCGCGCGCGCGAACGAATGACGACACGACGACGTGAAAAAACATCCTCGCGCGCACCCGCGGACGAATGAGACGAGGCGTCGCGTCGGGTGAGGCTGGACAAAAACGAGGGACTCGACGATTCCTGAATCGCCACGTCAGTTGGCACACCCCGCGCGGGCGTGGCTAAATCACACCGGGAAGTAACTTTTTATCGCTCGCATATACAGTATTTAATATCAATTGAAACTTATCTAAATATATAAAAATACAATTTAATACAATTGCATAGTATTCTATCTATTAACCCATCATCCATCTGAACCGCGCCGCCGGACCTCGGGCGGTCGTTGCGACGACCGACCCAGGCTGTCGGTCGGTGTGGGCGATTGATTGATTCGAAACACGCGTGCGCGTCGTCCGTGCGTGCGTTCGAACGAGCGAACGCGCGTGGGGTGGGGCGCGGACGCGATCGTGTCGAGGTCGTCGTGCGACGGGCGGTGGGGTGCGGTGCGCGGTGGGCGGTCGAGACGGAGGCGCGCGGTGGTGGACGAGATTTGAGATAAAATCAAAATCGGCATGGGAGAACCGGATATCGTCGACGCGGGACGGGTGAACGGTGAGGCGTCGACGGCGGTGATGCGGAAGACGGTGAACGCGGCGGTGCCGACGGCGACGGCGACGACGGGGGCGGGCGGCGAGCGCGCGGCGTCGGCGCGGGGGGCGTACAGTCGAAAGGATAAATCGCTCGGTTTGCTGTGCGAAAACTTTTTAGCGCTCTACGGAAACGGGTCTGTGGACGACGTGGGCTTGGATGACGCGGCGATGAAGCTCGGAGTGGAGCGACGGAGAATTTATGACATCGTGAACGTGTTGGAGAGCATCGACGTGATGGTGAGAAAGGCGAAGAATCAGTATTCGTGGCACGGCGTGCAGAGATTACCGGAGAGTTTAAAACGGCTCAAGGAGGCTGGTCTTCGCGAGTTTGGTATGAACTTTGAGCACGAGCGCGGCCATAATAAGAATGGAAGCGAAGGAAACAGCGACAACGCATCGGCGGAGCGATCAGAGGAGGATGAGTCAAAGTCGGCGGAGAAGCGGGACGCCGACTCGGACAGAGGCGCGGTGGCGGAAACGACGGGTTTGGACAAGGATGCAGCGCGCGCGTCATCGGGAGAGGAGCAGGGTGCGCCGTCTAATTTTGTCGGCCAAGGTCGTTTTGCCGTGCCGGAAGCTCAAAACGATAGTCGTCGGGAGAAGAGTCTTGGCTTGTTGTCTCAAAAGTTTGTGCAGCTCTTTCTCGCGTCCAAGTTGAACGTCGTGAGCTTGGACACGGCGGCGAGAATTCTCCTGGGTGATTCTCAGGATGATGCAAAGTTGAAAACGAAAATTCGACGTCTGTACGATATCGCAAACATACTTTGTTCTTTACATTTGATTCAGAAGGTTCATCTCGCCAATTCAAGAAAGCCGGCGTTTCTCTGGCTCTGTCGAGAAAACTCCGTCGCCGAGCTCATCGCTCGAGGTAAGGGTTTGCGGTGGTTCGACAAGCCAGATGTGAAAGATGAAAAGACGCACGACCAGAAGTCTCACGTCGGCGCCTTGGGTGCGAACGAACCGACGAATGGTGCCCAGGCGAACGGGAAGAAGCAACAAAAGCGCTCGGCGAGCAAACCGTCGTCAACCAAACCCGAGTCAAAACGTCCGAGAGGCCGTCCAAGACTTCCGGGAGGCGACGGGAAGACTGTTTATCCGCATTTTCCTCGCTTTGATGCCGTGATTCCACCGGGAAGACTAGAATCTTTCAATCGTTTGTTTGCGTTTACAAGTGCACAACTCGCTCAGAGATATCCTTTGGACTTGAACGCAGACATGCAAAAGTTGATCGCGCAAACGACGATCGGAAACAGCAATTTCCTTCATCACTTGGCGCAAATATCGATGGCACAAGCGCAAGCAGCTCACCAGTTGATGGCGACGCAGACACAAACGCCAATGGCATCGAACGCGTCCTCCTCGGAGGTCACCGATCTCGGCTCGGGCGCCGCGCCCGCGGTGCCTCTGCCACCTTTTGGCGCCGTCATGCCGGTGTGGGGCATGTCTGGCATGTCTTATCAAAATAATTCTATGCAGGAAATGATGCAAATGTATGAAAACTCTATAAACTCCTGGCAGCAGTCCGGATTTGAAAATTCTCGCGAGGGATGACGTCGCGTCGTCTCGTAGTTGTAGTATTACAATCTTTCAGCTTAATCATTCGGCTTTGTTCTTCTCAATCTCTTGACGTTTCTTGCGCTCGTTTTCCCAGTAGTCCGTCTGCGCGATCACGTACGCGCAGCCGAGGATTCCGCCGGCGCCGAGCGCCATGACAACTGCGGTCTCTCTTGCGGGGTCGAGATGACTCGACGACGACGAAGACGAGGACACTTCTCGCACGAGACCCATTCGCTGTTGCGTCGCGATGACGTTGCGCCGCGAACCGAGCGCACCGAGTCCCAAACGAAGCCAATGCATGACAAAGTTCAGTGGTACTTGCATGCGCTCGCGGCGCCACGGAGTGGAGGGGCATCGTGTCGTTCGAGGCGAGAAGATGCGCGCGAGTCGCATCCGCCGAAGGAGCGGTAGAGCGAGCGAGCGGTTTACATCGTTGATTTTTTGTTGATTCATGCCATTACTCGTCTACTTATCGCGTTGAATCGCATCTGTCCAGGAGATGACGTGCACATCATCCGTCGGATCGTCTATCACTATTACTGCTTCACCCACTCTTTTACTTGTTGGAAGCGGCGCTATCAGCCTTCTTTTTCCCATTTTTCGCGCCCCCCTTGCGCTCACCCCCACCCTCTCCGTGCGAACGACCCTTTGAATCCTTCTTACCGTTCCCACTCACACCCTTGGCGTTGACGACGGACGCCTTCTTCATTTCAACAGCCAACACCTTGCCGTGGAGTTGCACGGTCGCCTCCAACGCCGCCTGCGCCGACGCCGGTTCATCGAAATCGATGAACGCAAACTTCGTTTCGTGCGAAAGCTTCGGAGGCTTCAAGTTGATACCCTTCGCACCACCGAGCACGACGCCAAACTTGCTGAATTCACGCTCGAGATCTTCAGCCGTGGTATCGATGAAGATGTTCTTGATGAAAATTCCGCAACCCGGCTTCGTCACTGCGACGGTGTGACCAGACTTCTCCGTCGGAGACGACTTACCGGTCGTCGGGGCTGAAACCGACGTTGAAGCCGAAGCCGGCGTCGCCGGCGTCGCCGGCGTCGCCGAAGCCGAGCCCGCAGACTTGGCCGCGGCCGCGCTCGCCAACGCCGCCATCATCGCGTATGTTCTCGGCTTGTTCGGATCCGCATCCGGGATGGCACCGCTCTTCTCCTCCGTGGACTTGACCTTGTTGTCGACCGCTTCCTTTTCCCCAGTCGTCGCCGTATCCTTATCGCCACCCTCACTCTTAGCCACCTTGGCTTCCGTCTTTGCCGCCGCCGGCTGTTTGGCGGTTTCCTTCTTGACGGCGTCACCCTTCGGCGCGGTTGCCTCTTCTCCCGCGATTTGCACCTTGTCGAGGTATCGAACAATATCGTTCAACACGAAGAACCCATTCTCTTGCGGCGCGAGAAGGAAAGATTGCACAAAGTTGCGCTCAAAATTCTCCCCCTTGCGTCGCAACGCGCCCGTGACTTGCACGAGCACGCCGCCCCCGAGCGTATGCGAAGCGTCAATCGACTTCACATCCGCCTGCGCCTCATCGTAACGCATGCTCACAACTTTGTTGTGAATATCCCTCTGCGTGCGATACGTCGTCGGCGCATCGCTCGCCCCACCGTGCTCTCCGCTCACGATGAGCGTCGAGTCGTTCGTGTAAAACCGATACAACACCGACGGAGACGAGTGAAGAATCGTGTAAAACTGGTTCACGAACGAGTTCCCCACGACCTCCGCCGCGGGCGTCGGCGCGCGCGGCGCCGCCATGTACGGCACGACCCCCGGTGCCACCATCCCGGACGGGTGATACACAATCGTCGGCGCCACCGCCACCGCCGCCTCGCCGCGTCCTCGTCTCGGCCCTTGTCCCGCCGCCGCCGCCACAGTCGTCGTCGTCGCCATGCTCTCGAAACTCGGACCGCGAGCGCGTCGCTCACGACCTTTCCCACTCCCGCGCCTACGCGTACGTTCAAAAAGCCACACGCAACGTCAGTCTCTCTCTCGCCCCTCCGCGTCGCCTCGTCGACGACGTTCTTGTCCTCCTCAAGAGAAAATCCACGAGTCACGACCCGTCACGGACCCCCTCCAGCGGAAATCCCCGAAGCCCTCTCTCGGTCGTTCCTCTCTCGCCGTGTCCGCGTCTCCCGCGTCCTCCTCCCCCGCTCGCGACGCGCGCCGTCCTCGCCGCGCGCGTCGCGCCGCGCCGTAAATATCCACGCGTTCGCATCCGCCGTTCGCCGCGTCGCGCGCGCGTCGCGTCCGCCTCCCGCGCCGACGCGCGCGCGTCCCGGCGCCACCGCGGCGCCCTCGTCGTCGCGCCATCCATCGCGACGACGCGCGACGACGCGACGCGCGCGAGAACGCGCGCGCGAGCGATACGGGTGCCGTGGAAAATAACTCGCGAACGCGCGCGCGAACGCGCGCGACGGACGCGTCGACGAGCGCGCGCGCACCTCGAAAGACCCGCCGCGCGGTGGAGTGGTGGTGTCGGCGGACACGGGTCTTTCGAGTCCTCCGCCTCGACCAATCGCGAACGGTGGGTCGGAGAGGCGCCGGCGCGAAGAGAACGTGAACGCCGCGCGACGACGACGCGCGAACGGAACGCGGTGTCGTCGAGAAGGCGGTGATGTGATGTCCTCGCGCGAGCGTTGGCGCGCGCGGTGGATGCGAGATGATGTGAAATGCGTGCGCCGCGCGGCGCGCTCGGTTCGCGTACAATGTCTAATATCTCGCGCGTCGCGCGCTCACTGAGGCGACCAACTGGACTCTGGATCCTCGGTGACGATGGATTCGGTGTTTGCGGAGGAGGTGGTGAGTTTTGAGACCGGTGCGGAAGCGGGGAGCGCTGGGCCGGGCGCGGGCGCGGGCGCGGGCGCTGGTGATTCCCCGCGCTCGCCGGATTGCGAGGCGATGCGCTTGGCGCGAAGAGCGGCGAGCTCTTCACTCTCTAAATACTTTTTGCTCGGTACGCGCGCGCGACCGGAGCGACCGATATTCGCGGGTGCGGTTGTCGAGGGTAACTGGTCGTGCCTGACTCCATCCTTTTCGATCTCCATCTCCGCTGTGGACGGAGGCGAAGACGACGGAACGGCGGGACTCGGCGCGTCATCCGTCTCGACCCGCTGTTTCTTCGCATCTTTTCTCCTCGACTCCCCGCGTTTAAACGCCTCTGCCTCCTGCGCCAACTCCAACGTCTCTTTATGTTGTCTCTTGAACCGTTGTTTTCCGTACATCATCAGTAGTCGTGCGCGGTCCGACTCCCTAGCCGCCGTGTCTCGACTCGATTCCGCCCGCCCGCTCGATCGTCTTCGCCCCTCCTGCTCCTCATCTTCCTCCCGCTCCCCGCCGTTCCACCGCTCGTCCAGCATCGTCATCTCTTTCCGCACGTCCTCCTGCCTATTATTCTTCGCCACGAGGTACGACGCGCCTCGCCCGCCGTTCAATTCGAGCGTCGCCCAAATGTGGTGCCCGTCGTCGCACAGCACGTGGTACGGATGCCGCTCGTTTTCATCGTAAAACACCACGCACGCCGCCACGTCGCGGGCGTACGACCCGGCGGTGATCTTCATCCGCGCGCCGACGAGCGCGCGCGGGTCCGACTCGCGCGGTATCGCCGGCATAGCGGCGACGAGTGACGTCGGAGAGGCGAGGGACATCGACTCGCACGCGGCGCGAATCGACGACGCGCGAGGGACGCCGAGGATGCGCGCGGGGGCGAGACGACGGTGAGCGGTCAAAGACGTCGTCGTGCGTCGATTGGCGTCGAGACGATTGGTACAGCGCGTCGCGCGCGCGGTGTCGACGGAAACGACGAGCGCGCCGAACGATCGATCGAGCGGTCGTTGGGAAGCCATCGACGCGCATGGGCGCGTGCGCGAGCGCGCCGACGGAGACGACGACGGAGACGACGACGACGGTGATGACGCTCGCGAACATCGAGCGCGAGGTGCGCGAGATGCGCGCGCTCGTGGTGGAGACATCGGTGAAAACGATGGAGGAGACGCGCGCGTCGGCGGCGCGCGCCGCGACGAGCGGGCGCGAGGAGCGGGAAAAGTTGGTGGAAAAGTTGGCGGAGAAGACGACAGAGTGCGAACATTTGCGACGAGAGCGCGATCTCGTCGTCGCGAATGCGGTCAGTGAGGCATCTGGGGCGGTGCGCGCGTTGAGGGAGGAGTTGGAGACGTTGCGGAGAGAGTCGGAGACGTCGCGGGAAAATTTCGATAGAGAGCGCGAGAGGCGAGAGCGAGCGCTGGAAGAGCTGGATGGACACGTCTCCCTCGCGATGGACGTGCTGAGGAAGACGTTAGAGGAAGAAGTCGTTCGCGCGCGGTGTCGAGAGTCTTCGCCGTTGAAACCGTCGCGAGATCCGACGACGTCGGCGCCGACGTCTCCGCACTCGGAGGAGACGGAGACGCGGCGTGCGCTCGCGCCCTCCTTCGACGGTTCGTCCCGCGAGACGCTCGAGGAAGCGATCGAAGCGCGAGTTCGGGAGCGAGTCGTCGATTACGAGACAAAGTTTCGAGAGATGGAGGCGCGCGCGGAGTCGTACCGCGCGAGGTGCGAATCCCTCGACGCGCGACTCGCGAGGGACAGACTCGCCCTCTTCGACGCCGCCGGGTCGCTCGAGACGCGCGCGCGACTCGTCTCCACCCTTCGCTCGAGGATAGAATCGTTAGAGTACCGAGAGCATCAAAAACTGACGGACGAGCGCGGCGCGATTGGGACGACGACGCGTTCGAACGCGTTCGCCCATGCCGTGTGACGACGCGCGCGCGCGACGGATTCCGCGCGGCGTCTGTTCTTAGCCTCGTGATTTTCATTTCAAAACGCGCTCGTCTCGTCTCAGACAGCCGCGCCGCGTCGCGACGACCGCGAACGCGAACGTCTCGCACCGATCATTCGACGCACACTCGTTCGTTTCACACAAAATTGCCGCGCGCGCGCGCTCGTACACGAACCCATTCCTTGTTTATTCCTCCTCGCCCGACACTCTGGCGATGAGCGCGTCCACTTGCTCGACGAGCTCTTGGCGGCTGTCCTTGAACAAGACGTATCGGTACACGAACCACGTGGAGTAGCCCAAACCAACGAGTTCCATCACTTTCGGCAACAACGGCACGACGTTGATCGCACCGACGAGCGTGGAGGACAACCACAACGCCGCCGTCGCGCCCGCGGCGTACGTGATCACCGTCGCCTTGTTCTCCGTCTCTTCCCACTTGTCGGCGATGGTGGTGAGGACTTCATCCGCGTTGAACTTTTCAGCGCGCGCGATCGTGTGCGCGCGACGGTGTCGGATGAGAGAGGTCTACGAACGCGCGGGACACCGATCGTGCGTTCGTCATCGTCAGTCACGCGTGCACGCGCCGACGAGGAAAATACAATTAATCGCGCGATTTCTGAAAATTAATCTTCGTCGTCGTCCTCGTCGTCGTCGCGCGTCGCGCATCGCGCATCGCGGGTATCGGGCGCACCTCGCGCACGGCCGGTCGAACCGCGGTCGTTCTCGCGCGAGACGCGCGCGCGCGCATCGTCGGCGCCGCGCGCATCGTCGTCGGGGTCGTCGTGAGCGTCATCATCGTCGTCGGTCGTCGGTCGAGTCGAGGTGTGACGTCGGCGGGTGGCATCGATCGATCGATCGGTGTCGATCGATCGGTGTCGATCGATCGGTGTCGATCGATCGGGGTCGACACCGATGGGCTATCGATCGATCGGTGTCGAGCTCGGATCGAGGTCGAGATTCGGTGGGGGAGGGGGACGAGGGGAAGAGTCGGGACTGGCGAAGCGCGCGACTGACGACGCGACGGCGCGAATGGACGCTAGACGCGCGAGGAAGGAACGAAGGAACGAACGGTGAGAGTGCTAAGGATGTGGGTTGGTGTGTGGTTTACACGTAAAAGAGGATGAGCGAGAGCGCCATGATGGCCATTCCAACGAAGACGTAGGTGGTGACGTAGTGGTCGTGCGGGTCGTATTTGAGGGCGGTGGGGATGAGTTCTTTGACGGAGATGAAGATCATCATGCCGGCGACGAGGCCGAAGAGAGATCCGAAGGCGGCGGGAGACATGTCGTTCCCGTTGAGGACGGCGTAACCGACGATGGCGCCGATGGGTTCGCTGAGGCCGGAGAGGAAGGACCACCAAAATCCTTTCCACTTGTTCCCGGTGGCGTAATAGATTGGCATCGCGACGCAGATGCCCTCGGGAATATTGTGAATCGCGATGGCCATCGCGAGGGCGGCTCCTAGTTTGGGATCGGCGACGGCGGCGACAAAGGTTGCCAAACCTTCGGGGAAGTTGTGGAGTCCGATGGCGACCGCCGTCATGATGCCCATATTCTTCAACTGTCTCGCCTCGATCGCCTTGTGATGCACATCCGTCAGATCCACGTTGGCGACGGTGACGTCTCTATCGCCATCATCCATCGACGGCTCCGTGGTCGCGTCGTCGTCGGTGCGCTTCATCTCCACGCGCACGCGCGCCTCGCTGAAGCCGCTCTCCATCTCCGCGATGCCTCGCTTGCAATCATCTAAATCACCGTGCACGCACAAAAAGTGATCGTGGGAAACGTTTCGCCTACGTTCATTGGAAATTTCCCCACGCTCGGTGGACTCAACGCTCGCGCCGCTTCGCTTCATACCGCCGAAACAACCGACGTCGTTCACGCGGTGCACCAACGCGTCCAAACCGTACATAAAAATCAACCCGCTGAAAAAGCAAAGCGACGCGTACCGCCACCCGCAATTCGAATCTCCGTGACACACCTCGGTGAACGATTCCACCGCTTTCACGCCGTAAATCTCCGCAAACGACACATAAATCATCACCCCCGCGCTCGCGCCGAGCGCTCGCGCCAACACGGTGGTGTTCGCCATCGACGAACAAAACACGAACGCACTCCCGAGCGCCGTGGATAAACCCGCCATGATGACGAGTCCGAACGCCAGACCGACGTCCGCGCTCGAAGGCTGCGTCCGCGCGTCACATCACGTCATCGTCAGTCTCTCTCACCCTCGCCCCTCCCTCCATCGTCCCGTCGCTCTTATCTCGCGCCACCGTCGTCTCCCCCGCATCCATCGTCTCCCTCGCGCGGCCTCGCTCGCCGTCGCCCACGCCGTCGTCCACCGTCGTCCCACCGTCCCATCGCCCGCGTCGCACCTTGGCCATGACCAAAGCGGCCGACCCGTCGCGCTCGCCCGCGCGCGCGTGTGCCGCGCGCGCCCCCAGCCGTCCAGTCGGCGCTCGCCGTCGATCGGACACCGATCGATCGATCGAACCCATCGATCGGGTCGTTTCATCGGGTCGTTTCATCGATGAAACCCATCGCGTCGTTTCATCGATCGACGATCGCTGGACCCTAGGCACCCCCACCCTCGATCGTCGCGCGGGGCGCGATTTCATCAATAAATCGCCCTCGTCCCCGCCCTCGATCGGTCGCGTGCATCGATCGATCGATCGATCGATCGGTACCGGTACCGGTATCGATCGATCGGTAGCGGTATCGATCGATGTGGATCGGTCGATCGGTCGACCCGAGAGACGGTTGTCGTGTGACGACGACGATGGATGGATGGCGACGGGGACGGGGACGAGAGACGCGCGCGCGAGGGAGAGAGGGTGCGCGCGCGAGGGGTGGACGTCGCGCGAAGGTTCATCGGTCGGTCTCGGTCGGTCGGTCTCGGCGACGGGCGCGCGACGATGGCGCGCGCGTCCGACGACGACGAACGCGATGACTCGCGGGCGCGCGCCGTGCTCGACGCGTGGCGCGCGGGCGTGTTCGCGCGCGGCGACGCGGCGATCTCGGACGCGGCGCGGCGATTCGGACGCGGTGAGGGCGCGTCGACGTCCGCGCGCGGTGCGGAGGCTCGGGATGGGGGGGGGACGGCGGCGACGGCGGCGATGGAGTACGCGCTGTTTAGGAGACGATTTTTAAAAGAAGCGCGTCGCGCGGAGGAGTTGACTTTTGCGGACGCGTGTGCGCTGTCGTACGGCGTAGAGCGTGTGCGTGCGGTGTTCGCGCGTCGGAACGGAGTTGAGCGCGGAGAGGACGACGGTGGGTGGTGCGCGAGGATGGGGGAGAGCGATTGGCGGCGACGGTTCGAAAAGATGACGTCTCGGGACGCTGAGGAGGCGCTGGGGGAGATGCGCGGCATGTTGGCGTGCGTCGAAGAGAAGGAATACGTCGAGGTGCACGGAACCGTCGATGGAGACGATGGGTCCATGCTTGAGGCCATCAGGGACGCGACGAACGCGCCGGCGCGACCGAGAGCCGCTCGGGCAGAGTGTCCGCTCTGCGGAAAGACGTTTACGAAGCAATACTTGCCCACGCACGTCGCCAAGGCGCACACGGGCGTGAAACCCGTCGAGTGCAGCTTTCCGAGATGTCGAGAGACGTTCGCGGACGTCAAGTCGATGGAGCGTCACGTCGCACTAGTGCATGACCAGAAATACAAGTGTCGCGTATGCGCCGTTCCGTTTTCCACTCAACAGATGTTGAAGAGGCACGAACAGGCTGTGCACAACTCGACGAAATCGATCCCTTGTCCCGTGGATGGATGTGGAATCATGTTCAAACACGTACAGAGCGTCGCGGAGCACATTCGCCGCGCCCACACGTCTGATAAACCGTACGCGTGCTCCTATCCCGGGTGCACCAGAGCTTTCGCGTCCAAGACAGATCACGACCGTCACCACCGCACTCACTTCGGTGAGCCGGCGGTTTTGAGCGGCCATCGCGGTGGAGTGAACGAGCATCTCGCACAAACGTCTCGAGGTAACAAGCGCGTGCGAACGGACGATGAAGACGTGGCGCCAGAATTGACGAATCCTTTGCAAATGTCGCAGTGGCTCGCGGGGGACGACTAGAACGTGTAATGTGTAACAATTGATGTCTAGTTTTTCAGTCCAAAGTGCCCGTCGTAGACTTCCGCAAACTGGAATTCCGCCGCTATCTTTCTACCCGCAAACCAACGAGCGTGTAGCGCCTGTTGCGCCTTGGTGCACCCCGCTGTGTCACCAAACTTGAGGTAGACAAAGCCTTGGCTATCTTTATCGACAAACGCGTGCGTGACCTCGCCAAACTTCTCGCACTCAGCCTTCACGTCTTCGGCGATGTCCAACCACCACTCGGGATCGGTCTCTTCCTCAGCGTTGAACAAGTTCTTCAATAGCAAGCAGGGGGTGGGAATCGGCGAGCCAGGACCGAGAACGCCTTGGGTGATGGGCTGCGCGGCGAGCGGCAACGCCTCTCCCGGCGCGTCCATCGGTTTGATGGCGTCCACGGTCGTGGGAAGACCGGTCGTAGGATCGATCGCGAAGCCCTTTTCGACCTCCTTATCTTGACCAGCCAGACGTGCCATGAGAGCCGCTCGACCGCGACTGTCCATCTTTAAACCGCCGCCGCCTTCGTCGAGTTCGCCGAGCGACTCCACGGGAGCCGCCATGGTGCTGGCGGCAGCCTGAGCGCCTTGACTCGCGATCGAGACGCGAATGGGAATACCGACCAGTTCCAAGCCGTTCAATTGAGACAGAGCCAACATGGCGTGCGTCGTCTGCTTGAATTGAACGAATGCGCTCGCGAATTTGGTTTCGTCGTCGTCCTGTATCATGGAGATGAAATCCAACTCACCGAACGGTTCGAACACAGCCTTGATGTCGTCTTCTCTCAGTCCGAGGTGTAAACCACCGACTCGAAGCTTGCACGGACCTGAATTACCGACGTAAGGCACGGCTTGACCGTACGCGGCGCCGAGCTTCTTCTTTTCCGCTTGCTCCGCCTCCCACGCGATGTTCTTCTCCGCCTCGCTCGTCTTCACCGCGATCGCCTGCCCGTTGAGCTCTTGACCCGTGAGCTCGAGCGCAGGATGGATAAAACTCTTGTCGGCAAATTCTACGTACGCCATTCCCTTACTCTTCGGCGTGTGTCTGTCGTAAATGATCCGGACGTCCGTCACTTTTCCAACCTTGCTGAAGAATCGGAAGATTCCCCGCTCATCCAACTTCGTGCTCAAATTCGTCACAAACACCGTCCTGGTATCCCGATCGAGTTTTTCCATCTCTCTCCGCTGTCTGTCCGCCTCTCTCTCTTGTCTTCGTCGTTCTCGCTCCTCCTCTCGCTCCGGCGTCGACATTCCCGCGTCCCTCGACCGCGACCGCCTCCGTCGCCGCCGCCGCCCTCCTCGGTCTCGATCCGCGTCCCTCGACCTCGACCTCGATCGCCGCCGATCTCTCCGATCCCTTCGGGACTCTCGCTCGCCTCCGTGTCCGGGCGATCGCTCACCGTACTGATCCTCCTCCTCCTCGCGTTCGCGCGAACCTCCCGGTCGTCGCCGCCGTCGATCGTCCGCTCGTGCGTCCTCATCGCCTCCTCGTCCGCGCGCGCCCTCCTCGCCCCCTCCGCGACTCGGGTTCGCGCTCGGCATGGACTTCTCCAGCAGATCCCACTCCGCCTCGCGCGCGTCCGCGTCCGCCATGGCGTTCGCGCGTCGTCGTCTGTCCGTCGAATGAATGCGCGGTGCCGCCTCTCCCGCGTCTCGCGCGCGAGAGACGAGCGCGGCGTCTCGGGGCGATCGATCGATCGATCGATCGAAACGGTCACCGTTCGTTTCCATCGATCGATCGGTCATCGGTAACCGATCGATGTCGATCGGTTCCCCGTTCGTTTCGATCGACCCATCGATCGATCGGTTCCCCGTTCGTTTCGTTCGATCGATCGATCGATCGGTTCCCCGTTCGTTTCGATCGATCGATCGATCGACCGCTCATTGGTGGGTCTTGCTTTCGATCGATCGATGGGTCTTCCGTTTCGATCGAACGATCGATCGATCGATCGATCGATGTTGGTCCTCCATTGGTTTCGATCGATGCATCGAACCCACTGAACGGGTCGTTGCGCAGGCGTGCGATGGGCGAGATGCCGACGCCCGCGCACCTCCCACCGCGGCTGCGAGAGGTCCCCGTGTTCGCGCTCGAGGACGGTGATTTCGTCCCGCGTCGGTTTAGGAGCGACGGGGACGATCGGACGGCGTCCGCGGCGTCGAGCAGGTCGTCGGTCGCGCGGGCGCTCTTGGTGCGAAGGATCGAGGACGACGAGGGCGAACCCGCGCACTGGTACGCGCTGGCGTGCGAGACGTTCGACGAGGGTGATCTCGAGACTTGCGCGTTCGCGCTCGACGCGTGCGAGCGCGCGAGCGGAGGGGCGTACGCGCGAGATCCTCGGTTCGAGTTGAGGCGCGCGCACTGCGCGTTGGCGTCAGGAGGGACGGCGAACGAAGAGACTCTCCGAGCCGTAGACGCGACGTTGTCGCGCCTCGCCGAGGCGTCGAAGGGGGAGATTCCGGATGATGTGAAAGCGTTGATCACGCTCGACGTGTGCGAGATCGAGCGCGAGTGGTGTCGACGATCGGGGAGAAAAGTTCGCGAGGCGACGCGTTCGGCACTCGCCGAGGCGACGCCGACGCTCGAAGCGTTATTAGTTCCTCCGAAAGAGTAGGCGCAGTAGATTATGCTTGTCATTAAACATTAATCTAGACTAGTACTAGATTCACTATCCTAGATGTTGGAGGACGGAAACTCCCACGCTTTACGTGGGAGCCCTTTGTCTCGAGCGGAGACGCCCAAAATGAAGAATCGACTGGAGCGAAGAGCTCCTCGCACCGGCGCGGAGCAACCTGCGGGACGGCTGTTCGCTCAGACTTCGATCGATTCTCCACGTTCGTCTCTCCTACTATGATACATTCATCGTCGTCTGGACTCATTTCCATTTTGTTTTCGCACGCACAATCGTTCATCCAATAGTCGAATTCAAAGTCGTGTTTTCGGTGCGCGCTCACGCCCGAGGCGACGACGGCGACGCGGCTATTCCCCGGCCGCACCGTTATCGTCTGTTGGAACTGATAACACGAACTTCCATCGTTTGTGTGCCGATACGCTAAATTGACGTGAAGTGGAGTCTGCCGCGCGCCGTCGGCGCGAATGAATATGAAACTCAAGCCGGAAGACGTCGCAACGGTGGCGAAACCTCCACACAACGCAACGTGTCGACACCGCATCAGGGAGCCGCCCGTGAGGAAAGACTCGTCGTGAATCGCCACGTGAACGTTTTGCGCGACGTTTAATCCAACGATCGCTGTAAATTCGACCGGACGAGCCCGTATCGGTTTCGCCGAGCAGAGACGCAACGTCACGGGCACATCATGGCCTCCTGCGACGGATAAGACTCGAAATGCGTACTCAACGCCGGGATCGAGCATGATCTCGCCTTGACAACTCTCTCGCTCGCGTGCGCCAAAAATACCACCGTTTGGTGTCCATTCCGACGTCCCGATGGGTCGCGACCACACAAGCACAGAAAGATCTGTGTACCAAGTGCCGTTCGGTCGTCCTCGTTTCGTGTGCTGCAACAGGAGAATGTGACACCAACATCCAGCGTCATCTGGTGAACGAACAATGAACGTCGGGGACGGGTTTTCGCGATGTATGGTCATCTCAAGATTCATCGCTTCCCATCCTTTCGGTGCTTTGCAGACGTCGACGGATGAAAAGTACGCCAGAAAATCGTGGTACGACATCCAGAACTCACCGTCGTTTGCGCGCGTTCTCGACAACATATCGCCGAGACGCTTCGTCCACGAATCACTCGTCGACGAAAACTCACCTCGCCACTCCTTCTTGCCCCATGGATTTCGGATTTTCAGGAGTCGCAAATTTTCCGTTTCATGGGTTGTCGCCGAGTCCCGCGTGTACACCTCTGTCAGCTTCGTTTGCACGCCCTTTTTCACGTTGTTCAGTTCCCTGACTTCGAGTATGCTGTAAGCGTGATGACCGACGATCCCCTCAGCGCTGAATGAAGTCGCGCACCCCAGCGGAAAACCAGCTGAAGAGAAACTCATCAACCGCACCCAAAACTCCTCAGAATCAAACGCGGCGTTCTGAAAGCTAATCATCTCCGTCGCGTTCCCCGAGAGATCGTGGAGACCCTCGGCGATGAACCCACCGCTGATGGCGGCGTAGCTACCATGGGCCTTGGCGTATGCCTTCTCGACTATTGAGACCCAGGTTTGATTATTGGCCGCTCGAGAGAATGCCGGTGAATACTCGTCGTCCTTTTTTGGTTTCACGGGGAGCGCGTCGTCGACGACGATGGCGCGCCATCGACCTCCAAGGAACAATCTAATGAAATATGATCCAAAATTTTCCATGACGGATGCAAATCGCAAAGAAAATCCCACGACAGACTCGAGTAAATCGTCTCTCTCCGCGATGACTGCGAGCGCAGACAGAAACCAACAGTCTCCAACACTCCCTTGCCTGATATCAGCCGAGCTCGTCCGTCTCGCAAACTTGAACCTCGGAGGTGCGAATCGCTTCCACTTCAATGATTTCGCCGCATCGGTGTGCACGAGAGTCTCTTCGCGCGCCCAGGTGAAGAAATCGCACCGACTTTTTTCAGACGCAGGCTTGGCGCACCCGTAAAAGAAACGTCCCTGATTCGCGCCGTCTTTCGACACTTGTTTCACCTTCGCCTTGACGCCACACCGACACGTCGGGACGCTGTCGATCGTCCCATTCGCTCCCTCTCGACCGTCCACGCTGCTCGGCCCGGCGGGAAACGCGTCGTCTCGCCACGGCGCGTCTCGCTCGACGAGTTCCGCAAAGCGTAAAAACGCGTTCGCCGTGAACGCCTCCGCCTCCTCGCTGAGTGGTATCGATCGATAAAATCCCTCCGAATCCTCCAAAAACCACGTCTCTCGCGCTCGCATCGCTCGAGCGCGCGCGTCGGCGAACGCGTTCGCCTCTTCCTCCGTCGTCCTTTGCCGCCGCGACTTGGGCTCAAACACGCGTGCCGACGCGCCGCTCGTCGACGCCTCGGCTCCTCGCCTCTCCACCGCCTCCCCGATCGCGAAGTGGGCGTCCAGCGCGCGAGGAAGATCGAAACCGACCGCTCGAAGCCGTCGTCGCGCCAGCGCCTCGTCGCATCCCGTCATCGACACGAACGTCTCGACGGCTGAGGCGTCCGCCTCGTCATCGTGCGCGTCGGCGCCTCGCGCGCGCTTCTTCGCCCCCATCCCGCGCGTCCTCGCGCGCGTCGGTGAGACGGTGAAGCACACCGCCTCCTCGCGCGCGCGCCGCCGCGATTCGCGCGCGCGAGCGACGCCGAGACGCGCGCGCGCCGAGCACTGACGGCGTCGTCACTTTTCACCGACAGCGAAATCCCGTCGTCGCCCTCCACGCGCGACGAACGGACGAGAGGCGCGCCATGACGTCGACCGGGACGCCATCGCGCGTCATCGCGCGCGCGCTCGTCTCACGACGCGCGCGCGGTGGACGCGCGTCGTCGTCCTCGACGTCGACGCGCCGACGGAAAATTCTCCCGGCGCCGCTTCGCGCCGTCGTCCCGGACGACGCGCGCGCGCTCGACGCGCCGTCGACGCACGCGAGGCACGCGAGCGATCTCACGAGCGGATTCGTCGAGTTTTTCCGCCAGGCGTCGCCGTACATCGCCCTGCACAGAGGGTCGACGTTCGTCGTGCTCATTCCGGGGGACGTCTCGGCGTCGCCCGAGCGCATGGAGTCGATCGTGCGAGACGTGTCGCTGTTGCACGATCTCGGGGTGAGGATCGTCTTGGTCGTCGGGGCGAGCGATCAGGTGAGCGAACTGACGCGAATGCGAGGAGGAGACGTGGCGTTCTTGAATGATTATCGAGTGACGGATGAGGCGGCGATGGAGGCGGCGATGGAGGCGAACGGGAAAAACCAAGTGTACGTGCAGGCGCTGTTGAGTCGAGCGCCGACGATATCCATCACGAGGAGACACGGGGGCGGTGACGAGGACGGGGAGAGCGATCGCAGAATGGGGACGAACGGCGGGAATGTGGTGGCGACGAGCGGGAATTATATATTCGCCAAGAGGATGGGGACGGTGAACGGAACAGATTATCAAAGGACCGGAGTGGTGAGTCGAGTAGACGCGAGAGGCATAAAGAGACAATTGTCGCAGGGTGACATCGTCCTGCTGAGCTCGCTCGGTTTTAACGCCGCGGGAGAGGTGTTGAATTGTCAATCGTTCGACGTTGCGTTGGCGACTGCCATCGACCTGAAAGCGGACAAGCTCATCGTCATGACGGATCCCTCTCGGATGCCTTACGAAGGGAACGAGGACAACGAGCGAGTGCCGAGGTACTTGCCTCTGCGATCGGCGGAGGCGTATTTAGCGAAGACGTACGCGGCGAAGGGGGCAAAGACGACGAAAGGGCGCACAAGCGGCATCGACGGCAACTGGAGATGGTTACAGATGGATTACTCCATCGATGGATCGGCGACGAATGCAGATGAAGAACAGAGCGCGCCGTCCACGTTCATGAACGATGAGCGCGAGCACTTGTTCGATCGCATGCGAGGAGGGAGCGATAACCTCTCCCGATTTGAAGAGCTCATGGAGCGAGGTTTGACGTGGCGCGTGCCCCAGTGCCCTCAAGAGCTCTGCCTCGCGACGTTCGCGTGTAAAGCGGGAGTGCGTCGCGCGCACCTCGTGGATCCGACCGTATCGGGATCTCTCCTCGTGGAGCTGTACACGCGAGACGGTATCGGATGCATGGTGGCGAGAGATCGCTACGAGGGCGTGCGAGTCGCCACGATGGCAGACTTCCAGTCCATCAAGCGGATCCTCGAGCCCCTCGTCGAGAGCGGCGCCGTGATCTCGCGTTCGGACGAGGAATTGATTGACGAGGTGTGTCACGGATACTTTCACGTCACCGAGCGAGACGGAAAGGTGATCGCGTGCTGTGCGCTCAAACCGTGCGGTTCGGACGACGGCTCGCACGAAATCGCCGCTTTCGCCGTCTCTCCCGAGTACCGGCGCGGGGGCCGAGGGGACGCGCTCCTCGAATACGCCGAGAATTACGCCGCTGACGTCCTCGAAACGTCGCGTTTGTATCTTTTGACCACGCGCACCGCCGATTGGTTCGTGCAAAGAGGTTTTAAGAACAAAGGACTGGCTGAAAATAATCCAGAGTTGCCCGACGGGAAAACGGTGCAACTCGGGCGGGGAAGCGTTCTCTTCGTGAAGAATCTTCGTTGACTAGCTTGAATACCTATTTCACACTATTTTTATCATCACCGTTCCCACGCTACATGACCGCGCGCGGGATCAAAACGTCAGCCAATCCGCGACACTTCTCCACCACGAGATTCGCGTTCAGTCTATCGTTTGACTCGGCGCGCCGTTTGGCCTCCTCAGGCGTGCGTCCCACGCTCACGTGACGAGCCTCTATCCGTCGCATCGCCTCGTCCACGTCCGTATCGACGAACCACGTCTCGTCGTACACGCCCTCCTCCACGAGATCGACCCACGGTCGCTCGGGAAGTAATAAATAATTGCCCTCGATCAGAACGATTCGATGCGAACGCTCCACGCGACAGCCGCCCTCCACGGGATCGTGAATCGCGTGATCGAACGTCGGAACGTCACCGCACCCGCGAGCCCTGAGTTCCCTCACACATCGAACGAACGCGTCCGCGTCGAACGTGAACGGGGCACCGCGTCGCGCCCTGGCGTGCTCGGCGTCGCTCCGCGCGTCGAGGACGGCGAGCGGAAAGTGAAATCCATCCATGGGAACGACGACGCACGCGTCTCCGTCGTTCGACGCGGCGTTCACACCGGCGCACACGTCGGTGGCAAAGGTTGATTTCCCACCTCCCGGAGGTCCCGCGATGGCGACGAAGCGCTGGGCGTCGGGATCGGCGGCGATGGAGGCGAGCAGAGCGTCGACTCGAGCGCGGACGATGTCGTCGTGCGCTGGGGCGCTCGACACCGACGATGCGCGCGCGCGCGTCGCTCGAGAGCGACGTTCGCTGGCGCCAGAGATCGATCGCGGTCGAGGCGCGGCGACGCGCGCGCGCGCGGTGGACATCGCGCGCGTCGAGGAGTGCGCCAAGTGAGTTTTGGGGACAACGAGAAACTGAAAGATGACAATGAATCAAGGAAGTGGATGGTGGGGCTTTAAATCTTCGCCGCCGCCGCTTCGTGGGCAGCCTTGGCGGTGGCGTACGCGCTCTGCACATCGATATCAGCGTTGAGCTTATAGACATCGTTGAAAGAATGAGGGTTCTGCGCGAGCCTGGTTTTGAAAACCTTTCCTCCGCACGTCGTCGTCGTGGACGTCATGACAAGCTTGGTGTGGTCGCCGCCCTGGGTAGACGCGGGTATGAACACGTTCGTGAAGACGGTTCCGTCGGGAAGAATCAATCCGTCTTCGGATTCGTCCACGACGTTGTAGACGATGCAGTTGTGAGCGCGAATGTTCTTGGCGGTGACGTTGACGAGGAGAGAGTTGGAGATGTCCGCCGCTTGCGTGCGAACGTGCGACATGACGGAAGATGCGACGTGACCGGACTCCACCTTTGAAGCTAAGACGACAGAGGATTCGTCCATTCTGACCGTATCGCCGAGGGTGGAGTCGACTTGACGCACTCCTTCCGGAATACCGAGATAGAGACGAAGAGACTTGGATTCCTCGCCGTCGCCGAGGGCGAGAAGGTTGTTCTTCATGTATAACGCCAGGAGACCGTAGTCCCACCAGTAAGAGCCCGAACCAACGTTGATCGCACCGAACATACCCTTATCGGGATGAGCGTCCAAGAGCTTGGTTCGGAACGCTTGCATTCGACCGTGGTGAGCGGTCGCCTTGTCGGCAGTTTCGCCCTTCGACGTCATCACCTTGACGTACGAGTCGCACTTCATCGTGAGAGGCATCCAGAAATGGGGATCACTATCCATTTTCGCTTCTTTCCCGGCAATCTCCGCGTCGAATTCGTTCAACAAGCCCATGAGCATGGGAGCGGAGAGAGAAAAGGAACCGAGCGACGGTCCGACGCTGGACACGACGCCAAAGGAGGACAACAGCTCGCTCGCGGTTTCGAAGCTCACCTTTTCGACTTGAGTCGCTTCGTTGGTGTCATTGACGGCGATCAAACCGTACTTCTCCAATCCACGCGCGCGCCACTGCTCCGCCGTGGGCATCGGACCCATCTCCGCGAGGATGTCCGCGTGATGATCACCGCTCGGTAAATGTCCCGCAGCCGGCACGAAAATCTGATCGCCCCAGAACACGCTGCATCTACCAGCCCGTTCGGCGGCATATCTACCCGTTTGTCGAATCACCGCCTCGAGAATGGTGAGGTTTTCCGGCGCCCCATTCACTTGAACGAGGCTCGGAAGCTTAACGCCCGGCTTGTTGTTGTTCTCAGACCCCGGCAAAGGGGCCAGTCGCGTGCCTTTACCCGCGGTGTGATACATACCGATGCTTCCGCCGTTGGCCAAGATTTCGTCCAAGTCTTTACCGCCGTTTGCCTTGGCCTTGGTGCGCGCCTTGACGTAGGCGTACAACGTGCCCAATCCGTTCCCGGCTCCATCCGCCGCCCAGTCTTCGTGCACCGCGACGATCGTCGCTCCGGTCTTCGCAGCCTGTCCACAGGTCGCCTCTAATCTCGTCTGCCAGTACGCTTCCTGCGCCGCGTTGGACGTACAGACGATGACGGCGTCGTATCCACACGACCCATCCATCTCACCGATGGCTGCGCGCATCGCCTCGTGCCGCGCGGCGTCTCCCTTCTCGTTCGCCATGGCTAGGGACCACACAGACAAAGATCACGCGCGCGCGATACAAAACGCGTCGCGTCGTCCTGTGTCGACGACGTCGCGCGGACGGTGGGACTCAAAAGTTTCCGGGTTCCGCAGCAGCATCGGACCCTTCCGAGACGCCCGCCGCCTTGTGGCCTCTCTCGATCGCAGCTGAAGGCGTCACTGTTTGCCCATACGCAACCTCCCCCAAAAGTTGATTTTTTGACAAAAACGACAAGGCGAACTAAACCCGTAATTGAAAAAATTTGCAACATCTTAAACCCTAAAGAACATAAATTTTAGCCTTGTGACTTTGCGTAGACTTTAAGCGCAGGAATCAATCAGATGCCTTCTACAAGAAGGAGGCGCTCCAAGAGCGCAGACTTCGACACCCGGCGAAAGGCCCTCTGGTAATTGTACCTACGGGCAACGGTTCCGGACCGATCGGCGACGGTCGGTAACGGGCTGAGTACCTGGATGAGTGGCAGGACGACCCGGCGCGGCGAGGCTGGCAGCTGACGAATGCGTCGGCGGCTGGCTCGCACAGCCCCGAATGGTCGAAATGCAAAATGCGGCTCTACACACGAGCCTGCAGTGTTCTTCGCCTCGAGCGATGGATGCGCGGAAAAGAAGCTTGTACCGATAGCCGCTGGCTAAACGTATGAAAATTCTTTGCAAGAACCCTCGAAACCTTGAGCACTTGTCTTCGGACTCGAGCTCGGTGGCGAGCGGCTTGCGTGACGGTGCAGCCTGCGCGAAACGCCCATCGAGTTGATTCACGATCGGGAATGTTTCGAGTGCGTTGGTTGTCATCAGGAGGACCCTCTGTAGGGCCACTATGACGACGTTTCGTTCGCGTTTGCTTCAAAGGCGGGAGTCTTTGAACCATTCGTGAAGCGTCTGATACACATCAAAACTTTCAATCACTTTTGGCCGGGAGGCTTCAAGTGGCGCGCATCGGTGGCGTCGGTCTTCGGATTGGCGTCGCCGGTGGGTGTCGAAAGGATAGATACCTGGTTGATCCTGCCAGTAGTCATATGCTTGTCTCAAAGATTAAGCCATGCATGTCTAAGTATAAGCGTTATACTGTGAAACTGCGAATGGCTCATTAAATCAGCAAT
>Ga0181573_10000124_pt1 | contig 75428 bp, 63 predicted proteins | sample 101ome_25_FD_148643 | JGI IMG/M metagenome (GOLD analysis project Ga0181573, IMG submission 148643) | Coastal salt marsh microbial communities from the Groves Creek Marsh, Skidaway Island, Georgia - 101409BT metaG (spades assembly) | ecosystem: Environmental > Aquatic > Marine > Intertidal zone...
GTTCTCGGCGAATCGACACGAGACGCGCGCGCGCGCGCGCACGGATACCATCGCGCGCGCGTACGAGTACTCGTGTCATCACCGCAATCGTCTCCGTCTCGCGTCTCGCACGACGACCCATACATACCTCGCGTTCGCTCGCGGCGTTCGACTGCTCGCGTTCGCCCGCACCGTCCCCCACCCCGCACGATCACGACGCACGATCGCGCGCTCGACGCGGACGCACACACGCGAACGCCGTCAACGCGTCGTCATCACTCGCGCGCGCATCGCGACGACCCCAATCGATCGTCCGTTCGTGTCGCCCGCGCGCGATGACATGACGACGCGACGCGTCGACGGCGTTCGCGACGGCCACAGTACGAGCATCCCGACGCGACGAGGCCCGCTGGTGATAAAACCCATAACTTTTACACTCGATGGACTCTCGAGGTATTGGGTGAGTGACGTCACTCGAACGCAAAAAGCAACCGTGACCGAGCGGTTTTAAGGTGCTCGCCTGCTAGGTTGAAATCGACGAAACTATACGGCAGTGAGTGAGTGTGCACTGCACGCCCAGGTTCGAATCCTGGCGGTTGCGTTCTTTTTGAAGGAAGGAAGGAAGGAATCAGTGGATTCAGTGGATTCAGTGGATGCAGTGGATGCAGTGGATGCAGTGGATGCATGCGCGCGTAGTCATCGTGTAGTCGTCATCGAGGTGCGTATGGTATTGTAGAAAATACGAGTCAAATGTCCAAATGTGATCGTTATATTACAACTGTTTCACTCGCGATCGCGACGCTTTTTGGTAGCACGCTTGGCACATCCGAGCGTCGCCGTCTCCGCCGTGGAGGTAACTCTGCTTCCCTTGAACAAATTCTCTGCTGCACTCGCCACACGTGAACGCGGGCTGTTTCCCTCCCGATCTCGTCGTCGTCTTCCCGAACTTTGCCTTCATTTGTTCCCACGCCCAGGTTCGAATCCTGGCGGTTGCGTTTCTTTTGTTTTTCTTTTGCGTTTTTCTCGAGTGAATTCGGTCACCCGATATGTATACAATCAACCGTAGTGGTATGATCATTATGTGTGTTTCGTGTATCACGAAGGACGCGAAAGGTCGCTCGCGCGATGATTCGAGACGCCGATCACTCGTCGTCGCCATGGTGGACGTGGAGACGGTCCAACGCACGTGGGCCCTCGTCGCTAAGTCCGACGACGCCGTCGACGCCGTCGGGAAGGCGTTCTTCGCTCGAATTTTCGAACTCGCGCCGAACGCCGTCGAGCTCTTCGCGACGTTTAAACATGTCCCGAAAGAGTCGAGGTACGAATCGCCGGCGTTCGTGCGTCACGCGCGCGCGGTGATTTCCGCCGTGGACGTCGCGGTGAGAGGTCTGCGCGATCTCGACTCACTCGTGCCCGTGTTGGAGAATCTCGGCGCGCGACACGTCGGGTACGGCGTCGCGGAGGCGCATTACGACGTCGTGGGACGCGCGCTCTTGGAGACGCTCGAGCGCGCGCTCGGGGACGACGCGTGGACGCCCGCGGCCCGCGAGGCGTGGACGGCGACGTGGGGGGTGGTGAAAACGACGATGATTCGCGGCGCGCGGGACTTTGAGCGAAAGAATCTCGGACGCGAGGACGCCGACGCGACGGCGTGCGCGTAGTGGAAGATTATGATGTGTGTAATCTTTCAGTCATTCATTCATTCATTCCCCGTGACGCGAGACGCCGACGCGCGCGCGCGAGGAGACGGACCACGATGCGCGACGACGACGCGTACGACGACGACGACGACGCCGTGATCGAGGCGGAGGAGGCGCACGCGCGCGCGGTGGCGAACCATTTATTCTCGAAACTCGAAAGATGCGAACGGGTCGAGTCGCGCGCGACGACGACGGCGGCGACGACGTCTTCCACGACGACGTCTTCCACGACGACGTCGGGTGACACGCGCGCGTTAGCGGCGATGATGGATGCGCGCGCGCGCGAAGCGTCGGCGCTGGACGCGGCGCGCGCGCGGATTCGAGCGTTGGAGCTCGAACGGGACGAGGCGAGACGCGCGCGCGGCGAGCTCGCGCGCAAGTGTCAGCGTCTGCACGCGCGGGCGAAGATTCAGGAGATGGAGACCGCGAAATTACGTGAGGCTCTCGTCGCGGCGACGATGACAAAGACGGCGGCGGTCGGCTCGACCGCGCGTCTTCGCGCGCCTCGAGACGCGCTCGGCGACGGTTCGCCCGAGAGCGTCGGGTTCGAGTACCATCGAGCCGTGTGCGAAGCCTTTGAACGCAAAATCGCGTCTCTGATCGATGAACTCGAGCGCACGCGACGATCGACGACGCGCCCGAGCGCGTCGGCTTCGGTTCGCGACGCGTCGCCGCCGCGCGAGGCGACAGACGCGCCGCGGACGCCCGCGACGCCGCCGCGCGACGCCGCGGACGCGCCGCCGTCGACGATCGACGTCGCCCCGTTCACCCCGACCATGGGCCCTCTCGACGCCCTCCTCGCGAAAATAGCCGTCGTCTCGCCGCGGTGACGAACGCTCGCGCGATGATATCAAAAATGTGTGTTGTAATAACTCCGGTAGGCTCGAAACGGATAAAACGTCCCCGGGACACATCCGATGACCCAACCATCCGCACACGACCGCACGCGAGACACCTCCCCACGACGCCCGCGCGCGATGTTTGCCGCTCCGAAAACACTCGCGAGCGCATCCAGCGCGTTCGCGCGAAACACAGGTGCGCACATCTCGTCGTCGCGGCGTGTATGGGTCCGCCGCCATCGCATCGACGTCACGACGGGACGCGAATGGATGGATGTGCGCGCGGCGCGATGGTCGTCTCGTCTCGTCTCGTACGGCGCGACGCATCGACTGACGTGGGTTTATACTTTCTTTTTGGTTTCGCCAGTCGCGTCCCGTAAGACGACGACGACGACGACGCGTCGAGGCGGCGTCGTCGCGCCTCGCGCGTCTCTCGCCGTCGACGTCGCGCGATGGGCGCTCGCGGCGCCCACCATGTACGCCATGGTGTCGGTGAACGAATACATCACGCACAGGTACTACCAACACGCCGAGTTCAACAAGAACGAGACGATGAAGAAGGTGTGGTGCTTCTTCACGAGACAGACGGATGCGCCTAAAATCGGCGGCGGCGGACACATCGAGCACCACGCCGAGACGTTGGACGACATGAGCCTTCGCGTGGACGACAAGTGGATGAAATCAGAACCGGCGCGCGTGTTGGAGGGTAATACGTACAGAGGCACGGCGTTCGAGTGGGACGTCACGGGTTTGATGTCGTTACAGATGGTCATCACGTGCGTCCCGGTGTTGGCGGCGATGGGCTTCTCGGCGGGTCCCATGGCGGCGCTCATCGGCGCCTCCACGCTCGCGCACGCCTTTGTGTGGAACTCTCTGCACCCGGCCATGCACGGTTTGAACGAAGTTCCGCTCAAGGACGGCGTCCCGTCCCTCGCCTTGGCCAATCTCCGCGAGAGCAAGTACTACGACTACCTCTACCTCAACCACGCCGGACACCACGTCTTGAGCGGCCAGTGCAACTACAACGTCTGCTGCCCGCTCGTCGACCACGTCCTCGGCACGTACGTTGAACCCGAGGTGTGGATGGCCAAGACACGCGTGCCTTTCGGTAAAGAACACCGCGAATTCTACCCCGCCGGCGAGTACCACCGCAATTTGGCGGCGAAAGCCGCCGGCGCGGTCCTCGAGGGCGCCGCCGCGCGCGACGACGACGTCTCCGCCTCCTCCGACGAACCCGAGCTCATCGCCGCGTGAGAGAACACCGCGCGCGCGTCCATTTATGTCTTATTCCTTCCTCGACGCTATTCTTTGTAGTAGATGATTGATTGATTGATTGATTGATTCATCGACGATACCGCGTCGTTCCCGCGGTTCCCGTCGCCCCTCGACGAGAGGGGAACCGCACTTTCGAGCGCATTTCCATCCCATGGGTTGTTGGTTGACGAAACCCGCCGAGGCGATCTGGAACTCGACGCCGTCGCCGAAAGCGATCGCGGGGAAACTCGCCTCGTCTCTGCGCGCCGCGTCGTCGCCGTCCGCGCGTCCGCCGTCGCCGACGAGCCCGCTCGAGGTGTCGTCGTGGGAACCGAAACGGCGTCCGCGCCCACCGCGCGCGCTCCCGCTGGGCACGTCGCTGACGTACAAGTGTCGGAAAAACGAACGCGCGTGCGTCGAACCCACGTCGTACGTCACGGAATTCGTCGCGTCCGGGTGCGAGGATTGCGTCTTCGTCGTGCCGTGCGCGGTGGGCGCGGTGCGCTTGGCGGATTGTAAGCGGTGCGTCTTCGTCTTCGGGCCGACGCGAGACGCGGCGATCGCGAGAGATTGTTTGGACGTGACGTACGTGTGCGTGGGAACGTCTGGACGGGTAACGTTCGAGGAGTGTCACGACGTGCGGGCGCACGTGCGGGTGATCGGGGAGGAGGCGGAGGGCGAGACGGTGCGCTTCGAGCGGTGCGGGAAGACGCGGAGAGGCGCGATGGACGTTCGGTACGAGGACGCGGTGGAACAGATGCGCGCGTTGGGATTTGAAGGGGTGGACGCGTGCGATGACGCCGGCGCGATCGAGTCGTCGACGGGGAAGACAGCGTTCGATGTCCTCGAGGAGCGAGGCGCGACGACGTTCGACGACGCGGGATTCGCGTTTTCGCGCGCGTGAGACGAACGACCGACGGTCTCGTCGTCCGAGACTTTATGATTTCTAGACTAAACCACTACTGCTACTACAATATAGTTAATCAAAACAACAATCGTATTTTCTACGCGCCTTCGTCCACGTCCAGTCTCTAAGGTTTGGTCTCGCCGCGTCGATGCGCGGCGCCCCAACTCTCTCGCTTGTCGAAGGCTTTCTCTAAACCCACGCGTCGGCGACGCGCCTCTTTAAACCACGGCGACACGAACAGACTCAACTCCGGCGCGTCCGTCGTCATCTCCACCTCATCCCCGAGCGCGATGTCGTGCTTCACGTGCGCACCGTCGATGTAAATGGTACCCGCTCGACTGTTCCATCGAAACGACAGGCGCTCGCTCCTGTCGTAATACCCGTGACCCGCGCTCGGCGGCGGCGCATGGTCGTAATAGATGGGTTCTCGATCCATGTACTGCATCTGCGTCGAATCGTACGGCATGATCTCCCCTCCCGCGCTGTACATTGCCGCCGTCGACCCGCTCGCCGTGCACGTCCGCAAGCCCGAGCTTCGCACGTGCAAAAACCGCGACGACGACTCCCCGTCCTCCTCGCGTCCCGTCCCCAACCGCACGCTGTACCGACTCACGCTCGCCGGCGACGGATGCGCCACGAGCACATCATTCAGCGCCAATTCCTCAATCTCTCGCCCGTTGATCATCGTCCGTATCCTCGCCAATCGCGTCGGCTCCGTCTCTCCGCGTAACGCCGCGTCCAACACTCGCTCCGCGTCGAACCGATTCGCCGCGCACAAATGTCCCGTCGACCGTCGCTCGTCCAACGGTGCGTTCGTCATGTACATCCTCGTCAATTCATCCTTCGTCGCCGGATCCGTGTTGATCCCCAACACCGGCACGTCGACGTCCCGCGAGCGGTGCGCCGAGATCAACGTCGTCCCGTCGCCCCCCAACGCGATGATCACGTCGTGTCCGCGCATCGATTCCTCTCGCAGCGCCTGACGCTCGACGCACGCGTACGACACCCCTCGCGCCTCCAACAGCGCTTTCACCGCGCGCACGGAGGACTTGTGCGTCTCGTGTCGCGTCTTGACGCGCTCGTACCTCGGTGACCCGTAGAGCTCTCCGCTTCCGATGAGACTCGTGTACTCCACCATGGGCGTCGTCTTGACGACGAGGAGGGCGGAGCGGTATTTGGAGACGCCTCGCGTCGGTGTCATGGCGCGCGGCGACGCGCGGGACCGCGCGCGGCGACGTGTGCGGCGCATTCATTCGTGGAGACATTTCATTCTCGTCACGCCGCGTCAGACGCTCGCGCGCTCGGTGCCTCGATGACGCTCGCGCGCGCGCGCGTCGGCGCCACCGCGTCGCGCGCGACGACCGCGATCGTCCCCGCGCGCGCGTCGACGCGTTCGTCGACGAACGCATCGACGACGAACGCATCGACGACGATTGTCACCGCGAGACGACGGACGACGACGACGACGACGACGACGACGACGACGACCCGCGCCGCGTCGACCGACGACGACGCCTCCGCGCCGACGACGTTCCGTCTCGTCATGCTTCGACACTCGGCGTCGTCGTGGGCGGAGACGGAGGTGAAGGATGCGGATCGACCGCTCACCGACGAGGGTCGCGCGTTGGCGTCGGCGACGGCGAGACACGTCGCGCGTCGAGGGTGGATGCCGGATCTCACGCTGTGTTCGAACAGTCGACGATCGAGGGAGACGGTGGAGGTGATGCGGGCGACGGATGAAGGGTTCGGGTGGGATGAACGAACGTCGTATCTCGGGTCTTTGTATCACTTCGCGTCGCTCGACGGACAGTTGAGACACCACCTGAACGAGTGCGTGTTGAAACGAACGACGACGACGACGACGCGGGACGACGCGGGCGATGGGATGGGAGACGATGGGGAGGTGGAGGACGCGGGCGTGGCGTGTGAAGTCGTCGCGGACGCTCGAACGATCATGGTGGTGGGACACAATAAGGGGATGGAGGAGGCGGCGAGCGAGTATTGCGGCGAGGACGTGCGGTTGCAGGTGGCGACGGCGGCGATTCTCGAGCGCACGCGCGCGGGACCGGACGAGACGTGGGGACAGGCGATGGCGGATGCGGGTGGGTGGACGTTGGTCGCCGTCGTGACGCCGAATGGGGTTTTAGATAAGCTATGATGTCTGTTCGGTTTGCGAATATACAGCGCTACTATTTTCTTCGGCCCGTCTCGCCGCTCGTCTCGTCTAATCAAAGGATGGAAACGCATCGCTCGCCGCCCCGTACGCGCGCGCCCGCGCGCCCGCGAGTTCATCAGATACGTCCGTGAGCGCCCCGTTCGTCGTCATGCGAAACGCTCGATCGGTGATGGGTTGGATCTCCTCCACGTCGTGCGACACCACCACCACCGCTCTGTCGCGTTTGAGCTCGTCCAATAGCGCCGTCAACTCCGCCCTCGTCTGCCAATCTAATCCCGCCAGCGGTTCGTCAAGACACAACACCCTCGGATTCCTCACCAACTGTATCGCCAGCGCCAATCGCCGCTTATACCCACCGCTCAGCGTGCGCACCTCGGTGTCCAACGCCACGCGCTCCATGCCCACCGCGTGCAACGCGTCGTTCATCCTATACGCCAATTCCCGCCGACTCGCGAACGCGTTCGCCGACGTCGGCCACCCAAACGTCAATTCCTGCATCACCGTTCGACCCAAAAAGTGTCTCTCTGGGAATTGAAACACGATGCCCACTCGACTCAGACGCTCCGCCGCCGGCGTCGTCCTTCCCCGTGCCCTCTCCTCTCCAACCTCCAGCGTCCCCGACGTCGGTTCGCTCAGGCCCGCGATCAGCGTCAGCAGCGTGCTCTTCCCCGTCCCACTTCTCCCGACGATGAGCGTCAATCCTCGCGCCGGGAGCGTCGCGTCGACGTTCACGAGCACCGGCTTGCCCGCGCCCGCCGGCGCGTACGACACGCCCCTCGCCCGCACGCTCGACTCGCTCGACGCGCGCGTCGCGACGACGCGCGACGACGTCGAACGAATACCGTGCCGTCGATCGCGCGCGAGAGAGATCGACGCGGGCGACGCGCGCGCGTCGACGCGCGACATGATTCGCGCGAGGCGTGATTTCGCGCTTCGGCCCGTTTGGCGCTCGAATCGTCATTCGTCGTCGCGAGCGCGCGAGCGAGCCGTCGCGGACACCGCGCGCTCGAGCGAGAGACGCGACGCGTACGATTCGACGCGTGCGTGACGCGTCGAGGGACGACGGCGCGGTGCGCGCGAGCGGAGAGGCGCGAGAGGGTGAACTGATTTTATCATCCGATCGGTTTTGAAATTCGCATCTGAAATCACCGTCGCGAGGCGTCGGCGACCGCGCGGCGGTGGTGTCCGCGGTTCCGGAGGACGCGACGCGGTGTATCGGTCGCGATGCGGGCGCGCGCGGCGGTGGTGTCCGCGACGGCGAGCGCGGGGGGGAGACGCGACGGCGGACGCTGGACGACGGCGACGCCGGCGGCGGCGAGACGCGGCGCCGGGAGGGCGAGACCGGTGACGAGAACGCGACGGACGACGACGACGACGACGGTTCGTGCGAGTAAGGGTGGCGGATTCGCGCCGACGAGGAACGAGGCGATCGCGTTGACGGTGTTTTTAGGATGGTGCGCGTACGCCAAGGCGTCTCGCGACGAGAGGGCGCGAGAGTCGCGAGGCGAACGGGGACGGCGAGGCGCGTCATCGACGGCGTCGGCGCCGCCGGTGAGAGAGGAGGAGACGCGCGTGAAGGAGAGCGCGACGGTGGTGGCCAAGGAGAAGAAGAAATCGTCGGCAAAGGCGAAGGATGATGCGAAACAGCAGAATGGATTTAATCCCATGATGCGCGTCGAGGTGGCCGAGGTGCACGACGAGCGCATCGACGCCAAGCTGGCGGCGGAGAAGCGCATCGCGGAGGAAAGGGCGCACCTCAAGGCGGAAAGAGAGCGCATGGAAGAGGAAGCGGCCAAAGCGAAGGAAGCGGCCAAAGCTGCCGCGGAGAAGAAGGCGACGGAGGATGCGGCCAAGCCGTCCATGTCCTCGGCGCCGCCCATGTTTCGAAAACCCGTGGCTGAGCGACGGTTGACCGGGTGGCAGCCGGTGCGAAACGAAGCGGCTGAACAGCTTCGAGATGTGATCGAGGCGCGACGCGCGGAGCGACGCGAGCGAATCGCGGAGATGACTCGTTTGAAGAAGGAGGAGGCGAGAGCAGCGGAGATCGAGGCGCAGCGTCGCGCGGCGGTGAAGCGTGAACGTCGCGCCATGGAGCGAGCGGAGGCGCTCGAGCGCGAACGCGTCAAGGAGATCGAGCGCGAAGAGCGCGCGGCTATGGAACAGGCGAGAGAGCGCGAAGAGCGCGCCCTGGCCAAGGCGCGCGAGGCGGAGGCGACGGAACGCGAACGCGTTCGCGAGATGGAGCAGCGTGCGCGAGAACGGGCCGAGTTTGAACGGCGAGAGGCGGAAGCGGCGCGTGTTCGTCAACAGCGCGCGCAGGAAGAAAAGGAAAAGTTGCTTCGCGAGAACGAGCGACGGGTTGTTGAAGAGGAGAAGAGAGCGCAGAAGATTGCCGCGCAGGAGGCGAAGGAGCGAGACGCCAAGGAGAAGGCGCAACGAGAGATGGCGGCGCGCGAAGCGAAGGAGCGCGAAGCGAAAAAGATGGAACAAGAACAGGCGAAAGTGCTCGCCATCAAGGCCAAGGAAGACGCTCGCCTGGCCGTCATCGCCGAGAAGGAGAACGCGAAGAAAGCGCGAGACCGCGCCGAGTTCTTCGAAGACATTGGATATCGAGTGCGCGACGCTGTAGATGACACCGTCGATGCGGTCGTCGATGGTGTGCTTGACGTGAGAGACTTCGTCGAAGACAGATACTACGACGTCACGGATAGAATTTTTGGGAACACGCCCTCCACCGGCAGCGCGAAGCAAACCGCGCCGAAGAAGAAGCAAACGCAGAAGGCGCCAGCGAAACCGAAGGCGACGCCCAAGGCCGTCGAGACAAAACCAAAGGCGACGCCCGCGCCGGCGAAATCGAAGGCGACGCCCAAGGTCGTCGCGGCTAAGCCCGCGCCCAAAAAGGAGGCGACCAAACCCAAGCCCGTGCCCGCGAATAAAAAGCCGGCCAAGAAACACGCGGCCAAGACGACGCAATCCGCGTCTTGGAAGATGCCCAAGCTCCCTACCGTCGCTTTCGACGCGGGTGGATACGCCACCGCCGGTTTCATCACCTCCCTTGCCGCCGCGTCTGTCTTATCCGTCGGCGTGCGCGCGTCTCGCCGCAAGCGCGCGCGCCGTCGCGCCGAACGCCAGGCTCGCATCGCCCAGGATAAGCTCAAGCAAAAGGATCGTTGGACTGCCGCCATCGACACCGACGTCGTCAGCGCCGAGGTTGCTGAACGCGCCGAGAAGATGGCTGAAGAAGCCGGCAACGCCGCACGCGCCGAAGACGCCGCCGAGGAAGGCGCGCAAACTGAAAACGACCGCGACGCTCTCCGTCGCGCCTACGACGAATTTTTACGCGCCAGTAAGGCGGATAAGAAGATGTAACGCACGCACGATGACGTCTCAGCTCGCCTCGCGCCCCTCTCCGCGCGCGACGCGTCCCGAACTTCTTTTGGGGGGGTACTCCCCATGGGTTACAAACCGTCGACGTCACTATCCAAAATATAATCCAGTGAAAGATGATCTGCGCGGTCGCCCTCGCCACACGGTGTCGCGTCGCGCGCGTCCGCGAGCTTCAGCGCACACCGCGCGAACATCGATTCTCGGTCCTCTCGCGCGCGTCTCTCGAGCGCCATGCGGTCGTTCGACGCCACCGCGCGCGAGTTTCGTCGCTACCACTCGAACTCGTTCAACGTGGCGCTGCACCTGGTGACGACGCCCACGGCGATGGCGTGCGCGCTGGCCCTCGTCGAGGGACGATTCGGAAGGGACGTCGCGCGAGGCATCGTCTGGGCGTACCTCGTCGCGACGGCGATGACGCTGGATTGTGGAAGAGGGTTGAAGGCGGCGACGTCGGCGGCGACGTGGGCGACGGCGTACGCGTCGACGCGGATGACGTCGAGCGGGATGTCTGAAGGCATGATTTGCGCGACTTTCGTCGCGGCGTACGTCGGTCAAGAGCTCGCGCACATCGCGACGGGTGAGAAGACGTACCAAGGGTCGTACATGAAATTTTCCAACTGGCCGGCGTTGCTCGTCGAGCACACGTTTTATTTGCTTCCGTTGTGCCTGGACGCGGTGATGCACATGAAGGAGAGCTTCTTGTCGTGGATCGTCGCGCACAATTACGTCGTTCGGGGCAAGTTGACGAGCGTTAAGGATCGAGCGGCGATGAAGGTGATTGAAGATTTCGTCACCGAGGAAGATCCGGATCGCAGCTGCACCGCACACTGGTGGCACACGCGTCTCGCGCCCAAGCAAAAAGATGCGTTCACGCACATCGCGCACTCCGAACCGGTCGAGGGCATGTTTGCGAAGAGATTCCGACCCGACGCGTGGGTGGTGAAGCCGGTGTACGGAATGAATGAGATTTACGTCGCGTCGTCCCATCACAACAACAACTCGGACACGGTGTTTTACATGGAACACATCGACGGTCCCTGGGCCGTGTACCCGTTCTGCTTCCTGTACCGATGCATGTTGGCGGTGAACGAAAACGTCAAGGTTTCGACCAACTTCACGCACGAGGGTACCGGCGGATGCCTGTCCAACGGCGACGTCGTCGGCTTCGATTTCCATCGCGAGATTCACGTCATCGCCGACTTGCCGGTGGAAAACCCTGATCGTCGCATCACGATGAAATTGCACTACTGCGTCTATCCCAGGTGCTTCGGAATTTTCGGCGAAGCGCTCTTGCACCTGTCGGTGATGTACAACACCGTCGCCCGACGACTCTTCTTGAACACCATCAAGCCCACGGGAATCTGGCGCTTCATGGCGTTCATGGTGCTCACTGTCACCAACGGCGCGTTCCTCGTGTCCAAGTACGCCGGGATCAACAACATCGCCAGCGTCATCGCCCTTTACGCCGTCGGTCAGTACATTCATCCGTACTTTTTCTTTGCGATCACCTCTTACACGCACTACTGCATGTATATCGCGACGTACCACGTCAGAGATCGCGTCAACTTTGGCATGTTCAAGCGCAACGTCATGTTCTGGAAAACTTTAGCCCTCACGCACTTGGGGACGACGTATCTCAAGAACTTTGAATTCGATCCCGTCTCTTTGGCGATGATCATCGGTGGATACGGTTTGAGCACCGCGGCCACGGTCGCCTTGGGCATCGATCAAACGTACTTCGGCGTGGAGCTCGGCGAAGTCGAGCCCAACTTTGTCCACGGCTTCCCGTACAACGTCGTGCCGCATCCAATGATCATCGGTAGCATGGTCGGGCTCCTCGGTTTCCACAAGATGGCCGGTTTCAGAGCCGCGCTCCCGTACGCCATTCCGGTGCACTGCACCATGTACTTCATTCACATGGTTCAAGAGCAAATCAACGACATTTACGCCACCAACTGGAAGGGAGATGGCGCCGAAGACGCGAAAACGGTCGCGCGTCGTACGCCCGTGCGCAAGTCTTCGAGCAAGTCGCCGAAGAGAACGCCTAGCAGAACGCCGAAGAAGAAGAAGTCGACTTCTTCTCACACTCCGAAGAAGACGCCCTCCGCTCGCACTCCGAAGAGAACGCCGTCGAAGAAGACGCCGGCAAGAAAGACGCCCTCCCGCTCCGCGTCCCGCCGCGCGAGCGTCGCGGCGTGAGTTCACCATTTCTAAAATCGCGCATTAAATAAACATATTACATAGCTCCGTACTGGTACTACAACACGTTCGCTTAGACGTTGATCGCGTCCAACGAATCCGCCATCGCGTGAACGCCGTTTTCGGTGGCTGGCGAGGAGGTGTGCGCCATATTATCTTCGTCATTGCCCTTTTCGCCGATTTTTTTCGCGAACTTTGCATCTGTTTCTGCTTCCCTGGATCTTCTCTCGTCCACGGCTCTTCCGCGATGGCTCTCAACCTCAAGACGCATCTGCACAAGCGCGAACGGGTAAAAGAAGAACGAGACAAACGTGTCGTCCATCAAGTTACCCATAATGCGCCACTTCGCCCGCAAATTGTATCGTACGGCGGTCGTGATGCACGAAAAAAATAAATACATCAACCAGGCGATGGTGGATGTGCCCTTCTTTAAAGGTGAGAGACACAGCAGCAAGATCCAGAGAAAGTGCACGGTGAGGTAACCGTACGAGACCAAACTCAACTGAAGCGGAGGGAACAACTCGAGCGCCGCCGTGATGAGAGTCTTGTGAGGTAGGACGGTCGCCAGGGCGAGAAGCCGCAACCTATCTTTCGTAGGCATGAGTTTCGTCTCCGTCGTGCCGCCTGGAGAAGAGTGAAAGTTTTCAAACACGTCGACCACGGATGTGCTGAAGCTTTTTCGCATCTTTTGATAATTGGCGTCGCCGATGGATTCATCCATGGCGCGGAAGAGTCCGTAACACATATAGCAGAGAGCGATCGTATACGGGAGTGCGGCACAAATACTCACGGACTGAATCGTCGATAAGCCGTTTTTACTCGCGCTGAGAAGTGCTTGCGCGGTGACCCCTTGCGTGACAGCCCACCAGACCTTTTGTAAAGCGGGCGGATTTTCCATGCCGTTGGCGGCGATCATATCGTCGACGTAAGCTCCCGCATCTGCAGACGTGACAAAGAAGGATACAATGCCCACGAGCGTCAAGATCTGTAAGAACGGCGTCAGATTTTTGTACGGCTCCAAGACGTCTAAAATCCGTTCCGTCGACGCTCGACACGAGAGCGCGTAAATGCCGACGTTATCAGCCAACTTTTTCGCGAGCTCAGAGGTTGGTACTCCACCGTCATACCCAAGCTCGCCGCAGTTCACCACGCCTTTCTTCCAGTCCGGTTTGGCGTGCAGAGCTAGCTCCGAGAAACGCTGCATGCGAATACCAAGCGAACCCAGAACCGAAAGCGCGAAGAAGCCCAAAAGCATGGGCGCGATCAAGCCGACGAGGATGACCGATCTGACGGTGCGCCCTCGCGAAATTTTAGCGGTAAACATGCCGACGAATGGAGCCCACGTGATCCACCACGCCCAATAAAAGATCGTCCAGGAATCCATGAACCAACTGGGCGAACTTTCATAGTAGGTGGTCGGATCAGCCAACGTTTGACCGAGCGCTACTTCAATGTGCTCTCGCGTGTGCGTGTCGCCCCATAAAAGACTCGGACTGCTCTGAAACTCATAGTTCAGCTGAGGCAAAGCGTCGTTGTCGAAGCCTGCGAGAATGAAGTACTGCAAATACGTCCCTAACTGCTGGGTGTACGCGTTCGCCAAGTACCAGGTATTGTCCAACATGAACAGAAGCATGATGAAGAAAATCAGAACCGTGAACGCGAACAAGGCCACCATTATCATACCGCGGCCCAGGCCACTCACGAGCGCGCCTGTCGTCAACGCCGTGATGCACCACACGATGAGCGACTCGACGCTCAACGAATTGTTAGGGATACCACCGTGCATGCGATGAAGCGTGGCGTTGATACTACTCGCCCCAAGTCCGAGGGACGTGCACAGACCGAACGTGGTACACGCGATCGATAAGCTGTCGATCAAGTCTCCGAACGTACCGTTGACGAAATCACCGACGATGGGATAAAACGCGCTGCGAATCGTCATGGGTCGTTCGAGACGATAACACACAACGGACAGCGCAAGCGCGACGACGATGTACGTCACCCAACCGTGCACGCCCCAGTGCAAAAAAGTCACGAACATCGCCATGTTTGCCCTCTGATCGTCGTTCAAGAACGGAATCTTCGCCAAATAGTTTGTACCGTCACCGAGAAGTCCCGAGTCTCCGCGATAGTAGTACATCGGCTCGCTCACGCCGTAGTAAAAGATCCCAGTGCCCAGACCGGTGGTGAACATCAAGATGAACCACACGATATCCGAGTAATCGGGATTATCGTCTTCTCTCCCCAATTTCAGATTCGCATACTTGGGTCTGAACAAGATGTAAAACACGACGAACACCCACGCGTTTTGCGTCAGCGTGTAAAACCACGTAAAATTCCTCGCGATCCACGACGTCGCCCTGGAAAACGTCTTGTGCACCTTTTCTTCGTCCGACAACACCGCCGCCGTGAATCCCCACAGTATGCTCGTCGCCAAGAGCGCGACCACCCAATTGATGCGCACCACCTACGCGTCGCCGCCGTCAATCGTCAATCGTCAATCGTCAATCACCTCGTGTCTCGCCTCTCGCCTTCGAACCGTCTCGCGTCGTCCCGCGCTCGAGATATCGTCCACGAGACGCGCGCGTCGGACGCGCTCTCGTCGTTCTCGAATCGCGATTCCGTTCGCGCGTCCCGGCGGTTGGAAAGAGAGAATTAAAGGAACGTCCCCGTTCGACCTTCCCTCGTCTCCACAGCACCCGAGTCTCCGTCCGCGCGCGCGTCGAAAAAACAATACGAACGCGATCGCCGCATTCGTCACCGCCCACCGGGAACGACGCGCTCGAGACGACGCACCGGAAACGCGCCCACGTTGAGGCTCAACCACCGTTTTTTCTGCACGAATCGCATCGCGTTCTGTTCCTCGCGAAAGTCATCCAGACGCGGGACCTCGAGCGCGGAGCCGGCATTATTCGCACTCTTCTTCCGTCGGCGCGCACTCTCGGTGCGCTCGCGCGCGTACGTCACCGCGCGCTTGAACATGTCGGTGAATGACGCGAATCGATCGCCCGGCGGCGAATGACGACGATTCGCGCGCGTCGCGACCGCAGTCGACGCCGCGTCGCGAACTCGCGCGCGCGCGGACGACGAGGAACTCGTCGCGTCGCGCAGCGCGTGCGAATCGTCGACGATGGGCGTCGCGAAGCGCGAGGGGCGGCGCCGATGTTTCGAGCGGTGGTTGCTCTGGGTCGTCCACGTCTTCTTCGTGACGCGCGCGATCGCGCGCGCCGGGGTCGATCGCGCGTTTCGCGCGCTCGGATGGTCAAGATTTGAACCTCGTCGGGGATTGCGACACGCGTGGCGCGCGGCGAGGGCGGAGATGGCGAGACGGTGGCGAGACGGGTGGGCGGCGTACGACGGCGGCGCCAAGCCGACGCGGGCGCCGGGGACGTTGGCGGTGATCGTGGCGATGGACGAGGACGCGTGTGGATTGGAGACGTGTGCGACGCAGATAAGTAAGATCGTGGGGTGGTGTTCGAGGCGAGGGGTGGGGCGGACGAGCGTGTACGACGGGACGGGACGGATGCGGGACGGCGCCGGACGCGAGGCGTTGGAGCGGGCGTTGCGGAAGAGGAGCGAGGAGGAGGCGTTCGAGTACGTGCTGCGAGCGTGCGATGAGACGCGAGGTGGGGCGGTGCGTGAGGTGGGGCGAGGTGGACGCGCGGGCGGTGGGGGGACGGTGGAGGTGGACGCGTTGGGCGGACGAGACGCGTGCGCGGCGTTGGTGGACGCGGCGAGACGCGCAGATTTAGACGACGATTCGGGCGAGATCGAGGACGAGCGCGAGCGCGGAGGGAGAGAATTTGCGTACAGGAACAAGGTGCGAAAGCTCGAGCGATGGATGCGCGACGAGGGTACGTTTCTCCCGCCGGCGGACGTCGTCGTCGTCTTCGGACCGACGTTTCACCTCGACGGGTACCCGCCGTGGCAACTACACGCCGCCGAGCTCTTCCACGAGGAATCCTTGGAGCGATTCAGCCACGACGATTTCACGCGAATCATAGGTAAATACCTCACCACCGCGCAGCGGTTCGGTAAGTAGGAACTACAGATTTTGTTTGATTATTTGAAAACTAGTGTGTGTGTGCGCGCCCGACACCGCCCCTCTCACTTCTTCTTCGTGCCCGTCTTGGTGTCAAACTTCGGATCGAGTCGCTTAAACATCGGAGCGTGTTTCAACATGTCCGGGATCACCATCATCCGAACCTTTGACCCGCGAATGTACACGTGCTCCATCTTGCTCTCCTTGCCGTCGCGGCCGCAGTGCGTGACATCCTTCATCTGACAATTCCAATTATCCTCGCTCTCGACGAGCTGTCCGCGATATGTCTCCCCAGTCTTCAACTCCACCTGTCGTCATCGCGAAAAAAACCACGCGCGCGCGTCGTCAGTCTCTTGCGCTCGCGCGTTCGCGTCGCTCGTCGCCGCCGCCCAACCCTAACCCTCCGACCACCAATCCGACGTCTCGCCCGTCCCTCTCTCGCGTCGTCGTCGTCCGCGCGCGTCGCGCGTCCGCGCGCGCGACGTCACCGCACTCGACCGCATCATCCGTTCGCGCCCGCGCCCGCGCGATCGCGCCTCTCGTCGCGCCGCGTTCCCTCGCGTTCCCTCGCGCGCGATTCCGCACGCACCGTCACCACGTGTCCCTCGCTCTCGTGCAGCAGCTTCACCGGCACGCCGACGCCTTTACCGAGTCCCGAACTCATGTCGTCACCCGTTCGTCCGTTCGCGCTCGTGCGCGGGACGCTCGCAGCGCGATGTGCGGTCGACGCTCGGGACGCGCGCGCTCGAAATCGAGCCGGTGGCGAGGGGCGACGCGTTCCGCAGAGCGCGCCGCCGCGGTCTCGCGCGCGTCCCGAGACATGGGTCGGAATAAATCCGTCAAGAAGGATCGCGGGTACATCACCGCGGCCGAGTGGGCGACCGAGGGCGGCGGCGCGAAGGCGAAGGGCGCGGATGCGCCGTTTCGGCGTTTACCATTTAACTGCTGTGCGATTTCGTTTTTACCGTTCGAGAGCGCGGTGTGCGCGCCGGACGGGACGGTGATGGACATATCGCGCGCGGTACCGTACGTGATGAAGCACAAGCGGCACCCGGTGACGGGAGAGGCGCTGGCGGTGAAGGATTTGATCAAGTTGAATTGGTACAAGAATAAAGACGGCGAGTACGAGTGTCCGGTGTTGAATAAGACGTTTACGGATTCGACGCGCATATGCTGCGTGAAGACGACCGGAAACGTGTATTGCGCGGATGCGATCGATGAACTGTGCGTCAAGGCGAAGAATTGGAAGGATTTGTTGACGGATGAACCGTTCAAAAGGAGCGACGTGGTGACGCTGCAAGACCCGCTGGATTTGCGCGCGAGGACGTTGGATGACTTTGATCACGTGAAAAAGGGAATCGAGGTGAAGAGTTTGGGTCGGGAGGGGGCTGGTGACGACGGTAGCATCAACAAGGCGCAGGTGAGCGACGACATGCGACGGGTGTTGTCGGCGCTCGGGAGCGATGAGGCAGCGAAAATCGGCGCGGGCGGCGGGAGTTCGGCACAACGCGCGGCGCAGGAGGCGTTGGATCTCGCCAAGAAGAAAGACGCCGAGGAGAATAAGAAGCGCGGGATCGAGACGAAACCCGATCCCGTCGATAACAGTCATCTGCTTCGCGGACCCGAATACGTGGCGCCCGCCGATAAGATTACGTTCAAGCCCGGTTCGCACACGTGGGACACGAACGAGAGCGGACGAATCGATTTAGACACGCGCACGGAGAAGGAAAAGGCGAAACGGCGCGCGGAGATGGCACCTTATCTCGTGCCTCTCAAGACGAAGACCAATGAAATGCGCACGACGGGACACAGCGCGATGGGTTTCACGTCGACGACGATGGAGGCGCACACGAAGAATTATCGCGCCGAGGAAATAGTGTGGTACAATCCCACCAAGAAGGGATACGTGCGCGTGCATACCAATTTTGGTGATTTGAACATAGAGTTACACTGCGATAGAGCGCCGCGAACGTGCGAAAATTTCATCACACTCGCTGAGAAGGGATACTATGACGATGTCAAGTTTCATCGAAGCATCAAGAACTTTATGCTTCAGGGCGGCGATCCCACCGGCACGGGCAAAGGTGGGCACTGCATATGGGGAGAGACGTTCAAGGATGAGATTAAGAATAATCCATTCAAACACGACGACAGAGGTGTGCTGAGCATGGCGAACCGAGGAAAGGACACGAACGGATCGCAATTTTTCATCACGTACAAGGCGACGCCGCACCTGGACGGTAAGCACACGGTCTTCGGTCGCGTCGTGGGAGGCATGGAAACCCTGTCAAAGATAGAACAAATCGAGACGGACGCCGCCGATCGCCCGCTTAAGCTGATCAAGATCAAAGCGTGCACGATTTTTACGAACCCGTACGAGGAACTTCGCGAAGAGGATGAACAGCGAGAACGCGAAGAAGCCGCCGCGAAGGCCAAGGCGGAGGATATGAGGAGCGGCAAGGGTGAGGGGAAGAGAGGATCGTGGTGGAGTAATCCCGCGGAGGCGTTGGCTCGAGACGTGTCGACGTCCGCGGCGGGTGGCAATTCTGGTGGCGTGGGGAAATTTCTCGCGTCCGCGCCGAGCGCGCCCGCGGCGAAGAAGGCGAAACCGACCGGCGGCTTCGGTAACTTTGATTCGTGGTAAACGATCGTCGCGCAGATTATAATTTGTACATTACATTCATTAATGAATGATTCATTAAGGAATCGAACGGAATCGAACGGAACGGAATCGAGCGAAAACGACCGTCAATACCCGTCGTCGCTCCACGTCACCTCGTACTCTGGAAACTCCTCCCTCAAAATGATCGCCGTTCGTTCGTTACATCCCGGACACCGCCCGAACGTCTTACTGTACCCGTACACCGATATCGTTTTCCTCTCGTCGTCGCGCGCGATGCGCCCACCGCCGACGACGAACGCGACGAGTTCTCCGCCGTCCGCCGCCCTCGACGACATCGTCTCCTCGTCGCGCAAACTCGCGAAATTATCGGCGTGCCACGTCGTCCCGCGACGCGCGCGAACGACGAGCGCGGCTTCATCGTCTCGTCCCGCGACGCGCACCTGCGCGAGGACGTACTTCCATCGTCCCGAATCGACGATGACGCGCGGGATTCGACGCAATGGAGAATCAGCGCTCGGTTCGCGCGCGTCGACGTACGAGGACGACGTGGCGGCGCGCGTGAGCTCGAACGCGGCCGCGTTGAGCGCTTCGCCCGTGACGTGACAGAATTTCGGCGCGTCGTCGACGGACATGCGCGAACGGACGGGGTGTGCGGGCGAGCTCGTCGGTTCGGTTACACGTTGCGAATGATACGCCGTACCGCCGCGCGGTTCACCACGCCATGTCGCACGCGTCTCCGCACGCGTCGCCCGACCACGCGGTGTATGAGATCGGGAACAAGGTCTCGAAACGCTCGGCGACGCGCGGCGACGCCATGAGATCGGCGACGGCGTCTCGCCAGGCGAGGTAGTGCGGCGTCTCCTTGTGTCCGGCGGCGGCGTCCGCGTCTTCGTACACCTCCACCAAGACGAAAGACGTGGGATCGTCGGCGTTTTGAAAGACATCGAAGCGTAAATTTCCAGGCTCTTGCGACGAGTGGAGGGCGTTTTCGGCGGACAGCGCGGCGAAGGCGTCCTCCGAGCCCGGGACGACGCTACAGCGCACGTGGACGACGCTCGCCGCGCGCATCTCTGCCTCATCCTCGAGCGACCACGTCGTAGAGTTCGCGTACGCCCATCCATCGTCGTTCGGTTCGACGGCGAGGTATCGCTCCGCCGAGCGCGGGCTTTGCATCATGGGTCCGCACGCGTCTCGCCACCGCTCGTAATGCGACGTAAGCTTGTGCGCGTCCTTCGACTTTTCATCCGAATAAATCTCCACCAGCGTAAACCTCGATCGATCGGAAAGATCGCGCAACACGTCGAACCGCACGTTTCCATACTCTCGCGTCGAGTTCATCGCGTTGTCGAGCGTCTGCGCGATGAACGCGTCGACGGATTCCTCGACGCATTGAATCTTCACAAACGTGACTTGTGATTTTTGTCGACGCACCGCGTCGGCGTCGGACGTCGACGCGCGCGCGACGGTGGACGCGCGCGTCGCGTGCGATGATCTACACGTTTTGGCGCCGAACGAGACGACGCGGGAGGACACCGACGTCGTCTGCGCGGTGACCGCAGCTCGCATTTTTTTCAACGCGCCAGACACTGGCGCGCATCGTCGGACACTGGCGCGCATCGTCGCCGCGCGTCGTCGCCGCGCGTCGTCGCTCGTCGTCGAGAGCGATGAGCGCGACGCACGATTTCTTACGCGATGCGTACGGTCGAGCGACGCACGCGCTCGTGAGCGAGGCGAAACGCGCGTCGAGCGCGACCGTGAGCGCGGTGAATGAGATCGGGGCGCGCACGCGCGACGCGCTCGAACGGTCCGGCGTGAACGGAGACGCGCTCGAGGCGCTCCTGCGACGACGAAGCGCCGAAGCGGTGCGTGCGCGAGGCGACGCGCGCGGGCTCGAGCGTCCGCGCGCGCTAACGAGAGAGAACGCGACGAAAACGATGAATGATTGATGTCCGCCGTCGGGTGTTGACGCCGAACGACGACGACGTCGCGACGAGACGACGACGACGAGACGACGCGCGAAGAAGACGAAAACTAACCTATGCGTGAATGTATCATCGTCGTTTTCCATCTCGCATAGGAGGACACGCGCGTGGACGGAGGCGTCGCCGCGTACGCGCGCGCGGTGGAGGAAGCCATGGAGGCGTACGACGTTCGGCACGCGCACGTCGATTCCCGAGCCAACATCGCCCTCCGTTCGAGCGCCGAGCTCGAATCCATCATTCGTAAACACGAGGAACAGTGGGTGGCGGTCGATCGGGAGCTCGCCGAGGTGTCGGGGATGACGGCGAAGATTTGGGAACAGAGCGAGTCGCTGCGCGGCACCGTCGAGATGATGTCCGAGGTGGAGGAGATGTTACTCGAGGCGGAGATTGGCGCCGAGCTCGAGGCGTTGTACAAGCGACGAGACGACGCCGAGTTACAAGACGCCGAGGCGCAGCGCGCGCTCGAAGCGGAGATCGCGCACGTCATGCAATTGCACGACATGTTGGTGAGCGACGCCATGACGAATCAAATCAGTTCGCGCACGACGGAGGAAATCATGGCGGAGCACGATATGAAGAAACGACTCTCGCGTCTCGCCAAGGAGCGCAGGAAAGACGACGGCGAGCTGTCGTTAAAAGATATTGCGTCCTCGCTCGACGTCGCGTCGAGCATGGCGCCGGCCATCACGAATGATTTGGATGATTTCTTCACCGCCGACGACGAAGACGTCGACGCGGCGAGCGGTCGGGCGTACACGCTCTACGGCATGCGCGCGCGCGCCGAGTCCACCAAGGGTGCGATTTTAAATCAACCGAATGAATTGAAATCGGAACTATCGATCGATGTCGCCGAGGCCGAACGCATCGCCCTCGCAAGGAAAGAGGCGCTCGGCATCTCCGACGAGGATATGCACGGGGTGAATTTAAAGCCGCCGCCGCCGAAGGGCGGCGCGCAGGACGGACCGTTGGAGGAGGCGCAGAGCCCGCGACGAATCATCATCGAGGCGAAGAGCGTGACGCATCAGATGACGGACACGCTGAAGAGTATAGATTTAGGTAAAATGTGGGAGAGCGCGTCGGCCAAGACGGCGGCGGCGGCGGAGAGAGCGTCCGCGGCGAGTAAACGTGCCTCGGAGGTGACGGCGGCGGCGGCGGAGAGAGCGTCCGCGGTGGGGAAAGACGCGATTCGAGCCGTACAAGAGCGCGCCATGGGTAAGATGAGCGAGCAACACAAGGACCGCGACGACGCACCGACGTTTTATAAAAAGGACGCCGGAACGTCCACGTAGCGCGAGCGCGCGCGGCGCAAATCTTGTACATTACATGTTCGCATAGCTGTCGTCTGACGTGATCGCGGGACGCGCGCCGAGCGCCGCGGGCCACTCCTCGTCCGTCGCGTGTCGATTGATCGCCGCTCGTAATCGCTCCTCGTTTCCCCCCGAGTGAAAGTGCACGCGCTCGCCCGAGCGAAACAAGAAAAACGACGGCGTCGTCTTCACGCCAAGCTCGTCCCTCGCCAATCGCGTCGTCGATCCGTTCTCGTTTCCATTCATGAAGACGAACTTGACACCCGGAAAATCGTCGGCAATCTTTTCGTACTTTTTCGCGAACGCCTTGCACGGTCGACAAAACGTGAACCCAACCTCGAGACAGACGAGACGATTGCGTTCCCATCGCAAGACGCGCGACCACTCATCCTTGGACACCACCTTTGTGACGCGCTCGGAGGACACGGCCGCGCGCCACCACCGCGCCCACTCCTCGAAACTCACGACGCCGTTACCGTCGTAATCGAGGGAATCGAGCAGGCGACGACCGTCGTCGACGTCGACGTTGAGCGCGGCGGTGGCGTCGACGAGTTCGCTCAATTCCAAGACGCCGTTTTCAGACGTGTCGAATTTATCAAAGACGTCTCGCAGTTGTTCCTCGGTGACGAACTGCGGAGACACCCCGGTGGTGGTGCCGATGACGTCTCGGACGTAAATTTCGATGTCGCGCGTGCGTATCTGTTCGCGCGCGAGCGCGGCGGCGCCCTTGACGCCGGCGACGACGCCGAGCGTCCCGGCGACGACTTTGGTCTTACACGAGAGTCTCTTCACGAGCGCGCCGGCGTCGTCACCGTCCTCACCGCTCAGTATGATGACGTTCGGCATGTACTTGTCCTCGAGTTCGATCAAACACGCGCTCACGACGTCGGCGAACGCGTCTTCGTTAGTCGTCTCCGCGTCGTCTCTCCACGCCTCGACGACGGGGGCGAAATTCTTGACGATTGTCCCGTCGTCGTACAGACTCGCGCTGAACCGTCGACCCACCATGCAAAACATGACGAGATCGCTCTTTTCACTCGCGCTCAACCCGGCGCCCGCGCCGTATCGTAACTCGGCCGCCCCGAACGCCTCCGCGCCGGACGACGCCGACGTCTCGCACCCCGTCGCCGTGCGCGTCGCCGCCTCGATGTCCACTCGCGCCATCGTCTCGCGTCCGCTCGAGTCCCCATCCACGCGCGTCACCAATCCCGGAAGAGATATCCCCAATCGTCCCTCCCACTCCAACGACTCGACGAGCTCGCGAACCGCCGCCGCGACGCCGCTCGGCGTCGCCTCGCCGAGTCGCGTCGCCGCCCCGGCGCGCTCGAAAGCCCCCGTCTTAGCGTTCACCGGCGCCGCGCGCGCCTGCGACGCGCTCGCGTTGACGTACACGCCCAACACGATATCATCGTCGTCGGTCGTCGCACCGGCGCGCGTCGTCACGGGCGTCGACGCGCGTCCCGCACGAGGACGGCGCCACCGATTACACTTTTTCATCAGCCGTCCCATCGACGCCCACGAGGTCGCGCGCGCGTCCACAACGACGACGATCGCAGACGACATCGCGATCGGTGTTCGTCGCGTTCGCGTCGCCGCGTCGGCGTCGGTGAGTCGCGTCGGCGGGGCGAACGCGCGAGAATGCGCGCAATCGATTTCGCGGCGTCCCGAGGTGGTTATTTTTACTTTTTCGCGAAAAAAAGCGCGCTCGAGGACGCTCGGCGAGCGATGAGCGCGCGTGAATGCACGGTCGGTCGGGTCGGTGTGTGCGTGATGTGTGTGATATTCTAAACTACGAACGGTGGGACGCGCGTCCCGGTCGGCGGGCGCAAAAAATCACGCCTCGCCGTCCCACTCGCGGTGAAATTGCTCCACGAACCGAACCATGACGTCGTGTCTCGCCGCCGCTCGACGTCGACCGGCGTCCGTTTTCATCTTGTCGCGCAGGGTGAATAATTTCTCGTGAAAGTGATTGATCGTCGTGTTCGGTCTGTCGACGCTCGTTTGATTCTTCGCGTACGCCTCGGCCGTGAGCGAGCGTTCAGGTTCCACTCCCGGCACGTGCATGGGATTGTTTCTCGCCCCGCCGAAACAAAACGTCCGCGCGATGCCGATCGCGCCTATCGCATCTAAACGATCCGCATCCTGCACGATTTTAAATTCAATCGAACTCGTCGCCCGCGCGTACTCGGCGTCCCCGGCGTCGCCGGCGAGCTCGCTTTTAAAACCAATGTACCGAACGATGGCGCATATTTTCTCCGTCTTTCCCTCGTCGTACCCACACGAGGTTAAAAACGCGCGCACGGCGTCCCTCCCCGCGTTCGCGTCGCCGTCGGCGTACTTCCAATCCTTGACGTCGTGCATCAGCGCGGCGAGCTCGATCACCTCCACATCCACCGCTTCATCGCTCGTCGTCGATTCCTCCCTCGCGAGCGCCATGGCGGTCGCACGCACGCGGTGTATGTGCCAATAATCGTGCGATCCATCGTTGTGCGACAATTCCTCGCGCACCCACGCCTCGGCGCGGTCGATGACGGCCGTCATCGTCGCGAGCGCACCGTTTTGGCGTCGTGACCGTTCGAAATCCACATCCGACGACGACGAGCCGCACTGCGCGACGCGCCCGCGGTTCACCGTCCGACGCGCGCGATGCACGCCGGAACGACGCCGTCGTCGACGACGCGCGCCGTGCGCGTCCACGACGCGCGCGTCGGTCGCTCGGCGCGACGATTCGAGCGCGCGCGCCCGGAGATACGCGACCGACCGCGCGACCGACGCGCGCGACGCGGACGCTCGACGACGACGATGCGCGGGAGCGAACGCGTCGACGGTGACGCCGCGGACGCGGACGCCGAGCGACGCGAGACGTCGACGACGGCGGCGGCGAGGGTCGGGGCGATCAAGTGGAAGAATAAGAGTGAGCTCCAGGAGTTTCTCGAGACGCTGAGCGAGACGTTTCCGGAAGAAATGGATGAGATGCGTCGAAAAGTGCGAGACGACGTCAAGCGAGCGTCGAGGAGCGCGATGCTGTTGACGTGCGCGCAGTTGTGTTTCGTGGGGGCGATGTGCGCGAGCGCGCAGTCGATGGAATACTTTAGCGCGGCGCAGTTTACGTTGGCTCGAAGCGCGCTGTCGTTGCCCTTCGTTTATCTGCTGGCGAAGACGAGGGGGGAGACGATGCGAGAGTTGAATAACGTGAAGAAACGGAAAGCGTTGCGGTCGTCGCTGGTGATGATCATGTTGGCGGCGTGCGTGTGTTTGGCGCAGATTTGTTTAGCGTACGGGCTGAAACGAGCGTCAATCGGAAACGCGGTGGTGTTGGGGCAGTTGGTGCCCGTGTATTCGTGCACGATCGCGGTGTTTCAGGGGATAGAGAAACCGAGCGTGGGGAAGTTTGCGGCGATAGCGGTGAGCGTGATGGGTACGATTTTGTTGTTGGATCCCGCGCGCATGTGGTTGAGCGCGGGGAATGTCGCGTTGTTGATTCGCGCCGCCGCGTTCGCGACGTATCTCGCGTTTCAAGAGTCCATCTTGCGCACGTACCATCCGATGACCGTTGCCGTGGTGTCGCAATTCATGGGAGCCATCATGGGCATCGCGATATCGCTTCCTGTGGTGTTGCGCGAACATTTCTTAGCGGAGAATCCCATAGCCATCGTAACGCAGACGAGCGCGTGGGCGGCGGTGGCCGCCGGCGGCGTACTCGCGTCCGCCGCGTACGCGCTGACGACGCGCGCCGAGGCGGACACGACGCCCGTCGTCACGGCGTGTTACGGGTCGCTCCAACCCATATTCGCTGGAATCATCATATCCGCCGGAGGCGGCGGCGGCGTGCTCGTGAGAGACGCGTTCGCGTCGACGCTCATCTTGGTGGGGAGCACCTTCGCCGCAGCAAAATCGACGTTGGAGCGAAGCGATCTTCGCGTGCTCAAGAGTTCGCAGACGTGGAACACGATGACTGGCGATCCGACGATCGCGCTTCCTCAATCGAAATCCACGGCGAGCTATCCGGCGCCAATCGACATGACCATCGATTTCGACGGCGACTTTGACGTGAGCGCGACGTTCGACGCGAACGAGGGAGGCACGATGATCATGCGAAAGAGTGGAACGGTCTCCAGACGCCAAATCGTGGACGAAAACGGAGGCACGATTCGTCTCAGACGTAAGAGTCGACGAACGCCGATTCAGCGCTCCGCCGCCGTCTGGACAGTCGCGTGGGCCGTCGTCTTATCCATCGTCTCTCTCGCCGGCGCGGGTCTCATCGGGTGGTACGGCATATACCTGTACTGGCGTTTCTTTTGCTAATTAACAACAAACCAAACTACTGTAGCGAGCGTCCCGGACGCGTAGTGCTAACGCTTGAAATCTAGAAACTAGAAATTTCTGGCGTGGAAGGAAGCCTCGTCGAGAAAATCCGCCGCAACGACGGAACCGCCAAACTTTCTATTGTTCAACGCATCACGAGCCTTCATCGCGGCGTCGACGGAGACGTACTGCACGAAAACTTTTCCAATGCCCGGAACGCTCGCGTCTCCGTCCTTGGCCGGTCTAGGAATGATGACGGTTGAAATTTCTCCGTGTTTCCCGCACTCCTCCTGCATATCCTCCATGATGTTTTCGTACTCCTCGTCGTCCGCCAACTCCTCGACGGTGAGCCCCATGTTACTGAAGGAGACGACCGTCGACGGCGGATTCGACGGTGGCGCCGCGATGGCGGGCGGCGGCGGCGGCACGTTCATCGTTGATCGTGTCGGGTCTTCCGCGCGGCGCACGGTGAGCGTCTTGTCGCCCATTTGCATCCCGTTCAAGCCTTGACACGCAATATCCGTGACGGAGACGTCCTCGTAGACGACGAAACCGTACCCCTTGCTATTTCCAGTCTCCTTGTCGCGAACTAAGTCAAACTTCGCTATCGGTCCGAACGCTTCGAGCAACTCTCGAACCTGCGGCTCTTCTAAAAAGTATGGCAAACCGCCGATGAAGATGCGGTCCTCGTGTTCCTGCAAAATATTAGTCGTCGCCGAGCGCTGTAACGAGCTCGGATCCAACCCGATCGCCGCCAAGTCCAACGACAGATTCGGCGTCGACGGTCCGAGTCCCGCCGCGAGCTGCGCGTTGTAATCATTCGGCCGCCGCACGCGAACCGGAACGCCGTCGATGACGACGCCGTCCAACGCCAACGCGTTGGACGTCTCTTCCACGCTCCTAAACTCCACGAACGCGAACTTTTTCTCGATGTTGATGTACGAATTCACCACCGACGGTCCTTCCTCCCCGTTCGTGCCGTTCACGGCGACGAGCGCGTTGTTAAAAAACGTCGTCACGTCCGTCTCCGTCGTCGTCGTCGCAACGCCGCCGACGTAGATCCGTCTCGCGTGTCTCGTCGCCTGCGCCGTCATCGGCACCGCACCGGGACCGTATCCCATGCCCGGAGGAGGCGCGTATCCACCCGTTGGGAACGGCGGAGGATCGTTCGGGTCCACTGCGTCGACGAGGGCGCGTCAGTCTCTGTTTCTCTCTCTTTGGTCGTCTTTGGATCGATCCATCGCTCGATCGCGTCTCACCGCGCGCTCGATCGCGCGCGCACGCACCACCCTCCGGTAACACGTCAAACAACGTCTTCCGCATCCTCGGTTTCGGTTCCCACGGTCCCGGAGACATGCTTCGCTCGCGTTCGGCGCGGAATCCACCGCGACGTCCACCCCGACCGCCGCCTCCGAAATCCCGACGACCGCGACGGTCGTCTCGGTACCGAGGCGGCGATCGCGAGTCGCGGCGACCTCGGCGGTCGTCGCGGTAATCGCGCCGGTCGTCGCGGTAGTCGCGCCGGTCGCTGTCTCGTCCGTACGACATGTCGACGGGGGAGAGGGAGAGGCGCGGTGTGGAGAGAGGGCTGGTTGGGCGGCGCGAATACAAACGCGTTAAAACGGCGCGGGACTACGGCGAACGATCGTTCGAGCGATCGGGCGGTGTGATTGAATGGTGGTGGTGATCTCGGTCTGTGGTGGTGGTGATCTCGGTCTGCGGGCGTCACAGACCGAGATCTTTGACGGAGACGCTCGCGCGCGCGGGTTTGATGAGACTCAAGTTTTTGTAATAGCCGCGGGGAGATCTCTCGGCGCCCGGCGCCCAGTTGGCGACGAGCGAGCGAAACTCAGACTCGTCGAGGACGGATTCGTCGTGCTGCGGGTACGCCGCGCGGAAGGCTTTGGAGATTTCCATCTGGTGCACGCGCCCGCTTCGGGAGAGACGACGGTCGGCGAATTCGCAAAAGTCGTCGTATTGGGCGGTGAGCTTGGCGAGCGTCGCCTCGTCGACTCTTTTCGGTCGACCGAGTTCGCTCACCCCGGCGATGGTCAAAAATCCGAGTCCACTGGAAATTTGCCACGTGGAATCACCCAGAGCGGCGTCACCGAGCGCGCTCGCGGCGACGCCGGCGACGAGAAACCACGCGGCGACGCCGACTTTGGCTCCGAAACTCGCGTCCTCCATCTGCGCCGTTCCCGTAACCTTGCGCAACAACCAATCCGACGGACGTTCGCTGTCCGTGCGTCCTAAAAACAACATAATCACACTCACGGGCGACGCGAAATACAGCGCCACCCCCCAGATCGCCGCCCCCGCGATGCTCGCCGCGCCCAACGCCGGTCCGCTCGAGCTCGCGAAATCGAAATCCAATCCATCCCCCGACGCGTACGATTCGATCGAATCCACCCCGTACAAGAACCCATCGCTCGAGTTTTCGTACACCGCCGCCACGACCGCCGTCATGGCCAGCGCCGCGCTCCCGACTATGAGCCACGTCTTGGCGTTTTCTCTGTTGCGCGCCTTCTCTCCGCGCGATATGAGCCTCGGGTCGCGTCCGTTCGGTCCCGCGCGCGCGACGACGGCGCGTGATCGCGCGTGGGTTCGTTCTCGACCGCCCCACCCGCGCGTCGACGCCGCGCGCGCGTCGACGCCGACGAATCTCGCCGCCGCGCGCGCGCATCGTCGCGCGCCGGTCGACGTCACCGAGCGCTCGTTCGTCCTCGTCCTCGTCGACGACGCGCGCGCGAGCGCGCGAGACGCGACGCGACCGGACGTACACGGCATCATCGTTCGCGCGAGACGCTCGCGACGCGCGTCGGGTCGACTCGCGCGGTGCGCTCTGGCGTCACTCTCGCGCGCGCCCAATTCCTAGCGATGAGCGCATTCGCCCTGCGAAGCTCCGCGCGCGCGGCGCGCATGGCGTTCCCGCCTCGCATGACCGCGGACGGCGTGCGCATATCGTCCCTACCGCGCGAAGAGGCTGAGCGCGCGCTCGCGCGCGCGCGCGGCGCGTCGACCTCATCGTCCGTGCTCGAGAGCGTCTTGCGCCCGAAACGCACCGTGCGCGCGCTGGGACCCGATCGGGTGCCCGAGGGCGCGCCGCGCCGCCGAACGCTGCGCGAGGACGAGATGCAGAGCGTGGATCTCGGCGGGGCGGACCCGTGACGCGCGATGGGGAAAGGTCATCGTCGACGTTCAACCGGTTGCGAACGATTCGAAAGTGTCCGTCGGAGGCGTCCGTCGACGCGATGAATCGATTCGGCGCCGATTTAAAACTTTCTTTCTCAAAATGATGCGCAAGGGTGGGACGGGAGGCGGCGCGGCGCCGCGTTCGCGAGACGAGCGAGCGGCGACGCGGGAACGCGAGGTAACGAGATTTGCTCTTCGCCCGAGAGACGATCGCGCGCGGATACGCCTCGACGTCGCGCGCCGCGATCGCGTTTTCGAAGGTTCCGACGGCGAAGGACACGAATCCAAGTGTATTTCGCGCCTCCTTCACGGACGGTCTCGAGTGTTCGTGACCTCGCGGAGGATCGGTGTATTCCAACACCCACCTCGGCGGCGGTCGGCGGTCCGTCGTGAACCGCGCTTCTTTCCCGGTCGCCTCCTCCGCCTCCTCTTTCGTGGCACATCGTGTGCGTCTCTCTCCGTCTATGCGTTCACACTCTTCCAGCGCTGCGAACGAAATCACCGTACGCATCCGGCGCTTTTCTGGACCGCGTCGATCTTCGAGTTCCCGGCGCGTCGGCCTCGCTCGCTTCGTCGCCGGCGACGTCGGCGCGCGAGTCCGCGTACGAGTCATCCTCTACTTCAGCCTCTGGCGAGTCCGACGCGTCGGCGTCACGACGTCGTCGCTCGCGCACGCATAGAATATCGTCGTCACGCGGAACGGGCGACGGAATGGCGTCGATCGAGGGCCGGAGACTCTGATCCGACGCGACGTCGTCGAAACGCGGCACCGCCGTCGGCGGCGCTTCCCTCGGCTGAGATCCCATCGCACCCGATCGCGAGCGTTCGTTCGACCTAGACGTGGAATGCACATCGATAGTCCGCGCGCGATGCATCGCGACCGATCGATCCGTCAGTCACCGCCCGCACCGACGAATTCGCGCGCCGCACACGACCGCGCGTCGTCGTCGTCCGCGTCGTCATCCGCGTCGTCGTTCGTTCGTTCGGTCGTCCGACGACGACGACGACGACGACGACGACGGCGACGATGGCGACGACGATGGCGACGACGACGACGACGCGTCGGTCGAGCGCGCACGCGTACAGATTCGCGCTCGTGGGTGGATGTTCGTTCGGATACGACCTCGCGCTCGTGGGTGGAATTTTACGCGCGATGCGGGACGCGCTGGGATTGGACGCCGGCGCGCGCGGTGCGATCGTGGCGTCGGCCAAGGCGGGGGCGATCATCGGTGCGTTCGTCGGCGCGGGTTGGATGCGACGCGCGGGGAGACGATGGGCGGCGATGACGACGACGGCGGCGTGCTCGCTGGGGGGAAGCGCGACGACGTGGGTCTTCGCGCGGTGGACGAGCGTCGGAGGGATCGCGTTCGGGAGGATGGTGTTGGGCGTAGGCATAGGTGCGTTGGCCGTCATCGCGCCGGCGTATTGCGGTGAGTGCAGCGAGGCGTCGGTGCGAGGGGCGGTGGGCGCGAGTTACGAGCTGTCGGTGTGCGCGGGGATGATTTTGGCCAACGCGATGACGTGGTGGAAGCCGGAGAAGACGTACGGATTGCTCTTGCTCTCGCCCGGGGTGGTGGGGTTTTGGTCGTCCATGGCGTTCGCGATGACGAGGGAGAGTCCTCGGTGGTTGGTGCGACGCGGGATGGAGGACGAGGCGCGCGCGGCGCTTCGAGAGGCGGGCGCGTCCGAGCGGGCGGTGGAGGAAGAGATACGCGAAATCATGGCAGAGGAGCGAGCGATGGGAGACGGAGCGGCGGAAGCAGACGACGTTGGGTTTTTGCGAGCGTTTCGAGACGCCGTCGTGGACGGCGCGCGCGAGGCGTTCGATGGGGAGGAGAAGCGAGCCGTGCGTTTGGCGCTCGCGCTCGCGGTGTTTAATCAAATGTGCGCGTCGACGTCGGTGATCAATTACTCTTCATCGGTGCTGAGGAACGTGGCGCGCGCGACGAGTGGTTCGACGGATGATGAGACGGTGGATGTGTATAATCTGTACACGAGTCTTTTGATCGTATGTAAGACGGGAGGCGTCGCGGCGTCGATCTCCATGGTCGACACCGTCGGGCGACGGCCGTTACTACTCATCGGGAGCGTCGCGTCCGGTCTGAGTCTCGGCCTGACGTGCTTCGGGTACGCCGTGCACAGCGTTGGACTGACCCTCTTCGGCATGTGCGCCTTCATGCTGGCGTTCGCGACTTCCTTTGCGTCCATCTATTGGATCGTCGTCTCTGAAATTTTCAGCATGCGAGCCAAGAGGTCGGCCGTCGCCTTCGTCACGGCGGCGCTCTTCGCCTCGGGAGCGTTATCGGATTTGATTTTCCCGTCACTCTTAGCGTCCATGGGCGCGGGAACGTTCGCGCTTTACGCGTGCGTCTGTTTCGCCGCCGCCGCGTTCGTGTACGCGTACGTTCCCGAGACGGCGAGAAAACCGCTCGCCGACGTCCAAGCCATGCTCAAACGCGGGCTTCCTCCGACGCTCGAGTACCGACCGATGAGCGCCGACGAGGGACGCGTAGAATTAGCGGAATTGTAGCACTCTAGTCAATCTTTGCGCGCGAAGTTCGCGCCGTCGGCGTCTTCGGCGTCGGCGAGCGACCTATGTATTGGTACGTATTTTACAAACAAAGATTCAAGATTCATCGCGCGCTCGGGTTTGCGCGCGCTCGTAAACAAGGCATCCATCCTCGGCGTCACCGCGCGTCCGTCTCACATCGCGCTCGCCGCCCCCAACGGTCCCGAGGACGCCGATCGAAGCACTTGCAGAATGCTCGACCCGACGACGACGAAGACAAAAAATCCCAACATGACGGGCCCGACGGAGAAATGCTTCTTCTTCGTCATCCCCGCGTCCACCGCACCGCGACGGTGAATGTTTCCGTGAAACTTACGAGACTTGTGCGCCATCATGCGATGCGAGGCAGCCTGGACGCGAGCGAACGAACGTCACACATCGCGCGTCAGTCGTCCATTCATCACGCTCGAGCCGCGGATCGACGACGATGCGATGCGATGATGCGTCGAGATCTACGCGCGGTCGCGTCGACGCCACGACCGCGCGCGGGTCCGTCTCGCGCGCGAAAGAGTGCGCGAACGCGCGCGCGTTCGCGTCGCGCGCACCATGGTTCGTTCGAGAGACGGCGACCGGGCGCGCGCGCGAGACAGTGTCGTCCGTTCGTCCCGGAGTTTTTTGGTGTTCAGGTAGGGTTGGACGCTCGAGCTCGGGTGGGCGAAGCGACGGGTCGTTCGGACGGCGAACGCGGACGTGCGCGTGCGCGATGCGTACCCTCGTGATTGTCAAATCGTGCGAGTGGGTTCAATCTACGGTGTCGTTCCCGACGAAGGGGTTTCGGGGTGCGAGACGACGGACGCGCGACGCGAGGACGACGCGAGGACGGCGGCGGCGGCGCGTTTGCGGGCGAAGACGTAAAACGTGCGAGGCGTCGTCTCGCGTCGGTACGCGCGCGCGTCTCTGGGATATTCGGTCGGTGTTTTCCCGGTCCATCGACCGTAGTGAAGGACGTCGTCGCCGAGTTGACCGACGGTGTCCACGTCCCACGCGTCGAAGTACGCCTCCGGAGGGACGTCGCACGACGATTTCCACGACTGTCTCGCCGTCTTTGGTTTTCCTCGACCGAACACCACTCGAGCCAATTTCGTTCGAAGCGGTTCGCGCGTCGCTCGACGTAACGCGGCGGGATTCACCACGGACACCACCATCGCGCTCGCCGGTCCCGAGCGCGCCGCGCACTCTCGCGTCAACCGTCGCGCGCGTCGAGGCGACAGGTAATACATCAATCCCTCCAACACGAACAGCGTCGGCAACGTCGCGTCGTACCCGGCGCGCACGAGCGCGTCGTACCAATCATCGCGTTCTAAATCACAGCACACGACGCGTCTGCGCGTAACGAGCGTCAACGTCGCGTTCTCGACGATTGCCTCCTTTTCGGCGAACACGCGCGCGTCGTCGAGCTCGTACGCCGTCGTCGTCCCCACATCGCTCCCTCGAAGACGCCAACATCTCGCGTCGAATCCAGCGCCTAGGAACACAATCTGCCGTTCCGTCGTCGTTCCCGTCGTCGTCTCCCGCGTCCACCGCTCGCAGACGTCGTCGAAGAATCGCGTGCGAATCGCCACCCGCCCGTCGTCCACGCACCGCGCGCGCGCGTCGTCACCCTCACCCCCACCCCCTGTCGACGCACGACGACGCGCGTTCGCCTTCGCCACCACCCGCGCGTACGCCTCCTCCCCCGCGAACGCGCGCGCGTACACGTCGCTCGCGATGATGCGCTCTCCATCCCCACGGTCGTGTTCCAACGCCCGCAACGCCGCGATCGATCGCGCGCTCGAGATCACCGCCGACGACGCGGTGGACGTCCGAGACGACGACCGCGCGCCGCGATCGCGCCCCATCGCCGGAAGCGCTCGTCTCGACGGTCGTCGTCTCCCGCGCGCGCGCGCGGGGCGACGACGCGTCACGTTTGGGGCGATTTGGGGCACACACCCGGGTCACGGATCACGACGGATCGGGTGTCCGGTGTCTCTCACAGGTATGAGTCCTGAATCGTCGTACTACGATGGAGTGTCGACAGATGTATCGCTGTTTGATAGTTTAGAAATTCAATACAGTATACGTACGACCAATCGATAAAAAGTGACGTCGTCACGAGATTTAGCCACGCCCGAACGGTTCAGAGGAATACTGGCTTTAATAGAGAGTATACTATACACTTGTATTACACTGTATTTTTAAAATGTATTTTTATATGTAGATAGGGTTTCATAGATATACAATACGGTATATGCGAACACTCCAAAGATCGATCGATCGGTGACGTCGATCGGTGACGTCGACGGCGCGCGCGCGAGGGACGACGACGAGGGACGACGACGCGAAAGACGACGACGACGACGACACCGATCGACGCGCGCGTGAGTGGTGATGCCGGCGTCGACGATGGTGACGCGAGCGGTGAGCGCACGACGCGGGTTCGAAAGCGTCGGTCCCGGGATGACGACGATGGCGTCGACGACGAGGACGAGGACGCGAGGGCGAGGGACGAAAATGAGGACGACGACGACGACGCGCGCGAGGGCGACCGATGATTCGACCGACGACGACGATGGGATGGCGGTGAGTGATGCGAGCGAAGAGACCTCGCGCGATGCCTCGGTGGCGCGCGCGATCGCGAACATCGAGCGCAGGGGGGGGAGACTCACGGGGAGGGTGGAGGTGGTCAATCGAGGCGGGGCGGTGTTGCGCGCGACGGACGGCGACGCGCGGTTTCGCGCGTTTTTACCAAAGAGTCAGATGCGGTCGACGCGATTGCGACGGGTGGACGGTGGTGGTGGAAGGAATAACGCGGATGGGAAGGATGAGATCAAGGCGTTGGAGGCGCAGATTGGGAAATTGATCGACGTGAAATTGATGGATCATACGCCGAAACGCGTCGTCGTGAGCGAACGCGCGTTGTTGCAAGAGGGGGCGAGCGCGAAACTGCCGATCGGGGAGGTGAAGGAGGTTGTGGTGACGTCGTTGAGTGATTTCGGAGCGTTCGTCGAGGTGTGTGATGGACAGGGTGAGGCGAGCGGTTTGGAGGGATTGGTGCACATCTCGGAGATTTCTTGGAATAAAATTAGTCATCCGAGAGACGCCGTCAAGGTTGGGCAACGGGAATTCGTCAAGGTGCTCGCCGTGAACGAGGAGAGCGGGCGGATTAATTTCAGCATCAAGCAAACGCAGGCGGATCCGTTGATGGAGACGTTGGAGACCATCATGCCCGTCACCATGCCCGAACCGTCCATGGATGAGGATGAATTCGAAGAGGTGCCCCTGCCGGGGTTGCCGGATATTTGCAGCTCGCTCCTCAAGGAGGAGGGCATCGACGCCGTCATTCCGGGTCGTCAGGCTGTGGAACAACGCGTGGTGAGCCAAGATTTGGAACTTTGGCTCACCAACGTCTTCGTCGAGGATGGGTACAACTTGCTCGCGCGATCGGGGCGACAAGTACAAGAGATTCACGTCGTCACCAAGCTCGATCGCGAGTCCATCAAGCGCGCCATCAAACGCGCGACGACGTCTTCGAAGAAGTGATTGTGTGTGGATTCGTACTCACGACATGAAAGTATTAATTTTACAGTCAAATTCATTCATTCCATCGCGTAATCGCGTCGTCGAGCGCCGAACGCGCGTCGTCGTCGTCGTCGAGGGGAAAGGAAAGGAGCGCGCGCGTCTTCAAATCAAACAAGCCGTAGGTGTCGAATCACAAAAACAAACGTCGCCTCGTCTAATCGCCGCCGCGTTCACGCGAGAGGTGAAGAAATCACCGCTCACTCACATGAAGCTCTCCAAGTAGTCGACCTCACTCTTCGAACCGACGAAGAACGGCACGCGTTGGTGCACCTTGTCCGGGACAATGTCGAGGACGCGCTCCGTACCGGTGGAACCCTTCCCGCCGGCTTGTTCGGCGATCATGGACATCGGCGCGCACTCGTACAGGAGACGAAGCTTACCGTTCGGGTTCTTGGAGTCACCCGGGTAACCGTAGATGCCTCCGTACAAGATGGTTCTGTGGAAGTCGCCGACGAGGGAACCGATGTAACGGGCGCTGTACGGCTTGGAACCGGCTTCCTTGCCGCCGTCCTTGAGCGAGTCCATGTACTTTTTCAAGCCTTCGGACCACATGCCGTAGTTGCCCTCGTTGAAGGAGTAAATCTTACCAGAATCCGGAACCTTGATGTTGTCGTGGGACATGATGAATTCACCGACGGTCGGGTCGAGGGTGAAACCGAACACGCCTTGGCCGATGGTCAAGACGAGAATGGTAGAGGACGAGTACATGCAGTACCCCGCGCACAACAAGTTGTTCCCCGGTTGGCAGACGTTCATGACGCACTTTTCTTCAATCTTGGTGGAATCTTCCGAGGAGAAATCCGGGATGCACGTGGAGTCGGACTCATAGATACCCCAAATGGAACCCGTGGACACGGCGGCGTCGATGTTGGAGGAACCATCGAGCGGATCGAAGACGACGACGTAGTTGCCGCCGAAGGTTTCCTCGACGGCGACCGGGACGTCCTCCTCTTCAGACGCGATGACGCCCGTACGACCGGATTGACGCAAGACGTCGCAGAAGACATCGTTAGAGATAACATCGAGCTTCTTTTGGTCCTCACCCTGCACGTTTTGTTCACCAGCCAAACCCGTCATACCCGCGAGACCCGCACGTTGCACCAAGCTCGCGATTTGCTTGCACGCCAAGCCGATGGAGGACAACACCACGGCGAGTTCACCGTCAATGTTTTCTTCCATCTCTTGTTGCAAAATCCACGTCGTGAACGGCGTACCGACACCACCGGCGCGCGCGGCGACGGCGCGCGGCGCCGCACGCGGCGCCTTGGCCGCGCCTCGGCGCGCGACGGGTGACTTTTTCGCCGCGAAGGCGCGCGCGGCGACGGATCCGACGCAAGCGACGGCGGACATCGTGGTGTGTGTGGTCTCTGCGCGCGTCCACGTACGGCGTTCGACGGCGACCGTCGGTGCACATCATCGTCAGTCATTCATCACGTCGCGTCACGTCGCGTCGCGTCGCGCCCATCGCGTCGAGCGCGCGATCGGCGCACGACCTCCGCGCGATGATCGATCGGCGGTCGCCCTATCCATCCATCCCTCGTCGTCATCGCGTTCGTCATCAGCGCGCGACGCGTCGTCCATCCATCACTCCTTCGCGCGCGACGCGACGACGACGACGAGACCACCGTCCTCGAGGTCCGCCGCCTCCTCGAGCGATCGCGGTCGCGCGCGCGCACCTTCTCGCGGGTGAGAGTGCGGACCCGTCCCGCGCGCGCGCGTGGATGGATAGACACCGCGCGCGGGACGGGTACGGGTAAAAAATAGTTAGATAGTGGAATAGTGGTGTGTTGTATGGGATAGGGTTTAGTAGGGCTGAGAGGTGGTACACGTATGTACAAACAGTGTGAATGACACTTTCGTCGACACGTCTCGCGTGGCGGCGGTGCGAGAGAGAGAGAAATTGAGAACGCGTCGTCAGCGCGCGTCGACGGACCGATCGATCGCGCGCGCGGCGCGACGCGACCGAACGAACCATCTACATCGCGCGCGTTCGAGAAAACGGTCGACGCGCACCGGTGACGGGAGAACGCGCGATCGATTCGTCTCATCATGAAGGTGGCGAGGACCAAGGCGCAGTTGAAACACCTGAAGACGAAGCGTAAAAAGGCGAAGGATAAGCGTCAGCGTCGACAAGCGCGGGAACGAACGACGGGGATGATGATGGCGATGCGCGTGGACGACGCGAGCGAGGGCGCGGTGGGGATGGTGGCGACGGACGTGGACGAGGAGCCGCGAGAGACGGGGACGGGGACGGGGACGGGGACGGGAGGCAGAGCGAGGCAGAGCGACGTAGCGAGGCGGAAGCGAGAGCTTCGTGATCGAATCGCCGAATTGAAATCGAAACGATCGAAGATTGGGAAGAAGAATTTCGGGAAGAGCGAGGAGCGGAAACGGTTGACGATGATGATTAAGGCGTTGGAGAAGGAACGCGCCGCGGCGTGCGCGGGCGGCGGCGGAGGCGCCGGGGCGGAGGACACGGGCGACAAAGACGACGCGATGGTGGACGCCCACTAGTTACTACTGTACAGTTGTTATTATACTCCAATGCTCTATCGGTGCGTGATTCTCACGGAATGTAATACTTTCCCCCCGAGTACTCGATGCGTAAGACGGACGCCGCCGACGGCGCCGTCGCGATGGCCTCCGTCTCCTCTCTATCGTAATACGCGCGACACTCCATCGCGTTCGTCGCGTCACGCGCGCCGAACATATCCTTCGCCGCCAACACGCCGACGTTCAAACCTCTCGTCGCGAGATGCGGCGAACACGCCACGGTGAACGCATCGTGACGCGTCGCCGCCGCCGCGCACACGCGTTCGAGCGTCCACGGCGGAATCAACTCGTCTCGTCCCGTCTCCGCCGAGTACGTCGCGCGCATGGTGGTCGCGTTCGAGGACGGTCCCGCGAGCGCGTGAAAACCACTAGGTTGTTCTTTCTCACCGTGGTGCGTCTCACCACCGTGCGTCGTCGTCGCGTTCGTCCTCGGAAAGAATTTCACGGGACGCATGCACCCGTGCGCGAAGGGCACGGGCGCCAACAACGTCGGTACGTCGCGCGCCGACGCGTCCGAACACCCCGGATCCCCACCCTCGGCGTCGATGAGCACGTTCACTAATCCACTCACCGCGATCGCGCCTCGACACACGATGGTATCCGCGGCGCGACGTCGAGACGCGCCCGGCGCGTCCGCCGCGGCGACGACGGCGCCGGCGCGACTGGCGTCGCCGCCGGCGAGTCCATCCAAAAGACGCCCCTCTTCCGCCTCTTCTACGTGTTCCTCTTCATCCTCCGCGCGCCACGGTCTCGCTCTCGCCGCCCGCGCGCGATCGATCGCCAACGCCTCCTCATCCGCGCTCGTAAAATCCACCGACGCGTCGTGTAACGCTCGTCTCAACTTGGCGTCGCCATTCGTCGCCACGGCGAACCCGCCCGCGGCGCCGCCGACCCCCGGCGCGCAAAACAAAATCGTCCGCGTCGTATACACGACGTAAAACGCGTGACACCGTCCCGCGCGAAGTAAACCATACAGACTCACCAACGCGTCCACCCACATCGACGCCCGTTCGCGCATCCACGCCGCGCCGCTCGCCGTCGCCGCCATGGTCGTCGCCTGCGCCTCCGTCATCGGCGACGCGGGATACGCGCACGAATACGACGCGCGCACCATCGCGCGATGCGTCGCCTCCATCGACGACGACCGATCACCGGTATCTTTGTCATCATCTCCATCGTCCTCGAACGATTCCCCGCCGGCGTACGCGCGCAATCCATCCGCCGTCGCGCGCGCCCCCGCGCGCGCCATCCATCGAAACGACGTCGCGCTCGACAATCGCGCGCTCGATTTGAGCGTCCAATCCGTGGGCACGCGGAGGTGTGCGACGCGAGTCGACGAGGACGCGTCGACGCGATCGGTGGCAAGAATGGTGTTCTTCGTCGTCGTCGAGTCAGCCGCGAACCTTTTGCGTCGGTGCGCGCGCGCGTCGGCGCGATGATTCGTCGTCGCCGCGCGAAGTGCGTTCGCGACGATGCGCGCGTCGTCGGTCGGTCCGTCGCGCGCGACGTCGTCTCGGGCGCGACGGGCGGTGGTGTGGGTGACGACCATTTTTTTGTGCGCGCCGTCGTCGTCGCGCGCGAGGGCGTCGCCGTGCGCGCGACCGGCGCGCGCGCGTGTGGCGACGTGGGATGCGTGGGGCGTCGTGTGGCTGTCGGTGACATTTGAATACGCGCGGACGCGACGCCGACGGCGCGAGACGACGCGCGTGGGGTGAATGAGACGTACCGTCGATTCATGACGATGATTGTGACTACGACGACGACGATGATGATTCGCGAAGGCGGCGTTCGCGGCGAATGGTGTGAAAGAGCGGCGCGCGCGTCGCGTGGCGACGACCGTACCCGGCGAGCTCGCCGGGGGCGCCGGGATCGGCGTCTGGATCGAAACAGTCGCGACAGACGCGCGCGCGAAAGAGAGAGGGTGGATTTTCAAAGACGAAAATCCCGGGGAGATGGTCGCCGGTCGCGGCGTCTCGCGCGCGGTGGTACCGGCGGTCGACGTCGAGTCGGACGTGACCGACGTCGGCGGCGCGAAGACGGCGCGCGGGAGCGTCTTCGAAGACGCCCTCGTGAAATGGGTCGACGTTTCGTAACTCGACGCCGCGATCGCCGACGCACACCAATCCGTCGGTGCGGCGTCTCGCGTCCGCGCTCGGAAGCACGAACGCGTTGGTGGCGTCGAGCGCGCGAGCGCACTTTTGACACGCGTCGCCGCGGCCGAACGCGCTCAGCGCGGGATTCCAATGTAAACGGTTTGGCTTTTCGTCGGCGGGTAAGTCGACGTGTCGAAGGACGTACGGCGCAAACCCGTGGTCGTTCAGTCGCCACGCGTGTTCAAAGTGACGCGACGGATCCGCGCGTCCAACGCGCTCGTCGTCCGCGAGCGGTTGCGCCGGGAACAAGAGCAATCGCGCCAAGGAGGCGTTCAAAAAGACGCGTTTGCGCGCGCGGGTGACGGCGACGTACGCGAGATTAATCTCGTCGACGGGTACCTCCACCGTCTCTTCGCCGAAATCGGTCAACTCTTTTTTGTAATAGCGCACGCTTGTCTCGCGCGCGCCGTTTTTGTACGTCGACGTCTTGATGGCTTGCACGCGGTCCACCTTTTCGAAATCGTCCCAGAGCATGACGTTGTCGAATTCCAATCCTTTCGATTTGTGCGCAGTTGTGACGATGAAATCCGCCGCGTGCGCGTTCGCGCCGACGTCGGCGGCTGCGAGACGCGGAACCATGGCGAAGAGTCGCATGCCGTACCGCTGCGCGATGCGGATGCGATTCAACGTTTCGAAATCATCCTGATGCTGCGCGATGCCGACGATGCGCGACAACGCGTTGCCTCGTCCTTCGTGGGCGTCTAAATCAACGTCGAGTGACGCGTTTCCTCCACCGTACGACAGAAACATCCTAATGTAACGGTCCGAGATGAGGTTCATGTCCACCTCGTGAATCAATCGCGCGAAATCGAGCACTTGGTTCAATTTCAGCGCTTCGACGCCGCCGACGATGTGCACCCTCGTGGATCTCGCGTACTCGTAGTCTCGAAACGTTTTCGGATCGTTTGGGTTCAGATTCGGCCAATCCTCTTTCGCCGTTAACAGGTAAAACAGCGCGCACACCAAGCTACTGTTGGAACGCACGAGCACGGTGACTTGTTCGCGCTTGGAACGTCTCTCGACGTCGCTCGCGCTCGACGCTCCCTCTGGACGATCGTACGACATTTCGCCGACGTGCATGACCGGGAGCTCGGGAGGAAGATTTCCGAACGCGCCGAGCGTCGACGCTTCGCCGGCGGCGATGTTTTTCGTCATGAAGACGCACTTATCCGTCAATCGCGTCTCTTTGGAACCTATGAGCAGGGCGTCGTTTTCGCGCTTGACGTTGAGAATGGCGTTGGCGACGTTGGCGATTTCCAAACCAAACCGAAAGGATCGCACCAATCGTCTGTGCGTCACCATGTGACGCGGTACCACGGAGTGTATCTTATTCATGACGTTCATCGCGCCCGTAAAGTTGTAGATTTGCTGGTGCGCGTCCCCGACGAGAATTTTGGCGCAATTCTCTTGCCTGAGAACGATGTCAAACATTACCGGCGCGATGTCTTGCGCCTCGTCGAGGAGAATGACGTCGTACCCTGTCTTTTTCTTATTCTTGCTCATGTCTATGTCCAATCTCGGTCGTTGCAACTGATACATTTTCATGTACCCCGCGTGCGTCATCGGCACGTCGTTACTCGAACGAACCTTCATCATGGTCCAGAGTCGTCTCGCGACGTCGAGAATCTTCTCGACGGAATCCGTCGTTCCAGCCGGCACGTGCTCCGCGCCGATGTCGTCGTCCGCCGACACGAGATAGTTGTTCAGCGTCACCAACCCGCGACCGACGAAGCGATCGCCCATCTTCATCCCGAGCGCTTTGCACACCTCGGATGAACGCAGTTTATCGCCGAAATGAATCTTTTTACCACCCGCCTTGTACCAATTCGCCAACCCGTACGCCAATCCGTGAAACGTCTTCGCGTCGGTGTTGACTGGGAATCGTTTCTTCGCCTCCTCCGTGATGGCGCGATTGAACGCGAGGTAGAGAAATCGTTTCGATGGGTTTCGTTTCGCGTACTCGACCAACGTCGTCGTCTTTCCCGAACCGGCGAACGCGTGCACCACCATCCATTGCGGCGGTTTGAGCGTCGTCGACACGATGGCTTCTTGTTCTCTCGTCAAGCGCGACGTCGTCTGTAACAGCCCCGGCATGCCCCGCGCGCCCGGAAGGTTTCCAGACCAATCGCGCTCGTCCTGAAGATTGGCGTAATCGAGAGCCGCCGTCAATCGAGCCTTGATGCGTCGATACTCTCGCGCGATTTCGGAATCCTCGCCCGCCGCGTCGCCGTCTCTCCACGACGGACCCGAGCGCACGAACGCGATCAACAAATTCATAAATTCGGTGACATCCTCCTCGGCAAAATCGGAGCCCCTCTGACGCCGAAGCGCGCGCCGCGCCGCGCGTAAAAGTCTCGAGGCGACGAATTCGTTTTCGGCGACGTGCGTCATCGCCAGCGCCAACACCGCCCATCCGTTCGCGTGCGTCGTCGTCGCGTTCGTTCGCGTCTGCACCATGACGAACGTGGCCAACTCACGTATCGTCGCCGACACATCGCCGACCGTTCCGAGAAACGAACGACTCGTCGCCGTCTCGACGTCTCGCCAATACGTTTCATCCGTCGTCGAGACGCGCTCGAGCGCGCGCGCTCCCGACAAGTGTTCATCCTCTTCGACGCACCGACGAAACGATTCCACGTCCAGCATCGTCTTGAACAACGATCCACCGTTCGTCGCGATGTGCTCCACGAGCGGCGCGAGTCCGACGTCGCCGCATCGTCGTCCCGTCGCCTCGCGTATTCGCGCCCGCGCGTTGGCCCGCGTCTCTTCGTCGCCCACCGCCAAACTTCTATTCAATTTAAGCATCGGCAAAAACGCCTCGTCGTCCACCGCATCCCGCCACGCCTTACACACCAACCTCGCGTCCGTGTACTGACTCGCCGGCGCGTACGCTAACACGCGCTGGAGCACGTCTCTCGACACGCCGCCCGCCGTCGCCGAACTCGACGCCGCCGAACCCGAGCCCCGTCGCTCTCCCATCATCCCCGCGCGCCACGCGTCCGCGAGCGACTGTTGTTTGGGTTTGGACTTCGCCGCGAGTGATTTCGCCTCGGCGAGCGCCACGCGTCGACGCTTCGCGTCGGCGGCGGCGTCGGCGGCGTCGGCGTCGATTATTTCGACATCGTCGTCTCGATTCAATTCGACGCGTCGACGCGCGAGCGTCATCGTCTCGCGACCGTCGCGCGCGCTCGACGCCTTGGACTCTTTCACCGCGCGCTCGAGGACGTCTCGCGCGCTCGAAAACATGTCGACGACGACGACGAATCGACCGCTTTCGAGTGCGGGCGCGGGACAGGTGCGCGCCGTTTCAAACCCGCGGCGAGACGAGACGCGAGAGGTACATCGCGTGAACGAACGAGACGCGAGACGAGACGAGACGACGACGGGTCGATGGTGGTGGTGATTGATTACAACAGTGGTGTGCGCTCGCGCGACGCTCCGCACATCGCGTGCGACCGAGAGACGACTATCGTTCGCGCGCGGCGCGCGGCGGCCGAACTCACCGCGGCGTCCACGCCTGAGAATCCGTCTTCTTCTTCCACACCGTCCCGTCTGGAAGGGCGATGCCGCTCCCGGTCCACTTCCCGGTCACCTTCTCCCCGCTCCCATCCTTTTGATTAAAATCGATGAAGATTTCATCGCCGGAAATCTTCGACTTGATGCTCCACGCCTTGAACTTTTCGCTCGTCTTGGCGAGGTCCGATTTCTTCACCCCTCGACACCCTCGACCGCGCTTAAACGGCACGGGATCGAGTCCGCGAATGACGCCCTTGGAGTCGATCGATCGCGGGCATCCCGGGTGATTGGGGTCGTAGTAATCGCCGGCGAAGATGGATGCATCTTTGGCCGAGGCGACGTCGACGTCGGTGAGACTGAGCGACGCGGCGACGAGCGCGGCGACGAGCGGACGAGGGGCGACGCGATTGAGGGCGGCGGTGGAGACGTCTCGGCGCGCGGAGGGGTGGGAGACGCGCGCGCGCGTCGTCGTCGTCGATATCGTCGTCGTCGTCATCATCGTGGCTCTTTCGGCGAGGCGACGAGTGACGAGCGAGCGCCGCGCGCCGCGTTCGAACCACCGTCGTCGTCCGCGAGAACGCGTGATGGATGTATACATAAATATGTGTGCTATGTTCAGTCGTCTATTCGCACGCGTTCGGGGCGCGACAGATCGGACACTTGTGCGCCTCGCCGTCCTCTCTCGCGCGCGCGGCGGCGGAACACAATTTGGGATTGGTATAATCGCACCAACACGCCTCGCACACCGTGTGCGAACACCCGGCCAAACGTACGAGCGTGCGATCGTCCTCGTAACAGATCGGACACGTCCCTCGATCGCGCACGCGTTCGCACGGTTGCGTGTTGGCGTTCATGTCGACCCAACACTCGAAGGAACACAAGCCGAATGAATCGGCGCGCGCGGCGCAATCGAGCAAAAACGTCGGCGTCATCGCCCCGCAGTACGCGCACGGGTACACGTGCGCGCCGTCGGGAGGAAACCCTCGTCCACACCAGTGCGCGTGTCTCGAATCCTCCACGCCGCCCGGGAGTTCGTCCTCGGCCCAGACGCAGACGCCCTCGTGCTCTCGGTGCCCGCAGACGCACCTTCTCTCGGGAATCTCAATCACGCCGAGACCGCACGACGGACACCGCTCGCGTCCATCGCACCGTCCGCACTGCACGCAGTACCATCCATAACACGCGCAGTGACAAAACGCGCGTCGTTTACCAAAGATATCCGCGCACACGGGCGCGCACTCGTCGCACTTGAGCACCGGTAAGCGATGCGCACATCGGAACCCACGCGCGCGAGGGAGACGCGCGAGCGGGGACGCGACGAGGGTGGGCGCGTCGTCGAGCGCATCGTCGAACGCGTCGTCGAACGCGTCGTCGCGCGACATCGGGACGGCGCGGGGTGGGGCGCGCGAGGCGTCGAGTGACGATGGGGGACGTGATTGTTGGCACCCGGAGGGTTTGAGTACGCGAGACGCGGCGCGACGCGACTCGCGCGCGTCTCCATCGCGTGTCGGGTGTCTACTGTAGGATGCTATGACACTATGATACTACTCGTCGTCGTCGTTCTCCATCTCGCGCTCGCGACGCTGCGCCTCGACGGTGCGCGCGACGACGCCGGCGACGTACTCGGCGCGCCGTTTTTCAACCTCCGCCGCCGACTCGTCCGCGGCGGTCGGACATATCGCGGGATCCGTCTCGCGTAACGCGATCTCCACGCCCTCTGGGGTCATGTGCGTGCCCCCGAACGGGGCGAGGGTGGCGAGCGTGCGCACGACGTCGCCGTTCTTGTACACTAAGAGGGTCGGCGTTAAACCGTCGGGATAATTCGGCGCGCACTCGCGATGACCAATCTTGACGAATTTCGTGCGAGGAAACTTTCGCGCGAGGGCGTCGAGGGCGAGTTCCATCTTTTCGCACGCGCCGCATCCCTGGCGGGTGAGACAGACGACGACGTGGCCGTCCGCGCTCGCTTTCGTGACGTCGCGCGCGTAGGCGTCTCGCGTCGTCTCGACGACGGACCCGCGGGACGCCGCGCACGCGCGAAGTTCCGCCGCGCGACGCGCCAGGCACGCGCGCAGGTACTCGTCGTCGGCGTCGTCGGCGTCGAGATCTGATCCGGACGACGACGACGGTCGCGCGTCGGCGTCATCATCGTCATCGTCCCCGCGACCGCGCGCGGGGACGTCGTCGAACGCCGCCTCCACGCGCGTCGGGGGCGGCGGTTTCGGTCGCGCGCGCGCGTTCCCGAATCGCGCTTGGATGTCCTCCCACTCGGTCGACGCGTCTTCGTGACACGGCGCCGCGTGCGTGAACGTCCCGCTGTCCATGACGATTCGCGTGTGATTTCGCGCGTCGACGTCTGCGGCGAACGCGCGGTCCTTCGCTCGAGACGGTGTCGACCAGGAGGGCTATGCTATGGATGCGCGTTACACGTCGGCTATGTACGATTACGATGGGCGTCTCGGCGACGCGCGGTCGGCGTCGGAACGGACGCGTTCGAGACCGCCGACGACGCCGCGGTCGCGTTGCGCGCGAGACGCGACGAGAATCTCGGCGCGCGCGACGAACTGTTTCTCGCACAGACGCGTGACGTGACGAAGGTAATCGTCGAGCTCGACCTTGCCGTCGTTGAGTAATTCGTCGAGGGCGTCTAAAGTGTCCTCGACGGCGGCGTCGAGGACGTGGGCGTCGAGAAGTTGTCGACTGACGGCGTCGGCGGGACGCAGGATGGATTCCGGCGAACTCTCGAGCGTCGCCGCCGTCGTCGCCGTCGATTCCGGTCTCGGCGGGTGCTTTCGCAACCAATCCTCCAGGACGATCGTCGCGCGATCGAGCTCGTGCGCGTCTCGCTCGTATCGCGCGCACAGTTTCTGGTACGCCGCGCACTCTTGCCGCAGACGCATCTTTTTCTCGTACAGCGCCGACTGTCGCGACAAGAGCGACTCGATGACCTCGACGTCCACGCCGAGACGCGCCTCGGCTTCGTCTCTCAATCTCGACGTCAGTGATCGTATGATTCTATCGCGGAACAGCTCTCGCGCCTCTAGCGCGTCTTCCGCCCTCGGACTCGTCGTCGGCGACTCTCTCGTCGGCTCGAAACGCGTCTCGACGTCTTCGCGAAACGTCGCCGACGAACGCGCGTCTCGAGCCGTCGAATCCGCGCCGAAATCGATATCCGGGTACCTCGACGTCGACGTCGCGTTCGTAAACGACGACGCCGACGACGGAAACGACGATCCCACGTCGCGCGCGTCCCCTTCGGTCATCCTCGCCGTCGCCGTCGGTTTCGAAAACACTGGCGGCTCGACGCTAAACGCCTCCGCCAGCCTCTCCCCAACCTCTCGCATGCTCGACGTCCTCGCGTTCCACGACATCACTCGCCCCAACAACACCTCTCCATCCGCCTCCACGCACGCGTGATTCGCCTTGACGACCATCTCTCTCGTCGGCGTCACGTACCACGTCGGCGGCGCGCTCGGAAAATCGCTCGGCGCGTAGCACGTCGTCGGAATGTTATACCTCCCACCTCCGTACTCGATCGGCAGCGTCCCTCTCGCGCAGAGTAATCGCTCGCGCGCGCCATCTTTGTGATAATACACCTCCTCATCGACGACGAGCGATGGAAACGCCTGCGCGCGACGCGCGACGTCAGTCATTCGCGTCACGAATGCGAGGGAGAAAAATGCGCACCGCGATGAGATCGAGAAGTTGGTCGCGCACGACGTCGGCGTTACCGACGCGCGCGTACGCGAGTGCGTTCGAACCCGTTCGTTCGAGCGCTTCGTTCACGCGCGCGCGCGCGGAGACGCGACGCGACGACGACATGCGTCGTCGCGCACTGACGGTTGTGACGTGTGGATTGACTGATTCTTTCGAGACGCGAGTCAAAGAAACGACGAGAGAGCGCGCGCGTAATGCGTGTGCGTGTGCGTGTGTGTGTGTGTGTGTGTGTGTGTGTGTGTAATGAAAGGATCGTGTCTGTCAAGGTGGTGATGCGGTCACGCGGTGGTGTCGCCGTCGGCGGTGCACCCCGGAAACACGGATTCCCACGCGTCGACGTGCGTCTCGGCGAGCGCCTTCATGCACGCGGCGGCTTCTCCAAAGGCGGCGTTGATGACTTGTTCGAGCTCTGCGTGCACGCGAGGGAGCTCGTTCGTCATGCGGGATTTGATGTCGTCGTATTTTTTCTGGGCGTCCTCGACGGCTGATTCGGCGAGAGCGACGTCGCGTTGTAATTCCTCGACCGTGACCGGGGTGGGCGACGTGACGGCGGCGGAGAGACGCTCGAAAATGGTCGTCGGCGGAACGGGCGGTGGCGTCGGTGGAGCGTGTAACGCGTGTTCGAGCTTGGCGCGTTTCGATTGAACCTTGGCTCTGCACGCCTGAAACTTGAGAAGGGCGTCGAGACGGGCGTCAATCTGTTCTTTCGCCGCTCGAACGTATTGCAACGATTGCTTGAGCGGGGCGCGAAACTTCTTGGCGAGACGCTCCGCCTGCGCCTCGGTCGGGGCGCGCATGGTGCACGCGGCGGCGCCCACCTGTCTGAACGCCTGCCCGAGCCCGCCGGCGTTTTCACCGAGGAGAATTTTTGCCCCTTTCTCCTCGCAATCGCCCAAGTGATGCGCGTTTTCACCAAACGTCCCCGTCAAGATTCCCAAATTTTGCACCGCGTTGACGATTTCGCTCCCGCTCTTGAGCGCGCGCTTGAGACGCTCTTCGAGCAAGAGCAAATACTCGGTCGCCTCGAGGTAACTAGGATCCTCCTCCATCATCACGCTCTCCATGCCCGCGCCCGTGCTCCACGTCTCCGTCGCCGTACCGATGGACTGAAACCAAGAGTCCACCGCCCCCAGCGCCGTACCGACGGCGCCTCGCGAGTACCACGGCGCCCGCTGATCCCACGAACTTCCACCTTGCTCCTCTAAAAACATCACCACGTCATCACACGTCCCGATCGCCGGATGCTCCACGACTTTCTTCAAAAAAGTCTCCAATCCCGATCGTCTGTGCTCCAAGAAATCGCTCTGAAACGGACTCGTCGTCACCGTCTTTTCGGGAAGCGGAAACAACACGATTCCGGGATAGAGCGTCGATAACCGTCCTCGCAACCACTGAAAATCCGAGTACCTGCGAACGACGATGGACTGATCCTTCTTATACGCCGGATCATCGTTCTTCGTGCTCACCGTGTACACCGCGTACGCCGTGAGTCCGTCGCCAACCTTGGTGGGATTGGTGACGCTCACCTCGACGCGTTCATTCTTCACGAACCCACCGTCGTCCCCTCTCGGCACGTCCGGAAGCGCGTCGCCGTCATCGTCTCGAGAGAAGTGTATGCTCTCGTACGCCGGCGGCGGCGGCGTCTCCACCGACGTCTCTCCGTTCTCAGCGCTCATCATCTCTACGCGACGACGACGCGCGAACACCAATCGATGATGTATCCAACCGACGTTCGATGCGCGATGATGCGCGCGCGTCGCGAGATGCGCGTCCTCTCGGAACGACGCGTGCGTGCGCTCGCGTTCGCGCGATCGCTCGTCGACGCACCGCGCGAGAGACTCTGGCGACGGTGACGACGATGCGCGCGTCGGTTCAAAAAAACATGTCTGTGCGTCATCTCGCGTCGCGCCGCGAACCAAACCAACCTCCGCGACGACGACGGCGAGACGAGAGAGCGAGCGAGCGCCATGGACGGTGGTAAATTTCGCGACACGATGCACTCGCTCAATTACGGCACGGTGATGGAGGCGGCGGCGAGGGATTACATGAAGGAAAAGATGGGTGAAGAGGCGCGCGCGCGAGCGATGGGAAAGGCGCGCGCTTTGGACGCGAGGGATCTGTGTGAGGTGCGCGAGCGAGCAGAGAGAGACGATGCGTCGCGCGCGCGTCGTTCGCGGACTCGCGCGCGGTCGGCGGTCGACGTCGTTCGCGATGGAGACGAAGAGATGCGCGTTGACTCTGATTTTCTTTTTCGTCTTCTTGACTGACGGTTTTCATTCGTCGACGTATGCGATGATGATAGGATCCGGATTTAGAGGAGATTCATCGAGAGAGGATACAGGCGATGAAGGAGGCGCAGGAGCGACGGGCGACGATGGAGCGCACGGGTCATGGATGTTTGAATGAAATCGACGAGAAGGAATTTTTACCCGAGGTGACGACGACGAAACACGTCGTGGCACACTTTTATCATCAAGAGTTTGAGCGGTGTAGAATCATGGATAAACATCTCGCGGTGATGGCGAAGAAGTACTTTGATACCAAGTTTGTCAAGATATCCGCGCCAGACGCGCCCTTCTTCGTGACGAAACTTCAGGTGAAGATTTTACCGTGTTTAATTTATTTCAGAGACGGCGTCGCGTTCGACCGCCTCGTCGGTTTCGAGGAGCTCGGAGGGAAGGATGATTATCCGACGGCAAAGTTGGAGCGTAGATTACTCGACGCCGGTGTCGTCGCGCCGGCTGAGAAGAACGATAGCGATAGCGAGGATGAGATGGAAGAGATACGGAGAGAAGCCACGTCTCGCATGATGCGAAGCGGCGGTTTCGCAAAGGGATCGGACGACGAGGATTCAGACTTTGACTGAATGTTTTCGCGCGCATCCATCGTCGTCGCGCACAGTAGCACGTCGCGAGTGGAACGTTGGTTTCACTTTTGTTGTACGTATGTAGTCATCGAAAATACATTCTACTGTTGTTGTCCTAGTTTTTTTTTCTAAGGCTGGAAAAAGAGCTTTTTTTCAGCCTAAACAAAGCAATCGAGCTCTACTCGTCTATACGTGTTCGCGCCGTCGTCCTCGAGCGACGGGTACGCAGGGACGAGGGCGTCCTCGGAACCGATGTACAGCGTGTTGTAAATCTTCCAGTAAATGTCTCGAACCTTACGCGCGGGATGGAAGAGTCCCTGAAGCGTGTACGCGAGAATAAACTGTGGACCCAGCGCCACGCGTGCCGCCTCGATGGCTTCCGTCACGGCGTTGATGACGTGCGGAGACGGCTCGAAGACGTTCGGCCACGTGTAGTTGATCAAGTGCGTCACCGCGTCTTCGCACCCTAAACCGGCGCAACCCAAGGCGAGGTGTTTCACGGTCACCGCCGCGGTTTGACGGTGGACCAAGTCGCGATCCATGAGAGCGTCCTCGAGCAACGGCGTGACGGCGTAAATGTAATCCTTGCCCATCTCTCCGATGTACTCGAACAAGAAGGCCAAGGATTTCAACACACCGTTTTGCACATTGAGCTCGGGCACGCGGTACTCGTTCATCAACGCCGGAAGAACGGTGAACGGCGCGCACGTCTCCGCGACGATTGCGATGGCCACCGTGGTGCACACGCGCATTTGACGCTCTTGCACCTTGAGATTGTTCAACAACGTCGCGAGCACGTCTTGCGGACCGATGGCTTTGGCGATGTAACCGAAGGTGTTGACGGTGGCGCGACGAATCGCCTTTTTCGGCGCCTTGAGAAGTTCCAAGAGTTCAAAGCAGATGCGCATCCACTCGCGCGCCGCGACGTACTCGGCGCCGCGGTCGGCGATGCGACCAATCAAATCAATCGTATTCTCTTGCACCTTTTCGTGCCTGTTCTTCAAAATCGGCGTCAATCGAGGCAAGAGATCTTTAATCGGCGGCGTCATTCGTGTCATGCCCTGCACGCTCACGATGGCTTTGAGCGCGCCGAGGATGGAGCCCAAGACTTCCGGGTACTCCTCGCCGAGGTATTCATAGAGCACGACGCCCAAGTGACCCAAAAGTTGCTCCTCTTCGCACTTTCGCATCACCGGAGCGATGGCGCTGATCAAATCAGCCGCTTGTTCGCGAATATCCGCAGCCTTATTGTTCATGCGCCACTTGATGGTGCCGCAAATTTGCGGGAGATACGGCTTGGCGCGAAGGCCGAGAGCGTTGACAATGGTCCCGACGCCCTTGAGCATGATGTCACCCTCATCCGTGGTTTGCTCTTGGAAAGAGTAAAGCATGCCGTCGATCAGTAGTTCCTCCATCCGAGTGTCCACGTCCGCCGTTCCGAGTTCCTCGATCACCTTGGTGATGGTTTCCATCACCATGCGACGGTACGGCTCGGATTCATCCTTCAAATCTTCGACAATGCGACCGATGATTTCAGCCGCTCCCACTTTCAAGGAGATTTCCAGCGTCGTCTCCACGAGTTGCTGATAATTGCGACGGTCGAGTGCCATCCTTCTAACCCAGAAGTGCTTGAAGAATTCCGGCATCACTTCGGCGCGAATGTACTCGGGTTCGACGCCATCCGTGGCGACGCACTGTTTGACAACCTTTAACGTGATCTTTTTCATCTCTTCGTCCGCGGTCGCAAACTCTCGAATCAAGATCACCATCACCTCGCGCGTGTAGTAATTAGCGTACATGGCGTCCATGAGCGGAATGATGAAACCGATCGCCTTCAAAAAGGCGGCTAAAACTTTGCCCCGATGCGCTCTGATACCCTTCCACAACGGCTTCAAAACGTTGTCGAACGACTCGATGCCGTACGGCGTCGCAGCCTCGGCGAGCGCCGCTATGGAAAGAGCGGTGATCGTTCGCACCTTTTGGTTTTCGTCGCCCAAGCCTTGCTCGATGATGTCGACCAACGACTTCAAGTGCGGCAGAACGGCGCATCCGTGGAGAATGGCAATCTGTTGAACTATTTTGACGCCCGTATGTCGCGCCTGCCAGCTCTTTTTACTGCGGCAAACAGCCTTCAAAAAAGGAAGCAGCGACTGCACGCCGAGCGCCTGCGCGACGACGGCGAATGCCCGCGCGGTCGTGTTGCGCACATATTCGTCGACGTTGTCGATGTCGGGACGCATGGCGGCGATCATCGTCGCGAGACCAGCCGCTTTGGTGAGATTGCCGATGATCTCACGCCCCTCCATTCGCGCGTAGTAATCCTCATCGATCAACAACGGTTCGATGACGACGAGAATCTTGTGCACGTACGGACGAACCAAGTCGTCGAGCTTGTACAAGATTCTATCAATCACCTTGACGAGCAAGTGACGCTCTTGATCCTCCAACGTTGGGGACATGAGAAGAGGCAAGATTTGATTGAAGAGAGGACCCGCACCGAATTCCTTGGCTCGATCGGTGATTTGTCGCAACGAAGACTTTCGTTGCTGCGGTGTTCCATTCTTTATGCGAAGCAAAAGTCGCATAATCTTACGCTCCTTTTGCTCTTCAATCGTCATCGCCTCTTCGTCCGTTTCCTTGAGCAGTGGCGCAAAGTATTGCATGTCTTCTGGTTTCATCTCGGGTAAGCCCTCTGGAGCGAGACTGACGTCAAACTTCTGCCCGCGGTCCTCTTCTGGAATTGAAAAGAAACCCGCGTTGGCGCCGTACGGCATCGGCGTCTGCATGAGCTTGCGCGCGGGCGTTCGAATCGGCACGTAACTCGCCGGTGGATCGATGATTTTGAACCCCTCGGACGGGAGTAATTCATCGAGCTCCTCATCCGTTTGCGGTCGGTTTCTCTCTTCGATTTCCCGTTGATAACGCATTTGCTGGTATTGCTCCGGAGTCAAAGGAACGTTTGATTGCATCGCTTGATGCGCGGCGATTTGCGCCGCCGAGGGCGTCGCCATGCCGGCCGCGATCTTCGGCGTCTCCGCGCCAGCGGCGATCACCGGCGTCTCTCCGCCCGTCCACACCGGAGTGGCGCTCGGATCACCGCCGGCGCGAATCTGCGGAGTCTCGTCCCAGCGACTTCTCGAACGTCTCGGCGTCTGCTTCGCGTCGGCTGGTCTCGTGCCGCTCTCCATGGTGTCCCACTGCGACGCGCGCTGCGGTGTTTCCTCCCATTTTCTACCGCGAGGCGTTGCGTCGTCCCAACGCGCTCCCGTCGCCGCGCTATCGTCGCTCTCCCATTCGCTCGTGCGCGGTGGCGCCGGCGCCGGCGCCTTGCCGCTCATCACGGCGCTGTCGTCCGGTTTCGCGTCCCATCGTCGCTTACGCTTCTCCGGCCTCGCCGACGCCGCGGGTTCATCCGCTCTCGCCGCCGCGAGTCGCGCCGCGTCCGCCGCGCGCTCCGCCTCCTCTCGTTGCTTGCGCTCGATGTTTCGCAGCGTGTTGTCCCGCTCTCTGTCCACCGCCGCCTCCTTCATTCGATCGGCGTAACTTCGTCCTTCGTCTCCATCCTGCGCGCGCGTGGGTACAAACCGATAGCATTCATCGTCAGTCGTCGCGTTCACCGTCTCGCGTCTCACCGTCGCCCTGGACACCCCTCTCGAATCCTCGAGCGCGCTAAACCTAACCGCTCCTCGCGATCCGTCCTCGACCGCTCGTACCTTTCCATCTCGTCCCGGACTGAGCTTGCGCTTGAACCGGCGCTTGGAATAATCGCTCTCGCGATCGATCACGCGTCGCGACTTGCCGAACCCGAGCGCCTCGTCGCTCTCGAGATCCTCGTCGTCCTCCGCGTCCAGCGGCGCGCCCTCGAGCACATCCTTCGACGGCGCGTACGCTCGCAACGGCGCCTTGGCCGTCGTCGTCCCCGCACGCGTCGACCGCGTCGACGCGCGTTCTCGCCCATCGTGTCCTCGCGCACCCTCCCGCGCGTCCTCCGTCGCGCCACCGTCCCGCGTCGTCGCCAGTCGTTCCGCCTGCAGACGCGCGATTTCCGCCGCTTCGGCGTCGTCACCCTCGCGATCACCCCCTCGCGCGCCCATGACGAAGACGACGACGACGACGCGCGCGCGCTCGTTCCTCTTCACTCGTCCCCTCGCGTCGACAAGCGTCGGCGGGCGTCACCGCGCGCGAGAGAGATTCGGTCGGTCGGTCGGTCGCGCGACGACGAATGACGCCACGCGTCCGAATGTAACATTCTAACCGCACTCCGCCGCGAGACGCCCGCGGTCGTCGACGCGCGACGCGCGAGACGCCCGCGGTCGTCGTCTCGTCGGTCGTCTCCTCGGTCGTCTCGTCGGTCGTCTCGTCGGTCGGTCGGTCGTCGCGCGTTTTCGGAACAATGTTGGAAATGCAGTCTCCGGGACACGTCGCGAGGACGCGCGCGCGTCGACCGCGACGACGACGATGGTCCTCGAGCGCGTCGCGCATCGCGTGGACGTGCGTCGTGCGTTCGATGTGCGCGCTCGCGGCGCGCGCGGCGGTGGACGAGGTGACGTACGAGACTGTTTCCTTTTTCGACGGTTTGGGAGGGGCGTACGCGTCGGCGGCGAGCGCGGGACTGCCGAGCACGCTGGAGATTAAATATAAGATTGATCGACGTCCCGACGAGGCGAACGGTGAGCAAGGATCGGTGACGTTCGCGGTGCGGAACACGGCGAGCGCGGGATGGACTGGGGTTGGGTTTAACTCGAATCCCGGCATGTACGGGGCGGATTTCGTCATCTTCGAACCGGGGGCGACGACGGGTACATTTCGCGACATGTATAACCATAAGAAGCCGTACGAGACACCTTTGGACGATGATCACTACACTATTACGCCGGTGCGAGCGTTTAAGTCGTCGTCGAGCGTTGAGTTTGAATTTTCTCGACCGCTCGTGGCGTGCGGGGTGAGCGACTTGGATAACACGACGCCGTGGCGTCGACGAGCGCGCAAGTTGCTCGCGACGATTCGTGGAGGCGAAACGGAGATCACGGACGGTGCGAATTACATGAGCGACTCGCAGGACGTCAGCATCAACGCGAAAGAGGGTATTTACTTGTTATACGCCTGGGGGACGTCGGGAACGCTCGCGTATCACGCGTCGAACGCTCGTGGCGCTGCCTTCGTGCACCTGGTGGACACGCCGACGGTGAACACTTTTTCGCAGACGACGTACGTCGACGTCAAGCCAAAAGTCGCGACGACGATGCCGGCGGGCGATACGTATTATGCGTGTACCAAACATGACTTGGGCACCACTGCGAGATACGTGACGGCGTGGGAATTCATCAACGACAATGCCGCGCACTTGCATCACGCGCAGATTTACGCCTGCACGGATGGAACGGACGCCCAAAACGACGTCTTCTTGACTGGTAACGCGAACTCGGTCGCGTCAAAGGATCACGGGTACTCTGTGAACGGAGCCGCGTCGACCGGCGATGCCACCATCGCGGCGTCCGACGTTTCGTCGTGCGGAGACATGAATCTGAAGTGCGCCGAAGTGCTCGTGTCTTGGGCCGTCGGAGGTAACCGCGTGGTGCTCCCGGACGGTACGGCGCGCAAATTCGGTGGGAGCGGAGCGAACGATATTCGCTACGTCCTGCTCGAAAGACACTGGAACGCCGGCGCGAAGGCTATGACGGATGCTTCGGGTTTTCGCATGTTTACGCAGAGTACTCCTCCAAGCAACGGCGAGATTGGCATGTTTTTGGTCGGTCTTCCCGTGACGTCGACGATTCAGATCGGCGCGAACGGTGTCTATAATCGAGTCGGTAATTGTCCGGGCGGATGTACGAATCGTTTGTTGAGCCAAGACATGAACGTGTTCGCGTACTATCCGCACCAACACACGACGGGAAGAGCGAGTTACGTGCGTCACATCAGAAACGGCGTGGAACTTGCGCCCATCTCGAGCACGCCTTTTTATGACTTTGATTTCCAAGTGTTCAATTGGGTCAACAACTTCACTCGAGTCATCAAGCCGGGCGATGATCTCGTCGTCGAGTGCGTCTACGACACGCGAGGCCGTTCGTCGACCACGCCCATGGGAGAAGGCACGCTGCAGGAGATGTGCTTCATGTTCCTCATGTACTATCCTAAAATGGACCTGTTCTCGTGCTTCGACTTGCAGATGTTTTCGAAGACGTCGTGTTCGCCTCCTGGAGGATTGAACTCGCGAACGGGCGTCGATACGACAATTTCTCGGCTCGTCACCAACACCATCACGCTCGACACGCCGTACGCGAACAGCGCCATACCGACGTGCGCCGCGAGCGTCAACGTCACATCTCCCACGACGCCACTGAATCCGAATCCGAATCCGAATCCGAATCCGAATCCGACGCCACCGGTCACCGGCGGGCAGGCGCGTTTCGGTGGAGCTCTCTTTAACTCTGTCTGCGCCCTCGTTGTCATCGTTCTGGCGGCGTAGGAGACGTTCGCGGAGAAGCCCGGCGTCTTCATTTCCCGCACGAATCCTCCGCCTCCGAGAGCGCCGGCCGCCGGCCGGTCACGCACTACTTATACTTATGTAAGCATTTTTAGTTGATTTTTTCCCTCGCACGCGCGTCGCACGCGCGACCGTCCGGCCCAAACCATCGAACCGACCGTCTCTTTGTCGCCGTTGCCCCAGAGCTCGCCTCGCCGAGCGCGCGCGCCCATGGCGCTCTACATAAAGGCGTTCTCGCTCGTCGTCAAGACGGCGTCGAAACCGCTGGCGAAACAGTTGAAGATTGCCATCTCCGATTCGCCGTCGCTTCGCACGTGGGCCATCGACGCCGCGCGCGCGGCGAGTCGCATGAGCGCATTCATCTTACGCGACGAGAGCGCGGAGGCGGCGAGCGGTGCGGCGGGACGAAAGGCGAGACAGGAGACCAAGCGAGCGCTTGCCAAGGCGTCGATGAGCGAGGAGGCGGCGCTGCAGGCGGCGTCGGAGTTTGTCGGCGAGGCGTTCGTGTTCGCCGTGGCGGGGGGACTGGTGTGGTGGGAGGTGGACAAGTCGAACACCAAGGATGAGAAACGACGCGCGGACGCGGCGGCGGAGCGCGCGCAGTTATGCGCCATCATCGACACGCAGCATTCCACCATGTCCGACATGGCGGCGCTCATCGAAGAGCTGATGCGATACAGAGAGGAATCGAGCGCGCGCATCGCCGCGTTGCAGCAGACGGCGAGACGGTGACCAACCGCGCTGAGGGCGACCAGCGTTCGGGTCTCGTCGCGCGAACGGAACGATCAACGGCGACGCGCGTGTATCAAATTATCATTATTAGCATATTGTGTAACAGTAGCGGTAGCGCACCGACTCTCGGTCCATCGTTCACGTCGTCGGCGCGCGCTCCGCAGCCGTCGCGAGCCGAGACACTCGTCGTCCGCACACGCGAGCGCATCGTCGTCGTCGATCATGGTGGCCGGCGTGGGAAAAGCGCGTAAGAACGCGTACATCGCCTTCTTACGTCGAGCCGTCGACGAGGACGATGCCTTCGCGGACGCCGTCGCGACGTGTCCCAAGGACTACCAGAGTTGGGCCAAACTCATGCGCGAGCGCGGACGCACCGACGACGCGCACGCCGACGCGCTTCGGTTGCTCGATAGCAAGGGACACCTCTTGAACATCATCGACCGCGTGTGCGAGACCGCGGTGAGCGGAGAGACGTCGCGCGAGAGCGAGAACGTGCGAAAAGTGCGCGAGGCGTGGGAAGGGACGAAAAAAGTGCAACGAGCCAAGTTTGAGCAAAAGGGCGGCGCGGATGGCGTCGCCGAGGCGCGTCTGCGCAAGCGGGAGGCCAAGGAGAGAATCAAGGCGGCGCGAAAGGAGCGCGAGACGCGCGAGACGAGGGATAAGGAGAGAAAGGCGACGAGATTGGAGTACGCGACCAAGGTGCACGAGGCGAGAAGCGCCGGCGCGTGTTTGGACTGGTTGAACATGGGACGGTGTCGATTCGGCGAGGAGTGTCAATACGAGCACGACGAGATGTCGAAGGGTATTTTAAAAGATCTCGCCGTGAAAGTGGGCGCAGAGACGGGCGACGTAAAGAGAGAGAGAAACCAAGCGGAGAAAGCCGAGCGCAAGGCGCGCGCCAAGGCGTTGCGAGGGGGCAAGATGGATTCTATCGGCGAACACGCGTCCTCGAGCGACGACGAGAGCGAGAGCGACGACGAAAGTGGAAGCGAGGATGACATGCCTGGGTTTTTGAAGATTGAACGCGCGAGACGAGCGGCGGAGGCGCTTCTGGCTACGAACAAGCTGTCGAAGAAGAAGGCTGGCGACGCCGCGTCCGCCAAGGGCAAGTCGAAGAAGACGTCGAAACAGAAGCACTTCAACGAGAAACAGCTCGAAAGGAAACAGAAATTCTTAAAGGAAGGTAAGAATCAGCCGTTGGTGAAGAAGGGTCTCAAGAAGCGTCCCGCAGGCGTGATCGCTTCGACGAAATCTCCGAAGAAGAAAAAACCGAGACACGCCGACAGCGATCGCAAAAAACGCCGCGTGGGCATCGAGAGAACGTATTTCGGGGACGAGAAATAGATAGATTTTTGTAATGTCTAGTACAGCGGTGACTCCATCTTCCTTCCACATCGCGCGACGGTTCGTCTCGATGTCGCGCGCGAGGAGGACGGAACGGAACGGGACGTCGCGAGTAAGTACAAGGCATAATTCGAAAGGTTAAAACCACTAAAAGATAATGAATTCGGCGTGTATCTATTCGCTACGCGCGGCGTAAGAAACGAAGTGTTGGTCGCGGCAGTCCACACCAACCATGGCTTCGCCGAGACCGCACGAGACTTCCGCGATAATCTTCGGGTCGTTGTAGTGCGTGACGGCTTGGACGATGGCGCGCGCGCGCTTCGCCGGATCGCCAGACTTGAAGATGCCAGAACCCACGAAGACGCCATCCATACCGAGCTGCATCATCAAAGCGGCGTCGGCCGGGGTGGCGACACCACCGGCCGCGAAGTTGACGACCGGCAAACGGCCGAGCTTTCTCGTTTGTTGGACGAGTTCGAGCGGGGCGCGGATTTCCTTGGCGTACACGAAGACTTCATCCTCGTCCATGGCGCACAAGCGACGAATGTCACCCATGACGGCGCGGCAGTGGCGAACCGCCTCGACGACGTTACCCGTACCGGCCTCACCCTTGGTGCGGATCATGGAAGAGCCCTCGGCGATGCGTCGAAGCGCTTCACCGAGATCGCGGCACCCGCAGAGCACCGGCACCTTAAACTTGTGCTTGTTCAAGTGGTTGATTTCATCCGCAGGCGTCAACACTTCGGATTCATCAATGTAATCGATACCGATCGCTTCGAGCACTTGCGCCTCGACAAAGTGACCGATGCGCGCCTTCGCCATCACCGGAATCGTCACAGCCTCCTTGATTTGCTTAATCATCGTCGGGTCGGACATACGCGCGACGCCGCCGTCCTTGCGAATATCCGCCGGCACGCGTTCGAGCGCCATGACGGCGACGGCGCCCGCCTCTTCGGCGATGCGCGCCTGTTCGACGTTCACGACGTCCATGATGACACCCCCCTTCAACATCTGTGTCCGACGACGCGCACGAGTCACCCGTCAGTCTTTCCGCTCACAGTTTGCCCACACGAGCGTCGAGGCGCCCTGCCCGCGCCGCGCGCCTTCCGTGGATTCGTCTCGGTACGCGCGTCGGTCATCGAGCGACGACGAGACGGGCGAGAAATATTTCATCGCGTCGCCGAGAAATATTTCGCCGCGTCACCGTCCGTCGCGCGACGTCGCGCGCCCATCGCGCGCGTCCATCGCACGACGTCACGCGGTGCCGGCGCCCTAGCGATGCGCGCGCGGACAGCCTCACGCGACGACGCGCGCGCGCGATGGACGCGCGACGCGGTGGACGTGAAGGAACAAAAACGTACCTGGGCCAAGCCCGCCTTGACGGCGAACGTGCCGCGTTCGGTCTCCGTGGACATCGCGTTCGTCGACGTGCACTAGTGACGCTTTTGCGATCGCATCCGGCGGCGAGGGGCGGAGGGGGCGATGGTCGTTCGGGTGGTTTGCGTGTCAGTGGTTTTGTGTGTTTGTATATGCAGTGGGTGTCCTAGTTTTATACTTATACCCCCGTGGCGCTTCGTATTTTACGCAATGGATGCCGATGACGTCACCGTGGGCGTAAAAGGGCACCCTCTCGGGCGCGTCGCCGCGCGGCGGAGAGGACGACGCGAGAGGCGCGACGAACGCGGATGCGTGCGGAAAGCGTCCTGACGACGACGCGTTCTTTTTTTTATGTCAATGTTTGCTAAGCTACATAATCGGCGCACGGACGAGATAGGAACGGGACCTCGGACGCGCGCGCGTCGACAAAGGCGGACGGGGCGGAGGCGTCTCCGCCGCGCGCGACGACGACGCCGCGCAGGACGTCGCCGACTTTGAGCGCTTCGCGCTCGCGCCACGGCTGTAATATCACGGTCAGCGTTTTCGTGGCGCTGGTGAGGTAGAGCACGCGCGACCCCGGCGGCGATTTCGGGGCGTACGCGTTGGCGTCGAGCGGCTTTGACGCCTCGAAACCAAACTCCTTCACGAGCGCTTTTTCGGCGTCGCGCACGTTTCGCACGTTCAGAGCGATCGTTTCCAACGGATCTCGTCGCGTCGCCACCTGTCCGCGCACCGGAATGCCACCGGGCGATCGCATGTCGAAGAAGCCGAATCCGTACAACAACTCGCCGCCGCTCTCGTAAATCTGAGACACGCGCAAGCCGAACGGCACCGTCACCGCGACGTAACTCAACACGTTCCCGACCAAACCTGCCGCACCTTCGGGCGCTTGACGAATCTCAACTGCGGCTTTCCCACCGTCGTCCGCGTTCAGACTCGTTTGTCCGTACGCCAACGTCGCCACGCGTTCCGACCCGAGTCCGACGTCGCTCGTCACTCTCATCCCCAACGCCTTGGTCCAGAAATCCACCTCCGCCTGCACGTCCTTCACTTCAAACACCATTCCACCGACGTAATTCGTCCCACCAGACGTGACGTCTCGTCGCAACGCATCGACGAATTCGGCATTCTCTCGCGTTCTCTCCACCTGCCTCTCGAAAAAGTTCAACTGCCCCTTCAACACCTCATCCTCGGGATCCTTCTCGTACGCCGCGCGCGCGTCGTCTCGAAACCTGACGAGTCCATCGAGCACCTCCCCCGCGCGCGCCTCTCGCGCCGACGCGCCGCCACCGATCGCGGCGACGAGCGAAGCGAGCAGCACGTCCCGACGCGGGACGTCGTCGACATCGTGTCCACCGCGCGCCGCGCGAACGGACGACGATCGCGCGCGACGCGGCGCGGATGCGCGCGAGATCGTCGCGCGCGTCGAGGCGGTCGTCGCGCGCATGTCGAGGCGGTCGGCGACACGCACGAGGTGTGGCGCACGAGGTGTGTTTTGTGTCGTGTGTGTGGCTTCATCGTTTCGTCTGTTGTACAAGGGCGAGCTCACGCGCGCGCGACGCGCACTCGAAGGATGAAAAACATCAAGGTTTTGTACATGTAGAGGCACTTGCGGTACGAACGCGTGGTGGTATCGCGTTCGCCGTCGGTGGAGGCGGTGGAGAGGGAGGCGTCGGGGTCTCTGAGATCGGCGGCGAGTCGCGCGGAGGCGGCGACTTCGCGAGCGAGAGAGCGGAGCGCGCGAGCGTCGCTGGCGAAGAGCGGCTTGTCGGCGTCCAAACGATCGAGCGCGCGCTTGGATAAATCTTCGGCGAGACGCCGTTGACGCTTTTCTTTGGAGGTTTGGAGCGCTTCCTCGGATTCGGTCGTCGGTCGGGAGTCTCGCGCCCAGAGCGCGAGGGACGCGGCGATCATGCCGTCATTGTCCTTCTCCATGGCTTCGGCGACGAAATCAGCCGTCTCTCGAAGTCTTTCCGCGGCGTTCGCCTGCGAGGAGGACGCCGCGTGCGTTTGACCGAGGCCAGAACGTACGGCGACGGTGTAGTCGGCCAATCCCTCGACGTTGGGGGCGGCGTCGCCCTCGAGGACGTACCCGTGCGTCTCCGCCGCCTCCGTCAACGCCTTGGCCGCGAGCTGCACGGAGGCTGCTTTTCCTCGTCCCTCGCGTTTACCTCTCGTGCTGAACGTCACGGCTATGATTCCACCGTCCACGATGGTATGTCTGGAGAAAATGTCGAACAACTGCTGCGTGCGACCGTCGATCGAGCCGCAGTGGTCGAGATAAATGGCGTGCAACTGCGTCTCTCGAGGATCTCTCGCCGCTAAGAAGGCTTCCACTTTCGTCGCCACGCCGTTCACGCCGACATCTTTGCGCAGAGAGTGTACGACGTGAGTGTACAGATTAGGCACCCAAATGGACGTCTTCGGAACGCCCTTTTCCATCAAAACCTTACTCGTTCTCCCGTCGGCGGCGTCTAAAACCAACGCCATCGCCGTCTCCGGTTCGACGCCAATCAACTCACACGACGTCGCCACAGCATCAGCGACCGCCGCGTTCGTGAGTGCCTTATCCTCGCTCGTCGCGTTCACCACCGCCGGGTCTTCGTACGGATCGGGCGCCCATCTGCACAGAAACGTCCCCTTCGTCTGCGCCTTTAAATACTCGCTCTCCACGAAGAGCATCTCCTTGATCATTTTCGCCTGACCGCGACGACGTTCGAGCGCGTTTGCGCTCACCGCGGCGACAACCAGGGTGACGAGCAGCATGACGTCTAAAGTGGCGTTCACGCTCGACACGTTGGTGATGGAAAACGCCTTCAACGCGAGCGCCACCGCCACCACTCTCCGAGGCGCCTCCACCGCCGCCGTGGCGAATTCCGCACACACCTCGGACGCGTACGTCCTCGCCGCCTTGATGCGCGCGAATGCTCTGTGCGCGCCGCGATTCCGCATCGCTCTCGCAAACAGCGCCTTACGAGTTCTCTCATCCGGCGTTTTCGTCGCGTACGGACTCAGCGTGTACGGTAAAAACGCCGCCATCATCCCCAACCGAAACGAGCACAAACACTCGTACGCGAAGGACGCCAACGCCGCGCACGCCGGCGCCACGATGAGCGTCAACACCACCCCATCCGCGATCGATTCAAACAGATTCGGCAAAGTCGGTGTCAACGCCACCCGAAACAACGCCTGCGCCGCGCCCAAAACTCCAAACCACAGCGCCGAAAACCGACTCGCCCGTCCCACGACGCTTCGCCACACCTCCCCCTCTCGATAAAACAATGGTTCGAGTCTCCCGTCCGTCGCGTCCACGGATTCGCTCGATCGCGCGCGCTCGCTCGCGGTTTGCGACGTGAGCAGCGCGCTCGCCGTCGATCGCGCGACGATGGTTCGCGCGCGACGCGACGCGAGGAGGACGAGACGACGTCCAGGGACATTCACGCCAGCGGCGTAATCATTCCCTCCGTGCGACGACGCGTGCGGTCGACGACGCGCGTAGACGCGCGCGCGCGATCGAACCGAGCGCTTACAATCATCGCGCGGGCGCGCGAGCGATGGTGCGCGCGCGACACCGACGCGAGCGCCCATGGTGCGCGCGCCGCGGTCTGCGCGATACAATAAAAAAAGACGCCAGTCATCGGCGTCGCATGGCGACCGCGTCGACCGCGCGCGTCGCCGCGACGCGCGACGTCTCGCGCGCGACGACGTCACGCGAGTCATCGTCCGCGTCGCGACGGTCGAGGACGACGTCTCGCGCGACGACGCGCGCGACGAGTGTGAGATACGATGGGTCACGCGTATCCGCGTCTGGATGTGCGCGCGCGCGCGCGCGCGGCGCCGCGACGCGCGTCGAGACGACGACGGCATCGTCGTTGTGTGTTCATCATCTCCACGGACGACGACGACGACGACGACGACGCGATGGTGCCGTCGCGTGCGCGCTCGACGCGGCGACGTTGAGCGCCGACGTGCGCGCGGCGGTGCTCGACGGTCACTCCGCGTGGTGGGCGGTCGCCTCGCCGCTCTTCGCTCTGAGCGTGGGGCCGTATCTGTTATTCCTAAAGCGTCTGAACGACGCCGAGAGCGCGACGGGAGAGATGCGACGGGCGTTCGCCACGCTGTTGTTATTCGTGCTCGTGTCGATTCCGGCCGAGGCGTACACGAAGAGCGCGTACGGGGAAGTGTTGAGCAACATCGACGCGCTGCACTTTTTGATTCAGAGCGCCATCAGTCTGACGAATTTAAGGATTTTACTCGCGTTTCGCGACGCGAACACGGAGCGAGAGGTGGAGGAGACGTCGACGTCGAATCGAGTCGTCGCGGGACGTCCCGGAAAAGTCGTCGAGGCGTTCGCCGGAGTGGGTTTATTAGCCACGGCGCTTTTACTCTCGCTCGATGAGCGATTATTGGTGGTGCCGGATGGGAGTCCCGCGGCGTTGTCGACGTCAGTGGAAGTGTTTAGGTCGTGGGCGGACGATTTCGAGAGCGCGACGAGCGCCTTTATAGGGTTACCAAATCCGCCGGAGCGCGCGCTGAGCGTGCCGACGTGGGGCGTGCACATTTTTAGTCTCGTCGAGTGGTTACTCGCCATGGGTTTGGTGTGGAATTACGCCGACGCCGAGCGTGGGAATCACAAAGGGTGGCGAACGCTGACGTGGGGGATGCTTCCGTTGCACGCGAGCGGTATATGCGCGTGTACGCAGCACTTTTTCGGCAATGCGGCGACGTTGGATTGGCTCGTCGCGGCGCAGGGCGCGTTTACGATGATGGGAAACATCGGCATGTGCGTGGCGGCGGGTGAGCTCGCGAGGGACGATGCGACGTCGACGTCGACATCGCGCGAGGTGGAGGCGGGGAAACTCGCGGTCGAGGGCGGTGTCATCGTGGACGAGGCGGAGAGTTCGTGGTGGGACTTTGACGTCGAAAATTTCGGCACCAAACTCTGGGCCGAGGATGACGACGGTGTTTTCATCATCAAGGTGGCGCTCCTCTCCTTGGCCGTCGCCTCGGGCGTGCGCGGCATGAGTTTATCTCTGTCGCCCGCGTTCGATCCGACCGACGGCGCGTGGCATGAGTACACGAACGTCGCGGCGTTTGCCATGGTGGCGCTTCCGTTGACGCTCAACGTGGAAAAGTGGAAGAATCGCGAACGAGTCGTGTTGGCGAGGAACGCGCTGAGCGCCGTGTACGCGTCCGTGGTGGAGGAGACGAGTGTGCGAACGAGCGACGAGTCGACGAAGAGAACGGAGAGAGCGACGACCGTTGCGCGCGAAGATGATTAATTATTAGACGTTAGAGACGACGCCGTCGTTGTGTACAGTACATTTTATATTTCATCCTCGCTAAAATCCACGTCATCCAGCGGCGGATAGTCCCCGCACGACACGTTCTTCGGCCGTTGCAAAGAACCGTAGCCATCGTTACACTCGAAGAGCTTTTGACCCTTCACCGTGCCGTTATTCATCCCCACCGGTTCGTCAAACTCGACGCCGATCCAAAATCCCGCCGGCAGTCCCTCAATTCGACCTATAAACCTCACCACACCGCGTTTTTGCCCCGGATTCACCTCACACCGCGCGCCCAACGTCATCTTCGCCGCATCATCCGCCCCGGTCTCGTCGTTCACCTCCTCCGGCGCCGCGTACGTCTCTCCTCGAATCTCCGCCATGTGTCTCTCCAGCGTCCACGTCGGATCCTTCGCCAACTGTTCTTGTTTCCATTTTCTATACGTTCCCTCCCGTCGCTCGTAATCCTCGTCCGACATGACGTACTTCTTTACCTTACTCACGTCCTCCAACCACCCATTCGCCGATAACGAATTCGGATCGTCATCCACGACGTAAATCTCCAACCCGTCCCGCGTCGCCCCGTAGTACCCGAGCGGTTTCGTCTCGTCCCGCATCACCGCCTGCACGCGTCCCTCCTCGTCTCGCAACACCAGCGTCATCGCCGACGCGTTCGTCCCACAGTGCGTCATCAATTTCGCCTTGACGCTCGCGATCGAGGCGTGCGGATCGAATCGAATCTCTAAAAAACTCGCGCGCAGATTACTGTGCGACACCTTGACGCGAATCATCGCGCCCATCGGGCGATGGTGATGATTCGACGATTTGGACCCATCCGCGCCCGTGACGTACGCGCGGAGCGCCGCGAGATCGCTCGACATCGCGTCCGTCCGCGCGTCGCGTCGCCTCCACGCGTCGTCGTCTGATGATCGATGATTGACGAAAGATGAATGACGACGAACGACGACGACGAGTCAACGCGCCGTCCCATCCGAATGTCCGAATACTCCACGTGTCCGAATTTTAGCGTCACCCACCGATTATCCACGCGCGATCGGGGATTGGTTTCTCGCATCGAGGGCATCGAAACACCCATGAAGCGTTCAAAACGGTCGCGGGTCGTGTATCCGTGACCGCGACACACGTAGTACGTAGTGTGGGTCTCTACACGCCTATGTGTCGTGCCCGTGGATGTGTTCGAGGAGCACCCACACCACACCATCCGTCGTCTCGAGGTTTCCTCGCGGCGGCGACAGACGACGACGGGGCGCGCGACGACGGGACGACGGCGCGCGCGATGGGGCCTCGCGCGATCAAGACGACGCGAGGACGCGCGAGCGGTGGGTCGAGCGCGAAATCGCCCAAGTCGCCGGTGATCACGCCGCGCACGGCGCGGGCGAATCGAGTGAAGAGTCGAGAGGCGAAAAAGGCGCCGCCGCCGCCGGTGGATGATGACGACGAGGACGACGAGGACGACGAGGAGGAGGAGGACGAGGACGACGAGGAGGAGGAGGAGGAGGACGACGAGGACGACGACGACGACGAGGACGACGACGAGAACGAGTCGGAGTCGGCGTCGGAAGAGAGTGAAGAGGATGAGGCGCCGGCGAAGAAGGGGCGACGCGGATTCAGCGATGAAAACGCGAAGTGGTTAAAGCCTGCGTCCAAGAAACGCGCCGAGGAAGATGACGAGGATGACGACGAGGAGGAGTCTTCGTCGGGAGATGACGACGAGGACGAGGAGGGATCGTCTTCGGAGGATGAGGAGGATGAGTTTGCGGGTTTGGACGGCGCGGACGACGACGAAGACGAAGACGAGGAGGACGAAGAATCGTCGGGTTCAGAGGACGACGAGGGGTCTTCGGAGGACGAAGAATCGTCGAGCGAAGAGGAGGAGTTGCTTCCCATCGAACGCAAGGCGTTGAAAGAGGACGCGAGACGAGCCAAGGAACAGGAAGACGCTCGCGCGGAACAACTGGAGACAAACATTCAAGACGACGACGTGTACCAGCTTCCGGGTTCGGATGAAGAGGAGGACGACGGTATTCCGGACTTGAGCGCGATTCAGATGCGCATTCAGGAAATCGTGCGCGTCTTGAAGGACTTTAAGAATAGAAGAGAGAGTGGGAAGAGCCGAAACGATTACATCGAACGTCTCACGACGGATTTGGCCACGTATTACGGGTACAATAGTTTTTTGATTCGGTACTTTTTGGATACATTTAGCGTGGATGAGACCATGGAACTGCTCGAAGCGAACGAGCAACAGCGTCCGGTGACGATCAGAACGAACACTCTCAAAGTTCGTCGTCGTGAACTCGCGGAGAGTTTGATCAACCGCGGCGTCAACCTGGATCCCGTGGGAAAATGGAGCAAGGTCGGCTTGATCGTGTACGATTCCCGCGTCCCCATCGGGGCGACGCCGGAATACATGGCGGGTCAGTACATCTTACAGTCTGCGTCCTCGTTCCTTCCGTGCATGGCGCTCGCGCCTCAAGAGGGTGAGCGCGTGCTCGACATGGCCGCGGCGCCGGGCGGTAAAACCACCTACCTCGCCGCGCTCATGCGAAACACGGGTATGATTTTTGCGAACGAGTACCAAAAGAAGAGATTGAATTCGCTCGTCGCGAATTTGCAGCGTTTGGGATGCACCAACTCCACGGTGTGCAACTACGATGGACGGGCGCTTCCGAAAGTCATCGGTCACGTCGACCGAGTGTTGCTCGACGCGCCGTGTTCGGGTACGGGCGTCATCGCCAAGGATAGCTCTGTCAAGACGGGTAAAAGCGCGGAAGACATCGCCAAGTGCGCGCACCTTCAAAAAGAACTCCTTGTTGCCGCCATCGATTGCTGCGACGCGAATAGCAAGACTGGAGGCTACGTCGTCTACTCGACGTGCTCCATCGCCGTCGAGGAAAACGAGGCGGTGGTCGATTACATATTGCGCAAGCGAGACGTAAAGATCGTCTCCACCGGGTTAGAGTTCGGTCGCAAGGGGTTCACGAGCTATAGAGGCAAGAACTTCCACCCCTCGGTGGAGTTGTCGCGACGATTCTACCCGCACGTGCACAACATGGATGGTTTTTTCGTGTGCAAGCTCAAAAAGCTCAGCAACCGCACCGTGCCGACGAGCAACGACGCCTTTGACGAAGCGCGCGCCGCGCTCGAGAGCGGTTACTTTGACGTCGGTGAAGACGCGCGCGTAGACGACGCGAACGCCGACGCCGCGGACGAGATGAAGGAGGAACAAGCGCAAAAGAAGAAGCGCAAACGCGTCCCGAGCTACGTCAAGGAGGCGCTCGCCGAGCACGAGGCGGCGGCGCGCGAGGACAAGCCCGCCGCGAAGAAGAGCAAAGACAAAAAGGACAAAGAAAAGAAGAAGAAATCTTCTTCTAAAAAGTGATTCACTTTATTACAGAAACAAACCTAGAGAGCTAATGTGTGTTGTTGGCTTACCCGTAGACGACGAGAACCGTTCTCCCCGCGCTCGCCAACTGTCGCCTTGCCTTCGCCTTCGCCCTCACCCTCGACCCCCCACCTCGCGCTCCTTCCCCTCGCGATCGCTCGCGCGCGCTCTCGCCCGAATTATTTCCGCCTCGCGCGCCCCACCTCGATCGTTCGACGCCGAGTCCACGACGTGCAGGTGCGCGCGCACCACCACCGCCTCCGGCGCCTCACCGTCCCCATCGCGGTGCACCGCCGACGGCGTCGTCGTCGGCGTCGTCGTCGCGCGCGTCGAGTCTCTGTGCATGAGTTTCAATCGAACCTTGATCGGCGTCGACGGCGACGTCATCAGCATCGCCGTCCCACCCGCGCGCGGTCCGGACGCGTCGTCGGCGGCGGCGGCGGCGGCGCGCGTCGAACTCCGGCGCCGCGGAGGACACCGGCGACCGACCGATGGGGACCGTCGGGTGGGGACTCCGTGGTGAGTCGTGACCGGTGTAACGGTTGGACGTGTCGAATGAAGGGTCGGGACTGGAGAAAGAGTCCCTCGTGGGGAGTGAATATTCCCCGGCACCGAGCGGCGGGCGCGAATGGGACGGGAGAGCGAGAGACGCGGCGCGCGCGACGGTGATCATGTGGTCGGCGTCGTTGGCGTGGAAACACCTGTGGGGATCGTCGGAGGAGTTCATGCAGCGAATCGGACCGAGATACGTCGTCAATACGTATCGCATCGCGTGCGGGTTGGTGTCCCTGGCGAATGCGCGCAAGGGGAAGCATTCGATGCAGTTTGAGTTGTCGGCGGTGCAATTCGTGGCGGTGGTGCTGACGCTCGCGCCGTGGCGGTATGGCTTGTACGCGTGGTCGGCGGGGTTGCAGTCGTTCGCGCTCGGGTTGGCGTTTTTTGCGAATAATTGCTCCATCGGGCCGCAGGCGCTCTTTTGCACGCTGACGAACGAGCTCGCGCACATGGCGTGGACTGCGCACGGGGGGAAATGGCCGATGAACGCGATGACGATGTACGAGTTTCAGATACGATGCATGTTCGCGGGCGCCGTCATCGGTGGCATGGACGCGTATCGTCGGTGTAAGCTTTGGTACACGGAATTGATGCGGGCGCAAGACGTCGCCGAGGTGAAAAACGCGCGCGCCCTCCAGGAGAAGAGGAAAGAGAAACAGGCGAAGAAGAGCGAGTAAAAGAAAGTTGATATAATAATAATAATAATAATTCATGTCAATCGAGGGTGGTCTACTACATCGTCGAGTCAATCAATCAATCAATCACTTGTCGCTCTCGCTCACGAGCGACTGCGCGCTGTTGCGTCTTTTAATGCTCGCCGTCTCGGCGAGGCCGCGCAAAAAGTCTTCGTTGCGCTTGCTACCGCTTCCACTCACGAGCGCGGTGAAGCTTCCGATCTTGCTCTTCAATAACTCGTGTGGTTCGCCGTACTCGACGAGTTTACCCTTGTCTAAGAAGGCCACCTTGTCGCTGTCCATAATCGTGTTGAGACGGTGCGCGATGGTGAGCGTCGTGCACTCGCTAAACGCCTCGCGCACAGTCTTTTGAATCAACGCGTCGCTATCCATGTCCACGGACGCCGTCGCCTCGTCCATCATGAGCACGCGACTTTGACGCAACAGCGCGCGACCCATGCAGAGAAGTTGTCTCTGACCGAGCGAAAAGTTGGCGCCGTTGTCGATCACCTCCGTGTCGAGACGCTTGGCGCTCTTCTCCATCGTGGACCGCAAGCCCACCTTGTCGAGCACTTCCCAGACTGCGTCGTCTCGATGTTCATCGAACGGATCTAAGTTGCTACGAATCGTGCCGGCGAACATGAAAGGATCTTGCGGAATCATCGCCATATTCGATCGCAAGTCTCTCAGGCCGATCGTTCTGATGTCGACGCCGTCGAGTCGCACCGTCCCCGTGGCGGGTTCGACGATGCGGAACAACGCGACAAACATGGATGATTTCCCGCTTCCCGTGCGACCGCACACGCCGACCTTCTCTCCCGGGTTCACCGTGAATGTGATATTCTTCAACACGAGAGGAAGTCCGGGACGGTAACGCAGGCTGAGGTCATCGATCTCGAGCTTGCCCTTGGTCGGCCAATCCGCCGGAAGACCGAGGGCGACGCTCGGCTCGGTGTCGTGCGGGCTCTCGAGGTCCTTGTCTAAATACTCCACCACGCGCTCGACGGCGTTCATCTTCGTCTCTAACTCGCTCGCCATGTTCGTACCGTGTTCCATGTACTTGGTGACGTCTAACGCGTACACGAGAGTCAAGCCGGCCAAACCGGCGCTCACGTTGCCCTGGATGACCAAAAACGTGGCGCAAGAGACTATGACGCTTCCGATGAGGCGCAAACGAATCGCGAGCCAGAGAGCCGCGAGACGCTGCGTGACGAAGGCGTCAGCGTTCTTCTCCATCAAACGGTATGCCATCTTGGTGAAGAAGCCACCGACTCGGAAGGCTCGAATGGTTTCCACGCCGCTCACCGCCTCGCCCAAACCGCTGTAAATGGGAGAGCGAGTGATGGATTCGATGCGCTGCAATTCACGGCACGCCGGAATGTAAAATCGTTGAATCATGACGTACACGATGATGATGGGTAAGAGCGCCACGGTGAACCATTTTGTCGCCACGCACACGATCACGAGGGTGGTGATGATGTTCGAGATGCACCCGAGGAACTGCACGACGATACCCGGTAAAACAATGTCGATGGTTTCGGTGTCGCGGCTGAAACGGTTGATGATTCTACCGCTCGGCGTGGTGTCGAAAAAGCTCATGGGCATCTTCAAAACTCTCGTCAACAGGTTTTCATGCATCCACCTGCACGCGCGGCAGAGGAAAAAGTAAAGCGTGAGGCTTCTCACGAAGATGAAGACGCCGTTGACGACGAAAATTCCAAAGTACATGAGAAGATACTCGTTGCTCGTCCATCCGAATCTGTTTGTCGCCCACCAGGTGAGCCAGTAGTCGAGGAACGCCTTGGTGCCGTACTCGCACCCGAAGAAGAAGATGACAAACAAAAAGTTCCACTGCGTGCCCGACGCTTGGAAAAGCTTGAGGTAGATACGCGCGCCGACGTTTCCAAAGGCGCGCTCTTCCTCCTTGCTCGCATCGTTATCTTTGCCAGCCGGTTTAATGGTGGGAGAAATCTTCAAGGCGACGTCGCTCTTCTTCTTCGACGTCTCTTCCGAGGCGTCTTCTCTGTCGATGCCGTGTGTTTTCATGAGCTTGCAGAACGCGCCCTTCTTTGCCATGAGAGACGTGTACGTGCCGATTTCCTGCATCTTGCCGTCTCCCAACACAATCACTTGGTCCGCCTTGGGCAAGTATTGGAGCGCGTTCGTGACGAGAATCACCGTCTTCTTCTTGAGTTCGCCCGTGATGACTTGCTCAAAGATGGCTGAGCCGACGTGATTGTCCAACGCGCTGAGCGGATCGTCAAAGATGTAGACGTCGCTTTCGGCGTAGAGAGCGCGAGCGATGGCGACGCGCTGCTTTTGACCACCTGAAAGCGTGACACCTCGTTCACCGATGATGGTTTGATCACCCGCCGGGAGAATGTCCAAATCTGCCACGAGTTGAGCCAATTGCAGCGTCTTTTCGTATCTCGCTTCGTCGCACTCCTGCCCGAACAGAATGTTTTCCTTGACCGTGGCGTTCAAGATCCAAGCTTGTTGCGCGCAGTACGACACCGTACCGCTCACCTTCACGTCACCGTTGGAGCACGTGATGAACTTGTTAAGCGCGGAGACGAGAGTGGATTTACCAGAGCCCACCGGACCGACCACCATAGTGAGCGAACCGGGTTTAACTTCGAAATCGACGTCGGAAAGTTCGAACGGCTTTTGCTCCGCGATGCTCACGTTGACGACGGACTCATTGACGACGATGTCATCCTCTTTCTTTTCCTCCTGTACTTCCTTCTTGGGCGGCGCCTTCTTGTTCGGTCGTCGACCGGGCGGACCCGGGGGCGCGGCTTCCTCGGGAGCCTTCGGAAGCGTCGGCCAACCGAATGTCGCCTGCGAACAACGAATGGTACCCGGCTCGGAGGCATCGACTTCGTATTCCTTCGCTTCATCGGCATCCAAAAACGAAGCCAAACGTTGAATCGCGTTCAGCGCGTTGAGGAGCGTGTTGAGCAAGAAGGGCACGAGCACGAGTGGGAATCGCAACATGTTGAAGAGCGCGAGCGCCGTGTACGCTTTGCTGGTGACGATGGCGTTCCCGGCGAGAGAATACGTGCCAAGAGAGCACACAGCGATGAAGACGGGCGTACTGAAGAGGGCGACGCCGAAAAGCGCGCCGACTTTTTGTGACTTCCACACCAATCCCACCTCGCGGTTTCGAATCTCTCGGACTCGCTGCGCGAACGTATTTTCCCACGCGTAATACTTGATGACGCGCATGCCGTTGATGACTTCGCTCAACACGTTGATGCGCTCATCGGCGCACTTCGTCAACCCGCGTCTGATCTTGAACAGCGTCATGGCGACGACGAACGTGAACGGAGCCGCGACGACGATGCACGCGAAACCGATAAAGGCGCTCCACTCGAGAACGTCGTACAAGAGCACGAAGGAGGCGACGATGAAAATCGGCGCCGCCCACAGGTTGTGAATCATGGCGAACAGTTCTTGCAATTTGTTGACGTCGTTGGACATCAACGTCACGATGCGACCGGTTGACTCCGCCTGTAATCCCTTGGGCGAGAGTCGAAGCACCTTGCGGTACAGGGCGCACATCAGACTGTTGCGAACGGAGATGCCCACTTTTTGCAGAGCGAATTCGGCGTGCGCCGTGCAAAAGTTTTGTAAAATGGACGCGGCAGCCAATAAGATGGCGTACTCGTACATGGTGCTCTTCGCCACGCACCCGGCCGCTTCCGGGGTGACACCGACCATCTTCGCAAACTTGGCGCATTCTATGCCGCCGACGATTTCTCTCAAGAGCAACGGCCCCGCGAACAAAGACGCCTGCGCGATACCGAAGAGCGCGCCCGTCCACACGAAGGTGACTTTGTGTCGCACGAGAAGCGATCGAACGAGGTTCGGTTGCGGCTTGGTCTTCTCTTTCGCCCAATCTTCTTCAAAGTTATCCGTGAGCTACGCCGTCGTCGAAAAAATGTGTATCCCCGTCGTCAGTCGTCCGTCTCTCCGTTCCCTCGCGCTCGCGTCGCGCCGTCGATAGAGTCGCGTCATCGCGATACACGGCGCCGCCGAAAAAATGTTTTCTTCACCACCGTCACCACCACCATCGCGCGCGCATCACTCGCGTCTCGCGATCGATCGATCAATCGAATCGCGCGCACCCTCTGACTGTCCAACGCGTCCAGATGACACAGGTCCGTCGGTTCCAACCGTCGCACCGTCCCCTCCGCGATGAGCGGACCGACGTGCGCGAAGAACAATCGCTTCAACGCATTCGTCGCGCGCCAATCCACCGGCGGCACCGGCATCGGTTTCCCCTCCTCGACGTCCACGCCCATCTCTCCTCGTCCGGGACCGCCGCCGTCGACGTCACGTCGAGACTCGAACGCGCGTCGGTCGTCGTCTCACGCCCGTCGTCCTCACGCGTTCGAGTGTCGACCGATGCGACCGATGTGCACGAACGACAGTTCTCACCGAGCCCCTTCCTCGTCCTCGCGGTTCGTTCCTTCGTTCCTTCGTCCGTCGACGTCCCTCCACGCGCGCGTCCGTCTCACGACGACGCGACGCGACGACGACGATTTCGCGGGCGACCGACCGAGCGATCGATCGATGGCGGGGTGCATCGGTCGATCGATGCCATCGATCGATCGCGGGGTGCATCGGACTCGATCGATGCCATCGATCGATCGATCGCGGGGTGGGTCGATCGATCGATGCCATCGGGTCGTTCGTGCGCGGGGGCCTAGGGTTCGGACACCGCCCTTCACGTGACGCG
>Ga0181573_10000125_pt1 | contig 74802 bp, 53 predicted proteins | sample 101ome_25_FD_148643 | JGI IMG/M metagenome (GOLD analysis project Ga0181573, IMG submission 148643) | Coastal salt marsh microbial communities from the Groves Creek Marsh, Skidaway Island, Georgia - 101409BT metaG (spades assembly) | ecosystem: Environmental > Aquatic > Marine > Intertidal zone...
GGGGGGGGGGTGTGTGGCGCGGGGGGGGGGGGGGGGGGAGGTGGTGGTGGGGGGGGGGGGGGGGGGGGGGGGGGGGGGGGGGGGGGGGGGGGGGGGGGGGGGGGGGGTGAGAGAAGCAGATGTCGATCGATGGATCGATGGATCGATGGATCGAGGGTCTGGATACTGCACCACGTACCTGGATCAGGTGGGCTCCGGTGTGGACGGACAGCGCCGGCATGGACGCGGCCGCGTAGTGCGGCATCTGCAGGGCACTGCGTGGTTGGATGGGGGAATGAATGAATGAATGAATGAGTGCGTCAATCATCATCGGGGAGCAAAGCGACGTACCGGTCCCAGTCGCTGCAGTCGCCGTTGAAGAGGACCCGGAGCAGCGATCGCGACAGCTCGTTGAGGGCCGGCACCCTGTGGAAGTCGGTCGCCAGCTTGAACGCGATGGCCCGGAGCATTCTCGAGGGGATATAGGCGGGGAGACCAGCTCGCGCGCCGAGGGCGCTCGCCAGCCCGTCGGCGAGCCGCACCAGCGGCGGCACCGTGTGCATGAACGGCAGGGCCAGGAAGGGCGCGCGCGAGTGGAACCCCGCGGGCGCGAGCAGGATGACTTGCTTTATGATTGAGGCAGGCTGAGAGCCGACTGGAGGGCGGACGGGAGAGCCGTCGCCGACCTCGGCCTCTGAACCGGGAAAGACGAGGTTGATGAGCACCGACGCGGCTCCCAGGGAGTGTGCGACGATGTGCAGCTCCTTGTCGTCCAGCGAGTCGCCCCCCTCGGCGGAAACGACGTCGGTGATGTAGCGCAGCATGCTGTCGACGTCGTTCAACCCCAGCTCGTTGATGCTGTACGCCCAATAGCCCAGGGTACCGTGTTGCCCGTGGCTCTGCTTTCGCTTATCCCCGACGCCCTCGTTGGCGCGGCAGTTGCCTGGCGGTGAGAACGGCGAGTGCGTGCGTGCGTGTGTGCGTGAGTGGGAACTCGTTGTCGGGGGTGGTATGGGGAGCGGGGAGCACACGTACCCAGCCAGACGTCGGCGCCCGAGTCGTGGGCGGTGAAGGCGTGCGATCCGTTGGGCCCTGGGAGGTGTGATCGAGTCGGGATATTGGGAGTGAGACGGGGTGGAGGGGAGGGGAGGTCAGGAGAGAGAGGGGGGCGTTCGACGTACCGTTGCACACCCATCCGAGCGACGTGTCGAGCACGCCGTGCATGAAGAAAACAATCTTGCTGGCGTCCTTCCGGGGCAGCCGCTGCATGGTGAGCCGGTAGCCGTCCGACGTGGTCACGGCGTGCTCCTCGAGCGGGTAGCCCGCGTCGCGGACGACGGAAGACGTGGTGGTCTCGGGCCGCTCGACGTCCGAGATGCCGTTGAAGTTGAAGGAGGAGGTCGTGCCGAGCAGGTACCTCGGGATGTCGAAGGCGATGTCGACCGTCAGCCAGAGCCACACCTGGATCGACTCGGTGAGGGACACGCGGGGCGGGATGACCAGGGACGGCGATGGGTTGGGATGGCGGGGAGGGGGGGTGGCGTAGGCGGCCTGTGGGGGGAGGGGGGTTCTCGACGACGTCGACGTGGGGGTGTAGAGGTAATTCAGGGTGGAGGCGTTGTCGTGGGGGAGTCGCAGCGCGGGTGGGGGCGCCGGCGTGGAGCGCCGGTGGGTGGCATGGAGGAGGCGCGAGGCGGCGGCGTGGATGAGCCGCGAGAGGAGGTGGAACGTGGAGAGGAGGAGGGCCGTGGTGAGGGATTTGAGGGTGAGGATGAAGTGGTCGATTGGGAGGAGGAGGGAGGGTGGACGGGGCATGTTTTCGACTCGATCGATCGACGACTGTCACTCGCCCCTTTCTTCACGCGCCCGAAGGGAGCGTGTGCTGGTGAGGTGAGCGATTCGGGCCCCAGACTGAAATTTTCAACTGAGACAACCCCCCCCCCCGCGTCCCCACGCAGAGCCTTGTTTCCTCGAATTTTCGCACGCCTCCCATCGGACTCCGGTTCGAGGCCGCGGTGGCTCAGTTGGTAGTAGCGTGGGTTTCATATACAAAACGAGTTTGCTCGTGATTCAGCCCAAGGTCGGCAAGTACTGACGCTACCCTCGGCGCCTGCGCGCTCCGCCCTTACGCACGACGTTTGCTCCGATCACAGGAGGTTCGAGCCCTTCCCGCGGCATCTTTTTTGCCCGTCTCTGTCACCCCCGCCGCCGCCGTCCACCAAACACGCCCACCAACCACCGCACCACCCCGAAAAACAACAGCCACACCCGGATATACCCAGCATACAGCACCCCCGTGACCCTCGAAAACACAAACAACCCCCCGAACCCCAAGTTGATCGCCCGCCGCGTCCGCTTCCCGTGCGGAAACAGCTCGTCCAACGTCCGAAACGCCAGCCGATTCACGTCCTTAGACGCGTACCGAGGACCTGCGATGTGTTTATTGTTAGTTGTGACGTGTTGTTCGTTGTAACGTGTGAGCTGTGGGGCAAACGGGCGTTGATGATGATCCTCCCCTCGGGGAAATCCACACGCACCCCCGGGCTGCGTCAGCGAATACACCGCCCCCTGTAGCCTGATCCTCGTCGACAACCGCAGGCCCTTCACGTGCGCCTTGAGAGAGGCGAGGCGGTGCAGGTACTTTGTCGCGGCGCCGTCCGACCGGACGTCCTTCGACAGGGCGTCCACGGCCCGGCCGACGGCAAAGTCCACCGCGGAAAAGTCCGACGATGCGTTCAGCGACGAGGACGAGGACGAGAACGAGGACGAGGACAAGGACGACGCCAGCGTCGACGACGCTGTCGTCGACGCACCAATGCGGTCAAAGACGCCGAGAAAGGCGTCATCGTCCTCGCTGTAGTAGGGGAGGAACGACGCGCAGAGACCGAGGAGCTGGTGGTTCTTGTCTGTGGTCTCCCTCTCAACAGACCCGTCCCCGGAGTACTGGCGGACGACCCAATCCAACAGGTAGTCGAAGAGCGGCTCGAAGGCCGTCGATCCCGTGTCAACGTCGCCCAGGAAGAGCTGCCGGCACCCAGAGACCATGACGTTCAGATGCTTCAGGCTCACGGCCGGCGTGGACAACAGCCACCGGTGGAGCAGGAGCGAGAAGATGGGCGCAGCGAACGGCTGTCCCCACAGCCGCTTGCACACGGAGACCGTCTCTTCCTGAGGGCCATCCGAGGCGCCTTCCAGATAGGACGCGATGACCTCGTACCATCGAGTAAACCGGAGCTCGTCCTGGTAGCGGGAGCAGTGACCAGTGACCAGTGACCAGTGACCAGTGACCAATGACCAGTGACCAGTGACCAACGAGGCGATCGCTCCCACCCACCGCCCAACTGAATTGAGAATTCAGTTCGTGAATCTTCACCGACCCACAACGCGTACCTGAAGCTTCTGGTTGAGCTTTCCCGTAATGTCAGCAAACACCTCGCCGCATACCACGTCTCTGTCCTGCTTGTTGTTCGTTTCGAGCGCCAGGAGGAGCTTCCTGCGGACCTCCTCGAATGCAACCCGGCTCTTTTTCGACGCCTGGCTCTTGGCCTGAAACATTCGGAACGGATCAAGAGGCTCGAGAGTTGATGTCCGTCTGTCCGTCGTCGTGGGGCACAGTCAATTCGTTTTGGCCTGGACGGCATGGGGCGCATTGCTGCAGCAATGATCAGCTGATCAGCCATGGTCACGACCACCCACAACCGCCCCCAGCCACACAACAAACTTCCTTCCTCCACCCAACCCCTCCCTATATGCACTTCACGATGGCCTCCATCCATCCGGTCGGCATCGGGGCCAATGCAGTCCGGAAAATACCTCAATTGCAACCCCAAAGGATCCCCCGAAGGATTTCCACTCGCCTGCGTGCCGAGAACGGCAACAGCGGCAGCAACGATGACACCGCGCCATCGCCGTCGTCACCATCGTCGTCGTCGTCACCATCGTCGTCGTCGTCGGACGACCTGATCGCGAGGCTGAAAGCCGCCGAAGAGGAGGCCAAGGAGCTCAAGCAGAAGCTCGACGCTGTCAACGCGACCACGAGCGGCGCAGCGACGGAACCGGCAGCGACGGAGCCGGCCAAGTCGGCCAACCGAATCGACGGGGCTGATCTGCGGCGCGAGACGCTGTCGTTCGTGGACGACAAGCCGAGGAACTGGCTCTCGGAGTCCGACATCGAGTTTTTCACGGGCGGCGGTGCGTCTTGTTGTCACCGTTTTTTCCTTGCTGTTGCATTGTTGTTGGCTCTCCTCTCATTATCGCCCTCTCGTCACTCATCACCAGGCCCGAGCGAGCTCGAGGAGGACGGATCCGCGGTACGCACTTCGAAGGAGCGTCGATCGGCGTCGGCGTCGATCGATGCTCGTCGTTCTCGACGGAATCCGAGTTCATTCGCGCTCGCACGCTCGCTCGTTCACACCAACCGTAGGGTTCGACGTCGCGGGAAGACCCATCCGACTCGGTCGTGCAACGGCGCTTGATGATCGGCGTGGGCCTGTCGGCTGCGCTGGGTGCGTTTGCGCTGGTCCCCACGGAGCAGCTGCAGCCCGCGCCGTCCAAGCCGCTCTTCTTCTACCTTGTGCCGCTGCTGCGGGTGCGGTGCGTTCATTGATTGATTGATTGGTTTGTTGCTTGTTTGGGTCGGTGGGTCGGTGGGTCGGTGGGTCGGTGGGTCGGTGGGTCGGTGGGACTCGCTGGTGGTGCGCGGGCAACGCGAACACTATCTGGGAGGGCAGCGACCCGCTCGTGTGCTCGACTCTTTCTTATTGTTTCTCTTCCTCTCCTTCCTCTCCTTCCTCTCCTTGCTCTCCTTCTTTTCTCCACACCCCACCCCATCCGACGACCCTTTTGTTGTTCCCTCAACTCACCACGCTCGCCACCACGATAGGTCGCTCCTGGACGAGGTGCTGGCCGTGGCCAGCGAGGGGGAGTACGATCAGATGAGTCGGCTGTTGGCTCGCATCGAGGGGCCGCCGAACAACGTGCAGCAGAACCTCAAGGCGGCGTCCGCGGCACTGGCGGCAGTGGACGGGCGGCTCGCCCAGCGGGCCGACTCGGTGGGGCGCGACGTGTACGAGTACCTCAAGGGCATCGACTTTCAGACGTATTTCGAGTCCCGGGTCGGCGCGTCGATGAGCGGCGAACAGTCCAAGGAGTTCTTCGAGTACAGCACGTCGAGCGCCAAGGCGGCCGCCGGCAAGCTGGACGAGTTCCTGCGGCTCATGCCGGAGGACCAGCTCGAGGCCGCCCAGCTGGCCAACAGCAACAGTATGTGACAGTGTTTAAGTATGTCGCAGCATATAGCAGTGCGTAGCGTAGAAAGTGTCCAGAATCGCAGCGGAAAAAAGAGACCGTCGTCATCGTCCACCGTACGATCTTCCGTACGTCATTGCCTTTGACTCAAACGGGCTGGTGTCCCCGACGAGGCCCGAGATGGCACCCATTCCGTCGCCCCCGGCATCGACCAGCCGCAGACTCAGGCTGCGTACCGTCTCGACGCTGGCGCTTAGCCGCTCCAGCAGGTTGATGAGGGCGATGACCTCGTTCCGGTCCAGGGACAGGTCGCCATCCGACAGGATCTTGAGGGACGTCGCCACGCCCAAGAACTGCAGCTTGCCCCACATCTTGCACTTCTCGCAGCCGACGCAGTCCATGACCCTCGTCATATTCCGGAAACACCCTTGCAGCTCCAGCTTCTGGTTCTTGAACGACTGCGGCGAGTGGAGGTCGGCAGCGGTTTTCCACATGACGGCCTGTCGGACGAGGAGGGTGGGGTTATGGGGTGAGAGATTGGGTGGACGAGTGGACGAGTGGACGAGTGGACGAGTGGACGAGTGGACGAGTGGACGAGTGGACGAGTGGACGAGTGGACGAGTGGACGAGTGGGGATACTCGCGCCGCTCGGTTACCACCACCACCACCATCCGACCCGTCTCCAACACAACACAACACGGCACGACAACGCACCTCGTCAAACGGCACTGGGCACGAGTTTTTCAGCTCCTCGTTGTCGACAAGCATCTGGATCAGGCGCGAGGTGTGGAAGTCCTCCTTGTCATAACCCGTATCGTAGTGCACACCCTTGAGCACCGGACCTGCGGATGACGGAACGACGGAACGACGGTGAGTGGCGAGTCGCGGAGGATCGACGACGACGACAATAATAATCGCCTTGAGACGCACCAGCTTTGATGACGGCCCGCAGCACGAACAGGTAGGCAAAGTACAGGTTCTCGACCCGGTCCTTGACGTCTGGGTTCCCCAGCCGCTCCTGGAACATGGCGAGGTTGGGGCCCCACGTTCTCGTCGCCTCGTCAATCAGATAGTCCTTGACGATATGCGCCGAGATTGACGAGTGAATTCCCGAGATGATCCGGTAGAATATCCCGCTGGCAGAGTCTGCGGTGGGCCTGTCACCGCCGCCCGCCCCGTTGACGTCCGCGATGCACTTTTGCTCGTAGATCGTCTTCCATATGCGGTTGGCGTGGTCGCCTTTGTATCCCGTGTATCGCTCCGGGTTCCGCAGCAGGTTCACGTACGTGTACTCGACGTTCTTGTCGCCCTGCTGCTTCTCCTCGGGCATCCACGGATTGCGGTAGGCCTCCTCCAGGTGGCCCTTGATGTCTTCCTGGATGGAGCGATCGACGTCCGACTCGTGCCGCACGTCGTCGCAAGACTGCTGCTCGATCATGTCCATCGTCTCGCCGCTCGCCCACGTCGTCGGCAGCTCTTTGGGATCGCACTCGCACACGGAGCAGTCCTTTCGTGTATTCATGTGTTTTCAGGGAACGAGCGAACGAACGAGTGTGTGTGTGAGTGAGTGAGTTGGTGACTGAGAATTGGTGGGGCTGGGCTGACCCTGAGGTGTCGATAAACACCCCCGAGGTTGTCGCTTGGCTGAGCACCGATGTGGCTCCCGAGAATTCAACGCCCACCTTCAGCGAGCACATGCCGTCGTCCGGCCAGAACGGGCACTCACACAAGAGATCCTGCCGGGTTCCCGCGAATCAACGAGCGAGCGAGTGAGCGAATGCGTGAGTGAGCAATCGCGTGCGGGCATGGCGACGAGAACGACAGCCGGCCGACACGACCACGCACCGTCTTGAAGTAGCGGAAGAACGGCGTCTGGACCAGCTCTGATAGGATGGACCGCATGCTGTTCAGGTTCATGTTCTCCACCGCCGCGTACGAACAGCTGCAGTGGGGCACGTTCCCGGAGAGCTGGCAGGCCGCTTTCCGGTCGTCGATCACGTCGATCTGCGGGCTCCCGTCCTTCGAATACCACCCGCAGATGTCCGAGAGCGAGAACCGATATGCAACCATCGCCAGGATGGCGACGGAGAGCGCCGAGAACAGCGCAGTCGTTCTCATTCTCGTCGATGACGTGTTAGACGTTCAACTGACTGACTGACGCCGGACTGCGAGGCCTCCCCCCGCCTCTACTTCTTCTTGGCGGTGAAGAACTTGGCGATGCCTGAAGAACAAGAGGAGCGCGTCGTGCGTGCGTGAGAGTGAGAGTGAGACAGAGGGACAGATGGGGTCGTCGGAAGGGCAGCGTCGATCGGACGTAGATCGTCGCTCGTCGCAACGTTCGCCCCGATCCGATCCGACCCCATCAGATATCAAAACGAACCGTTGGCCTTCTTTGCCTTGTCAATGTGGTGGGACGAGTAGGCGTCCAGGCACTTTTTGACCGAGCTCGTCAGCGATCGCTCGCGGAGCGCCTCGTACGTCAGCCAGTGCATGCCGTCCGTGTCCTGCAGGGACGCAAAGCTGTCGCCTTCCAGCTCGACGCAAAGCTCTTCGACGACCATGGTCATGCGGATGTGGGTGAATATGGCCACCTGCTCGCCCAGGCTCGTCCTCCTCACCACCCGCTTGATCGGCAGCCCCACCTCGTCCCGCAGGTAGGCTTCCATATCGTAACCCTTCTCCTTCTTGTTCTTCTTCTTCTCGTCCGTGGTCTTTTGCTTTTGCTTCTTCTTCCCGTCGGCGTCGTCGCTGTCACCACGATCGTCGCAGCTGACGACCGGAAATTCCCAGAGTCCGGCGAGCAGGCCCTCCTCAGGGCGCTTGAGCAGTAGAAACTTGCCGTCCTTCCACCCCGAGCCCCCGCCCTCCTCGATGGCGCGCAGCACCGACACCGCAACGCGCTCCTCTCGCTTGGCCGCTTTGGGTGTCTTGTTCGGGTAGTCCGTGACGACGCCGTCGGCGGCGGCGCGGCACCACGACCTCACGGGGCACGTCTTGCACGAAGGAGTCGTGTTCGGCACGCACACCGCGGCGCCAAGCTCCATCACGGCCTGGTTGAAGTCCCCGGGCCGGTCGGTCGCGAGGGTCAAGTCGGCCAGGTCTGCGAACATCTTGACCATCTGGGCCGACTTAGGGTCGCCGCCGACCCGCCGCAGCCTCGACAGCACCCGCACCACGTTCCCGTCCACCACCGCCACCGGCTCACCGCACGCTTGCGAGGCGATTGCCCGGCTCGTGTACGCCCCGACGCCCGGGATCTTCTTCAGCTCGTCGGCATTCTTCGGGAACGTTCCACCGAGCTTTTCCATGACGTATTTGGCCCCGTCCAGCAGGTACTTGGCCCTCCTGTAGTACCCCAGCCCCGCCCACATGTCGTTCACCTCCTCCTGCGTCGCGGTCGCAAAGTCCTTCACCGTCGGCCACTTCTTCACCCACTTGGTGAAGTACTCGCACACCCTGGACACCTGCGTTTGCTGCGACATGATCTCGCACACCCAGACATAGTAAATGAACACGTCGTCCTCGAGGTCGTTCGGCGGCGCTTGGTACTGCTGCGAGGCCGCCGCGGCCGGCGAAAGCTTGGAGTGCGCGTTCCGACGCCACGGTAGCACCCTGTGGTTGGCGTCGTACCAGTCCAGGAGGGCCTTTTGCATGTCCGGAAGCTCTGCGGCCGAGAAGACGACCTCCTCGATGTCCTTAGGCGCCGGCTGCGTGGACGGCTGCGAGGACTGCTGCGACGGCTGCTGCTGGGAGAGCTTCTTCCCTTTGTTGCCGAGAAACGGGTTTTTCCGCTTCTGAGAGGTCTGCGAGGGCAGATCGTCCTCGGGGGGCTCGTCCACCACCTGCGGCTCGTCCTCGCCCGAGTCGACGAGGGACGCCTCGGATCCGGACGAGCTGGCCGAGGCGGACGCGCTGTCGACCTCAAAGTCGGGGTCCGCGTCGGCGGCCTTCTTGTTCCTGAGCTCGGAGGGACCGGCGGCCGTCATCGGGATCGGGCTGTTGTTGTTGGGGGTTGGGGAGTACGATCGGGCCTCGATCAAACTTGTTTGGAGCGGACGAAGCGGGGATGGGGATGGGGATGGGATCCGCGAGAATGGGAATCGAAGCGCCTTTGAGAAACCTCTGAGTAGACTAGCTCGTGACGAGACGGATGCACTCAGCATGAGTTTTTCCCGTTCAAATTTTTGAGCCTTTCAACGAGTTTCTGTGATGGCTTCGAGCAGAGCGGCCGGGTATAGGAGTCTCGCGGACGCCCCCCCCCTGGGCGTCGTTTCGACGGCAAGCCGGTCGGGGGTTTGTCGCCTGGGAGGCTGATGGCAGGGGGTGGCGGTCTCCGAGGCGACTTCGTCGGCCGAGGTCGAGCGGGCACGGCGCTGTCTGCGCCCCGTCGTGTCCCTCGGCGCTATCGGCGCGATCGGCGCGATCGGCGCTACCGGTAGTGGCGTCGGCCCCACCACGGCGTTCGGAGGCAACTGGCGGGGAGGGAGAGGTGGTGGGTTTTTTTTATTACCGACCCGCTGTCCAGACGCGTGGCAGCCCCGACGCGTCGGAAAGTTGGGATCTCCGACACATTTTTCTCGTGGTACATGTTTCCCCGCGAGCGTTCACAATCAATACATTTCAACTACCACATTCTCTCTCTCCTCCAGTTACATTAACGAGACCCTGTACCGGACACACGCGTACTTCGATGGCCGTAGCGAAAGCCAGTCACACCGACGCTGGCGCCCGCCAGCACGGGTCCAAGAACCTGCCGCTGCTCTCGTTCTTCAAGGGTATCCTGAGCGGCCAGCGTGCGCCCACGGCGCCGAACAAGGACGACTCGAGCAACGGGCGGCGGGCGGGCATCAGACGTCGGGTGATGGCCGTCGAGGTCGAGTCCCCCTTCACGGGCGGTGCGCGCAACAGCGTCGACGAAGGGCCCATCGACTCGGCTGCGCCCGTGGACTTCGGGTACCTGCGAAACCTGGACGCCCGCTTCGTGGTGCTCGACGAGATTGCGAGGGGCGGCAACGGCATCATCCGGCTGGTGCGAGACAAGCGGACGCACCAGGAGTACGCGATGAAGTGCATTCCGAAAGTGCTGACGGATCCGTCCGTCTCGGAGAAGAAGCGGGAGGACCACGCCGACGCGGTCAGGAGGGAGATCGACGTGATGAAGCGGATGCGGGGCGTGCTCAACGTGGCGTCGCTCGAGGCCGTCTATGAGGACGACGACGCGGTGTATATGGTCATGGAGTATTGCACGGGGGGCGAACTCGTGCACGTGATCGGGGAGACGCACTATACGGAGCAGACGGTTGCGAGCTTCATGCGGGCGACGCTGCGGACGCTCGCGCAGTGCCACTCAAACGGGATCCTGCACCGGGACATCAAGCCCGGAAACTTTCTGCTCGCATCAGACAAGCCAGACGCGCCTCTCAAGGCGATCGACTTCGGGCTGGCGACCTTTGTCGATGGGGACGAGCCAGTGACCGACCTCGGTGGGTATTTACTTGTTTATGCAGCATAGCATGCATCTCCTCGTGATGCTCGGGCTCACGCCCACGCTCGCGCTCACCACTCTGCAGGTCTGGAGGGAACGCCGTGGTTCATGGCTCCTGAGACGCTGTCGAGCCAGGTAGGTATTTGAATCGGCGCTCCTCGGATGCCCGTTCGCCCCAACCGCATCACCACCATCCACAGATTCACTCTCCCACTCGCGAATCCACCCATAGGTATCCAAGTCGTCGGACGTGTGGGCGGCGGGGGTCATGGCGTACCAGCTGCTGACAGGGAAGTTTCCGTTCAACGACAAGCGCAGCCCGTACGAGCCGGTGCTGAGCGAGGTATGGAAGAGCATCCTGATGGACCCGCTCAACATGAGCGAGTCACGCTGGCAGAATATCTCGCCCGAAGCGAGGGACTTTGTCGCCTCGCTGCTGGACAAGGACCCCTCGAAGCGTCCGACGGCACAGCAGGCGCTCAAGCATCCTTGGCTCCAGGGTACGATCAAGGACCGGCACAAGGGTACGCCGATCTCGCTAGCTGTCGTCCAGAGGATCCAGCGGTTCTCGCAGGCGAGCGTCTTCAAGCGGAGCGTGCTCGAGCTCATTGCCGAGGAGCTCATCGCGGAGGACATGGACGGCGAGGGCGAGGCCGCGGGCGAGGGCGGAAACGACGGTAGTCATAAACCCCTGGGGACGCCTGATCACAAGGGGGGAAACGCGGCTTGCCCCTTGGGCGATGGGACGCGGGCGCTGATCACGCACCCAGACGCGTCGGCGCTCGAGTACCTCTACACCAAGCTTAAGCTGCTCGACAGGACCATCATTGACCGGAAGGAGCTCGTGAGCGGCCTGGCAGAGCTCGGATACAAGTTGACCGACAGCGAGGTCGAGCGGCTCCTGGACACGCTCGACAGCAACAACACAGGATCGATCGGCAAGGTGCAATTCTCCGCCAGCCAGATCGACTGGAGGGTGCTCCAGCGCAACAACGCCCAGCGTTGGGTCGAGCGTGCGCGGCGCGTCTTTTCCGCCCTGGATGAGGACGGCGACGGGGTGCTGTCGTCCGCCGAGATCACCAACCTGCTGGCTTCAAAGCTGCCGCCCGCCGAGGTTGAAGGCGCGCTCCGCCACGCGATGATGGAGGCTTCCAGGCGCAGGAAGAAGAAAGCGGCCGGTGTTGATGGTTCCGACGCTACCGATGCCTCCAACGCAGTGGGAGAGGCGGCGCTGCCGCAGGAGGCGTCGCTCCACGACGGCCTTCGCTTCCATCAGTTCCTCAGGATCCTGAGCGCGCGCTCGATGGAATCGCTGGATCAATATGACGACAAGCTGGGATCGCCGATGTTGTCCAGTATCAGCATGCTCCGCACCATCGACTCCAAGTCGTCGCTCGGCGATCTCAGCGTCCACGACATTGATCGCCTGATCGAGCGTTCGCTCCACGGCGGCTTGGGAACTAATGATAAATGATTCTTTGCTTATATAAGCCGCTCGAGCTCGAGCTCGATCGTGAAGATCCCCCACCGCGGGTTGTTCGAGCCGAGCGCGGCCATCACGGTGTCAAACTCTAAGCCCTCGGTCGGTATCCACACCTCAGTCCAATTGACGTAGGGCCTGGCTCCGTATCCCTCCTTCTCGAGCTTGTCAGATCCCTCCTTGAGCGTTACCGCCGAACACCCGACGAGGACGTCTCCGACCGCTATCCGCCCGAGCTTGTCCGCGTTGCCCCCCGGGAGGATTTCCTCGACAACGATCCGCCTGTTCGCCACGTCCTCTGCGAGCACGATCCCGAGCGGCTGCTTCACCCGTGCACGGTACCTGCCTTTCGCGGGTGGTGGTTGCGGTTGACCGCCACCTTGCTCGCTCGTCGCCAGGCGTTGGATTTGCCTCGATCGCCCTCTCCGCGCCACCACGATGGACTCGAATGGTGAGGAGAGAGGTCTCCCGGCGATTTGATGGACGGGCGCGGAGAATGACCGAACCATGGCATTTTCGAAACGATTTCTGTGGCGATTATGGGAGGACAACCCGAGGCCGTCCCTGCCGCGGACGTGGACGTGGACGAGGCGGCCCGCCGGCAGCGACTGTTCGTGAAGAACGCCCGGAACTTGAGCAGGGCGGCGAGCGGCGGGGGCGCCTCCACTTCCAGTCCAACGCCTGCTTTCCACCCACCAGCAGCGGCCTCGTCCGGGGGCTGCCCGGTCATCGGCGCGACGACTGGGCTGAACGAAAAGAATATGATGCCGGTCGACAACAACAAGCCGATGTTTGGCGAGCAGACCAAGCCGCTCGACGCGACCCGGGCCGTCTCGTCCATTCCCACCGGCTCGGACGACGCGTCGGCGGAAAAGTGGGTGTACCCGAGTCCGCAGATGTTTTACAACGCGATGAGGCGAAAGAATTGGCAGCCGGCGGAGGAGGATATGAACGCAATCGTTGCCATTCATAACGCGACGAACGAGCGGGTGTGGTGGGTGTTGGACTCTCGGACGCTGAGCGCTGCGCTCGTTTGATGCTCGACTGTCGTTCCGCGCTTCGATATTTTACTGCTTGACTGCTTTTCAGGAGCCTGATTCGGATGTGGGAGGCAGAGCAGGGGTGCGACGACCCGCGGCTGGTGCGGTTTCGGGGGCGGCCGAAGGACTATAGTCCGAAGGCGAGGCTCCTGAATCTGTTCTTGAACAAGCGTCTGCCGTTCGATCGTCACGATTGGATCGTCGAGCGCTGCGGTCAGGGGGAAGTAAGGTATGTCATAGACTTTTACTCAGGCGTGATTCTACAGGGGCAGCCGGCGGCCATGCACCTCGACGTGAGGCCCGCGCTCGACAGCCCTGCTTTGCTGGCCGAACGCCTCGTCATGCAGTGCAAGCACGTGTTCTCCATGCTAAAGGCGGGCAAGTAGTGATCGCCTCGCATTCGTTCGGTCTGTAACAACTAGACACTCAGACGATTCGCTTAACTTCGTGGAAGAATCCGGGCCGCTCCTTGTTGGCGAGCTCGGCCTTCTCCGGTGACGTCACCGCGACGACCTGTCCGTTCTCCTTGACGGCGTTGAGGACCTCGGCGAACTCGCGGAAGTCCTTGAGCGTCGTTCCGAGCACCTCGTCGCGCCGCTGCTGCCGGGTGGCCTCGTCGATGCCGAGCAGGTGGCGCATGAAGGCCGTGCGTCCCTTGCTGTCCGGGAGCTGGTACGAGTCGATGTCGCCGATGGTGCCGACGATGCTCTTCTGGAGCTCCTCGTCCGTCAGCTCGAGGTTGCGCAAGAAGTCGACCGTGCCGTCGTAGACGTCGCAGGTGGCCAGCAGGTTGGGGTCGCGGTACGACATGTAGCTGAACACGCCACTGTGCACGTCAAAGTCGCAGAACCCGCCGTAGGCCCCGCCAGAGACCCTCACCCTGTCCCAAAGCCACGAGACACCGAGGTGCTTGTTGACCACATAGGAGCTTCCAGACAGCTGGTAGCCGGTGTCGTAGAGGTTTCCGGCCTTGGCGACGTAGTTGACCTGCGTCGGCACCGTCAGAGCCGCGTTCTGCTTCGGCAGCGTCAGATCCCAGGAGGCCGGGCCGACAGACGTCGGGGCGATCGACGCCCAGAAGTCGCGGAGCGACTTGTCGGCGGCCGTGAGCGCGCCCTGGTCTCCTGTCAAGTTCACCATGGCGCCCTTCTGCTGCAGGACGGCGGTGCGAATGGTCTCGAGGTCGCGCATGACGCCCTCCCAGTCGGAATCGACGCGGCCGACCAGCGTCCTGATCCTCTCGAGGTAGGCGATGCCGCCCATCTCCTCGCCGGCCCAGCCGGCGACGCCGAACATGGCGTCGAGCCTTGTGCCAGCAAAGCTATGTCCGCTGCCGATGATGCCGGCCTCCAGGGAGCTGCGGGTCTCGAGAACCATCTGCTTGAACCGCTCCCTGTCGTCCAGCTTGGCGGACAGGAGGACGTCCCTGACGATGTCGAGCATGTCCTGGGACTTGTCGGCCATGGTCTTTCCGCGCACCATGATGTATCCAATCGGCTCGTCCGAGCCCTTGACCGCCGAGACGAACGGCGAGACGCTGAGGCCGCCCGTCTTGCGTCCGATCCGCTCGGTGAGCTCGATGAAGCTCTCCTTGTCCGTGCCCATCTGGGTGAGCGACCGGCAGAAGAGCGGGACGAGGTGGAGGAGATCCTGGGGCACGGTCTTCAGGTCGAAGGCCATGTCGAGGTAGACGACGTCGTTGGTGAAGAGCTCGTGGGACAGCGTGGTGATGCCAGAGTCGGAGGTCGTGACGGCCGTCGGGACGGGCTGCACCTCCTTGGGGATGTCGGAGACGCTGAGACTTGGGACGCAAGAGAGCGCCTCGGGAGAGTCGGGGGTCTCCTGCTTCTCCTTGAGGACGCGAGTGGACTCGATGACCTCCGAGAGCCCGGACTCGCCGATCTGCTGACGCTCCCTCTCGAGCCTGGCCTTCTCGACGGCGTCCAGCTCCTTGCCCAGGCTCTCGTCCGGGTTGAGCTCGACGGTGACCCTGTGCTTGTTGTCGATCAGGAACTTCCTGATGAGCGGGCTGAAGACGTCCTCGCCCGAGTCGAGACTGGCCTTGAAGGCGGCGAGGTCGTCCTGCCACTTCATCGGCCTGAAGGGATCCCTGTCGTAGATCCACCCAGACATGGCGCGGAGCATCAGCGACAGTCCCCGAGGGAACCTGCCGGTGTTGTTCTCCCTGAGGCTGAACTCGATGGTGTTGATGGCGGCCTCCACGGCGCTCGCGGCAAAGCCCTCCTTCTCCAGCCGCACGAGGGTCTCCATCACCAGTGCCTCGACCTTCTGGGCGTCCTCTTGCTTGACTCCCTTCAGTCCGATCGAGAAGACGGGCTGGCACAGCTCGTCCTCGACGCCGCCGCCGATGAGGCTCTCGCCGAGGCCGCTGTCCATGAGCGCCTTCCTGAGCGGGGACGCGGACGTTCCCAGCATCAGATAGTTGAGGAACCCGAGTCCGAGCTCCGTCTCGAGATCCAAAGGCTCCTCGGTGAGCAGCCAGTTGATGGACACGAAGGACTTGGGCTCCTCGTCCATCGAGCCGTCCGACTCGCCGACGGCGTACTTCTCGACGACCCTCTTGGGCTGGTCCCAGAGCTTCTGCAGGTGGACCGTCGAATCGACCTCGCGGGCCTCGAACTCGTCCAAGTAGACGCTCAGAAGCCTGAGGCGCTCGTCGGCCGGGTCGTCGCCGTAGAACCAGAAGCGAGCGTTGCTCGGGTGGTAGTACGACTCGTAAAAGGCCTTGAACTCGTCGAAGGTCAGGTCCGGGATGTCGGCCGGGTCACCGCCGGAGTCCTTGGCGTAACTGGTGTCCGGAAAGAGCACGTTCTGCGTGACCCTTCCGTTGACGGAGTCGGGGCTGCTGTAGACGCCCTTCATCTCGTTGTACACGACGCCCTTGTATGTCAGCGGCTGCGACGGGTCCTCCAGCTCCAGGTGCCATCCCTCCTGCGCGAAAATCTGCGGGTCCCTGATGCAGTTAGGGTGCAGGGTGGCGTCCAGGTAGACGTCCACTAGGTTGTAAAAGTCGCTCAGGTTAGCCGAGGCCACGGGATAGCAGGTCCTGTCAGGGTACGTGAAGGCGTTCAGGAACGTGTTGAGCGATCCCTTGATCAGCTCGACAAACGGCTCCTTGATCGGGTACTTGCGCGACCCGCACAGCACGCTGTGCTCCAGGATGTGGGGCACGCCGCGAGAGTTACTCACCGGCGTGCGGAACGTCACCCCGAACGTCTTGTTCTCGTCAGAGTTGGTGACGGAAATGACCTGCGCTCCGGTTTTATCGTGCTTGTACAGGCCCACCTGCGATCCATACTCGTCGATGAACTCCTCCTTGACGAGCGTGAAGCCGTGCGCGGCCTTCATCATCGGCGTGGCCTGGGCCACGTCGGCCTGGGCCGCCACGGCGCGCACCGACATGCCCCGAGGCGTCTGGCACGCGGTAGACGGCTTGACGAGCGGGGCGCGGCCTGCGACGCCCGGCCGCGACGACAGCGACGACAGCGAGCGAGCGAGCGACACCAAGGGCGTCGAGGTCCAGGAGGTCGACGACGAGAGGCAGCGCGTCGCGCTGCCAGAGCTCACGCCCCCTTTCAGGGTATGTGTGGCGAGAAGCTTCATGAATTGAATGAAATGACGCTTCGAGCCGTGCGTAGTAGAAGCCAGTTTTCGTGTGGTGCTAATTTCGTGGTCAATGAATGTGCGGGCGCTGTAGGTGCTGCGCCAACTGGTGCGAGCGAGGATAGATGGGTACGTTTGAAGAGAGAGAAGGCACCAGGGGGAAGGAGGAAACTCGTTCGATCGGTTTGTGGTGTGTGTGTGAAGGGAGTGGTTCTTCTCGTTTCGAGCAAGTTTCATGATCATGACACCAACAACGATAACACAACAACAACAACCTCCTATGCGAGCTTGTGCCAGACGCCTGGCTTTGTTCCCCGGGCAGCGATGCCGTCCGCCTTGACGTACACGTCCTCGTACATGACCTCCGCGCTCGGCAGCGGGTCCGCCTTGGCCTTCTCGATGGCAGCATCAATCTCCTTCTTGATATCCTTCTCGATCGCCTTGATCTCAGCAGCCTCGGCCAGCCCGTTGTCGATCAGGATACGACGCACGTGCTCCAGCGGATCGCGGCGGTTGCGGACGTCCGTGACCTCGTCCCTGGACCTGTAGGTGGAACCCGGGTCAGACATACTGTGTCCGTGGTAACGGTACGTGTCGCACTCGATGATGATCGGTCCGTGCTTGAGCACATAGTCCTTGGCGAACCGGAAGGCCTCCCTCGTGGCCAGCACGTCCATGCCGTCCACCTTCATTCCCGGCATGTAGTCCCCGCGCGTGAAGAAGGCCGACGACTTGGCCGCCCTGCTCTCCGAGGTTCCCATTCCGTAGTGGTTGTTTTCGCATACGAAGATGCACGGCAGGTCCCACAGCGCGGCCAGGTTGAACGTCTCGGAGATCTGTCCCTGGTTGGCCGCGCCGTCGCCGTACAGTGCCACCCCGACTCCACCGCTCTCATTGTACTGGTGCGCGAACGCGAGTCCGGCCCCGAGCGGCACCTGCGCTCCCACGATGCCGCACCCGCCGTAGAAGTTGTTCTTCCGCGTGTACATGTGCATGCTGCCCCCCTTGCCCTTGCTCGCCCCCGTCCCGCGCCCCATCAGCTCTGCAACCACCTTGTGCACGCCCGCTGCGTCGTTCCCTAGCCTCCCAAGGTACAACGCATGGTCCCTATAGCTCGTGATGATGCTGTCGTTCTTGTCGAGCGCCATCTCCAGCCCGACCCCGATGGCCTCCTGCCCGTCGTACAGGTGGCAGAATCCGAGAATCTGCTTCGCCTTGTACAACATATCGCAGCTGATCTCCATCCGACGCATCCGGTACATCTGCTCGAACATCGACAGGAGCTCGGACTTGGAGACGGTGATGGACGTCGACGGCGAGTCGTCCAGCTTGTGTGTGACGATCGGGTTCGTCTGCGAGGTGCCGGGTGCGAAGTGCGAAGTGCAAAGTGCAAAGTGCAAAGTGCAAAGTGAGACGAGTCTGGGCGTGACGCGTAGAGAGAGAGAGACTGGCGGCGGCTGGATCCGGTGGGAGGGGAGCCTCGGCCTCGCCGAATTTTCGCTTCTCGATCCGGTGGAAGGAGTCTCCGCCTTCCCCGCGCCGCCTCCCTCGCCCCGTCCTTTCCCGGGAGCGTGCCCCACACACGAACCTCGACTGTGACCTCGTCGCTGCCCTTGCCGGAGGAAAACCAAGCCGTGCGCTCGGGCAAGGCCTGTCCCATGCTGAGACTCGCTTCCCACCCGCGGCGCCTGGCCAGCGTCTGCACTGCTGTCCTCAGCATCGTATATATAGACAGTGTTCGGAAACGGTGATGCGTGATGAATGTCTAGATATCAATCGGTTGACTCCAGAATTTGTCTGTCTGCAGTCTTCGAGCGATTCCACGACCGTCAGACGAGAGAGAGAGAGACCGGGTGGGGGGACGAAGGAGAGAGAACGGCCGGGGATGCGACGGGGACGGGACGGCGAGAGCGGGCGGATCGGTTAGTGGGGTGTGGTCTGTAGAGCGGGGGGCGGGGGGCGGGGCCCGAGCGACCGGAGCGCCAGCATCCGGGGCTGGGAAGATCGACGCGGGAAGATCGACGACCGTGACCCCAGCTGGTCGGTGGCGGTGACGCTTCGCCCCGGCGACCCGGGCGCTGCCCTTCCGCCGACGGTGGCTGCACCGTCACGGTCGCGGTGCCCGCGCCTCCATCTGAAATCTCATCCACATGGATCGACCGAGTTATCGGGCCATCCAATGGGACCATCATTCGTCCGTCCGACACACGCCGTTCCCGTCAGACAAACTTTACATATATCCATCGATTCAAGGACTAGGTGTCGGAAGAACGTACAGGGCAGTAACGCACAAGCAATTATGATGAAGGCGACTACTACAAAGCGTTTGTCGACTGCCACCGCGCGGCCTGCTGCCAGGTTCGGAGCGAGGAAGAGCGTTGTGGTGAGGGCTGGCGGTGCGGGTACGTTATTGCAAGCCGTGATTGTCCTTTCCGTGACTCCGAGCGGGAGTTACGAGCGATTCGTCCTCTCACTGAAAATTTCCCCTCCTCCGAAACGCACAGGTCCGGTGAACGACTCGACGTGGGAGGAGCTCGTGCTGAAGAGCCCGGTCCCGGTGCTGGTTGACTTCTGGGCCCCGTGGTGCGGGCCGTGCAGGATGATTGCGGTACGTTGAATGCCGTGCCCTATCTCGTCGTGGCCGCGCGCTCCCTCGCTCGCTCACAGAAGCATTGCTCGCTCACAAACTCGCAGCCGATCATCGACGAGCTGTCTGCCGAGTACGGAGACAAGCTCCGGGCGGTCAAGCTCAACACCGACGAGTCGCCGGGCGTGGCGACGGAGTATGGCATCCGTAGCATCCCGACCGTCATGGTGTTCAAGGACGGTGTCAAGATGGACGCGGTGATCGGGGCCGTGCCGAAGAGCACCCTCGTGCAGACGATCGAGAAGTACCTGAACTAATTCGAGGCAGTCATACTTTAACCAAAATACATGCAACAAGATTTCAGTCAACACGGTCTGTACTGCGGTAGCCGCGGCGTCGCCCGCTGGTGCCCGCGACGCCGGAGGCCGATCCGCCGATGTTCTGGGCGATGATGACGAGCATGACGACGAGCATGCCGCCGGCGAGGGCGGAGATGCCCCCGCCGCCGGGAGAGCGGTATTGGACCCAGCCAAAGAGGCCCTCCCCGCTGACGAGGACGAGGTCGTTGAGGCCGTCGAAGTTGACGTCGATGACGATCAGCTTCTGGATGGGGACGTGCGGGAGCTCGCCACTCCAGAGCTCGCGGCCGTGCTCCGAGAAGATGGTGACGCCGCCAGAGCCGGCGGCCAGGACTCCGCTGGGGATCGCGTGTCTCTTGAACGGGAAGGCCTCAAAGGTCGGGACGGAAATGGGAACGTCCCCGGCATCCGCGCCGCCTTCGCCGCCGCCGTCGTCGTCCCGCTCGTCCTCGTCCTCGGCGAAGTTAGGGTGGCGCTGCCTCCAGACGATACCCGTGTGCTCGGTGAAGAGCTTCTCGCCGCGGTGGTCGAAGGACGATACCTCGCCCCGGCTGTTGAAGAAAAACACGTACGATTTTTGCCGGAGGGTCGAGGTGTAGTGGCCGTGCTTGCCGGGGACGGCGATATTGACGGGCGGGGCCACGTCGATGGGGCCACCCGCCTTGATGGCGCCCGAGGAGCACACGGTGCCGTTGAAGAGGTGCACTGAGGCCGGAATGCCAGAGGTGACGCGTGCCATACACGCGCCGATGCGCTCGTGCCCCGCAACTCGCGTTGCAGTCCGGATCTTGGGCGTGCCTCCGAGGGCGTGGACGTGGTCGACGACGCCGTCGCCGTTGACGTCCACGTGCAGCACGTTCCTGTCGAGGGGGATCCTGCACACCGGACGGCCGGTATACAGGTGGATCACCTCCATGGCGTCCTCGGTGTGCGACACCAGCACGTTGGGATAGATCACGCGCGTGGTCGTGGCGGCGGCGGTGGTGTCGGCGGACGTGGAGGCCGATGTCGACGACCGCTTCTTTTGTTGCTTTTGCTGCCACGACATGAGCGAGTCGCCCGAGTTCTGCTGCAAGTTATGCTTCTGGTTGCCGTGATGCTTGCGGTGCCGGTGAAAGTGGGCCACGCGGATCGCCGAGTCCTCGTCGCCAAACCACGCGTGGGGCAGCGACGCCAGGACCGACTCGCGGTAGTCCCTGCAGGACCGCTCGCCGAAGTGGACGCTGCTGTCCAGCTCGTTCATCAGCCTGTCGGTATACAGGGTCTTCACACCGTGCTCGACGAGGTTCCTTGGGTCCTTGCGGAAGTCCTCCGGGCGATGCGTCCAGACCAGGTTGCCGCTGCCGCCCGCAAACGCAAAGTAAAACACGTGACGCGTCCCGTACTTCGTCTGCGGGTCGACGTCGACCTCCTCAAGATTCTGGTTCCTGTCTCGGCCCCGCTCGTGGCGCAGCTCCTCGTCGTCCTCCCGCTCGTGCTCATACTCGTCGTAGTCCTCGTCGCTTGCGCCGTCGTAGTCTGCGTCGTCCCGGATCGTCTCTTTCCGAAAGCTAACCACCACCATGCCTTTTTCTCGATCGTTCACGCCGTGTGGGGAGACGATCAAGGACACGTCTCGCAGGTCGACGTCCTCGATCTCGCCGTACCGCCCGTCCCTGCCTGGGCCCGAGACGCCGAGGCCCGGCACGGGCGTCTTCCACTTGAGCTTCAGGTTGGAGTCGAGAAGCATGAGCTGTCCGTCCGAGCAAAGCGCAGCAACCACTTGTTTCCGCGCGCTGTGCACAAAGTCCTTCAGGGGCGGGTCGAGGGACCCATGTGCAAGGCTGATCACGCGTGCGCCCTTGCCGGCGATCGACCCGACGTCTAGCTCCGCCAGCACCAGTGCCTCTTGAAACCCGTCGCCTCCTTTTCTTGGGGCGGCCAGGATCAGCTTGTCTCCTCCCGGCGTCGTCGTGACGAACTCGGGCTTCCCGTCGCCGTTCAGGTCGACCGAGTGCGGCCTGGGGATCATGCCGTGCGGGGAGTCGTGGCCCCCGTCGAACTTCAAGTACCATGCCTTCTGGAACGTGATCGGGCCTTCCCGACGCAGGGATACAAAGACGGCCCACACCGCCAGCAGCAGGATGCCCACATCGCGCTTGTACATGGTTGGAGCCGAGCTGATCACTCGCACGCAACACTCAATACTCGCTCGCCGCCGATCCTCGATCCATCAAGATGGCTGCAATGGTATTCTGTTCCTGTCCTGACGCGGGCAAGCCTGCGAGAGGGATGGATGGAGAGTGGAAGACAGAAAGAAGAACTGTCTGCCAATTGGGGTTCCTTAAATCATCAACGCAACATTGCCATGACGGCTTCCTGCTGCTTGGGCTTCAGGGTCGAGAGGCTGCTCTCGAACGCCCCGGGGACGGCGCCGTTGAGCTGCTTGACGAGCGCGACGGCGGCCGGTGCGTCCTCGGCACTGATCAACTTCTCGCCGTGTCCCAGCACCTTGACCAGGACCTCCATGATCTTCGCCAGGTTGGCGTTGGACGGCCCCAGGATCCGGGTGTCGTTGGCCGACACGAGCCGCACGAGCTGCGGGTGGACCACTCGCGCCTCCTCGTCGTCTTCCGTCAGGGGCAGGTTCTGCACGAACAGCGTGCCCGCCGTCGGGTCCATGCACTCTGGATGGAACTCCAAGAACTTGCCAAGGGCTCCCACGGCGTTCTCCGTGGCAAGGATATTGTCCTCGTTGCGGGCCTCGGGGTCGTTTATGATGGTCATGACGATGCTGACGGCGGTTTGCGCGTGCGGCTTGAAGTCGGCCTGTCTGTGCTCGGCGGTCCTGCCAAGTCCGTAGACGCAGCTCTGTCGGACGCCTGCGTTTTGGTCGCGGGATCCCTGCAGGAGCTGTGGGAGGACGTGGTTGGTGTATTTGGCTGCACCGGCCGGCGAGTACTGGATGACGTCGTCCATGAGAATCAGCGCCACACGCCTCTCCTCGACGTACCTGGCCGGGCCAAGGAAATTGTAGAAGCTGGGAAGCAGTGCCTCAACAAACTGCAGGGCGGCGTCACCGTACAGCTTGAGGATCGAGGTGAGGCTGTTTCCTAGGGCATCGAGCAGCTCGCTCTCCGCCTCGTGCTCCTCCATGAGGGCCTCCTCCTCCTCGGCGTCGAAGTCCTCGCCCACGGTCCGCTCCATGCGGAGATCCCTCCTCTCCTCGTAATCTTTGAGGACCTGCTGAAAGGCGTCAAAGACGGGCCCCATGAGGTCGACCGGCATGATCATCGGGCCCTTGGCCACGTCGACCATCTCCTGGACGCTCTGCAACATGATATGGACGACGTCCGGGTCCACCTCCTTCGCAAGCGACTCGACCAAGTGCGGCCACATCTCGGCGGCGATCTGCCGGCAGTTGTCCTCGGTCGGGCCCATGCCCTTGGAGGCGCCCTCCACGAACGACTTGAGCAGCTCCGGCAGGGTCTGGGCGGCGGCGATACGGACCTCCTCGTTGAAGTAAAACTTCAAGAGTGGGATCATGATGTTCTTCACCTGCTCGACGTACTGGCAGAATCCCTCTTTGAGCTCGTAGGCAAAGCAGCAGAGCATGCTGCACGCCGTGGCCTTCTCCTCGAGGGCCGACGTGTGCAGGCTGACCCTCTTGCCCGCGACGAAGAATGTCTCGGTGTCATCATCTTCGTTTCCGGCCCCGTCCTCGTCTCCCTCGGCGACCTTGAAGTCGGGCTTGGCCCCCGCGGCCTCGAGCATCGGGGGCATCACGATGGGCAGGTACGGGACAAAGTCCTGTCCGAGAGCCGTACAGATGCGCGCCGCGGCCTGCAGCATATATGACGCAAACGGATCGTCGGGGTCGAGGCCGGCCGCCTGGACGTTCTGCATGAACTGCATGATGGCCCCGGCGTCGTTGGCAAACTTGTCCTTGCCGACGGCCATGCCGACGAGGGAGATGCACTCCAGCGCCTTGGCCCGCATCATGTGATACGATCTGTCGTTCGCTTTCTCCAAAATCTCGCGGAGCAGCGGGACGCAGTTGTCGTAATACTTGATGAAGTAGTCGCCCGAGGCGTCGGCAATGGATGCCATGGCCGTGAGCGCCCCCTCCTGGACGTTTTTACGCCCGTTCTGGATGAGAGCCAGAAGCTTAGTGATAAGGGCATCCAGGTACGGTCCCATGATGTCCTGGTCGCAGCCCTCGGCGAAGTTGACGACGGCGGCGCACGCGTGCGCCTGAACCCTGGGGTTGGCAAAGTCCTCCATCAGCCCGATGAGCGCCCTGAGGATCGACTCGTGATGGCTCTCCTGCAGGTCGGGGCCGAGATCCGTGCACAGCTGTCCGAGTCCCTGGCACGCCGCCCACCTGACCTTGGCGTGCTGGTCGGACATGCCCTTGACGCACATGGCCACCAGCTCCGACATGACGGGCTCCTGCTTCATGACCTTCTCGCAGCCTTCGGCTATTTGCGCGAGTCCCACGAGCGCAGCGTGCCTCTTCTTCCAGTCTCCGTCGGCCATGAGCGCCGAGAAGGCCTGCCCGGCGACCGGGAGCATCGACTTGCCGCCGATGGAGATGGAGATCCTGTCCAGGCACTCCTGTCCGAACTCGTACAGTTCGGTCTCTCCGGCGTCCTCGTTCTTTTCGTCCTCTGCCGTATACCAGTCCGGATCGTCTTCAATCTCCAGCAAGAAGGCCACGCAGCAGTTGAAGAGCTGCTGGACGAGGTGGGGCAGCTTGCGCATCATGCCCGGGGCCCTTTCCCTGGCCTCGCACAGCGTGACCAAGAACTCGGCAGCCAGACGCCTCGTGGCATCGTCGAGGCTCCCGGCCTCGGCGATCTTGATCATGGCGCCCGCAACTTCGTGAATCTGCTTCCTCAAAAACCTGGGGTGCTCGTCCGCCACCTCGATCAGGTTCTCGACGGCAGTGTTGGCAGCGATCTCGTCTCCGGCGTTTAGCGCATCGCTCAGCACACTGAGAAGCGCCGGAACGAGCGACTGGAACTTCTCCCGCTCGGTGGGACTCTCCAGATACCCGATGAACGTCGAGGTGGCGATGAAGGCGGCAATCTTGACGTCCAGCGACGGGTTGGACAGTCCGGCGGACAGAGCGCCGTGGATAGTGCCAAGATACTGGATGAGCATATCCATGCAGTACCTGGCGAGCTGGTCGAACACGAGGAACGCGCTCTCCCCATGGCTCGGGTTGCCCGTCTGGACGCACTGGAAGATGAAGGGCAGCAGCTCCGGCCATCCCTGGTTCTCCTTCAGGAAAATCTGGACCGTGTGTTCGTTCACCTCGTTGTCCTCTGACTCTTTGTTCAAGCTCTTCATCACCTCGACCTTGACCTCGTCGAAAATCTCCACGGCAATCTCGCTCACGCTGTCGCACACCTTCTTCGTGATGCTTCTCTCCGGCTCCTGGTGCAGACACGCAAGCAGCTCCGACTTGACGTTGTGCTTCAGCGGCGGGCTCAGCTTGGGCCAAAGCTCGTCGTCCCTGGTGAGCACCTGGGAGGAGAGCGAGCAGTGAGTTAGAGGTCGAGCAGTAGACAGCGTCGTGCCCGCCACGTCCCCCCATCGCGACCCGCAGGCGCGCAGAGTCGGCAACGAAGAGCCAGGAGAGCCACGAGAGCGAGGAGAGCCACGAGAGCCGGCCAGGACGCCGTCTGGTCGTCGATTGCCGGATTTTTCAGTTCACCCCCCGAATTCAAATTCAACGGCGCGCGGTGCGCCGGCCGAGTTCGTTCAACCCGCATGGCAGATCGTATCGTCACGTACCCGTCGGATGAGCACAGCACACAGCGACCTCTGCTCGACCCCTGATGAATGACGAAGCGCCGAGATGAGGGCGTTGGCCAAGGCGTCTGGGCTCTTCTTCGCCTCCTCCAGACGGAGCTCGGCCGCGGCCCGCGTCGCATTGTCTGGACTCAACAGGCTCGAGAGGATGTGGTTGAAGTCCTCCATTTGAAGTCCTTCCGTTCGATTTCGAAATGCGCAGAGGTGGTGCTGCCCATCGACCTCCGGCGGCAGGCGAGCGCGGCCGCTATCGACCGGTGGTGCTGCCCATCGACCTCCGGCGGCAGGCGAGCGCGGCCGCTATCGAAGCGCGCCCGCTGCCGATGGGACGCCGGAGTCGATGGCGGCCGCCCCATCGACACGTCGACGTCGGCTTCAGCCGGCGGCCAGTGGTTCGTTGCTTGAACTGCTGGTTACTGAAAAATCAATGGACATCATAGTATGGCATCGGGTCATAACGGTCGACGCATGCAGAGAAATGGATGGCTTGGTTTCGTTTGTCTGTCTGGGAGTTCTTCGACCACTCCCGGCCTCGACGTTAGAAGAGTTCGATGAGACCGCAGAACAGCGTGCTCAATCCGGAGTTGTAGTCCACCGCGACCTCGTTGGTTACGTAGTCGTTGCGCCTGTCGTTGTACGCACCGTCGGGATCGCTGCGCGACTTGCGCACGCCGCCGGGCCCGGCGACCATGGCGCCGTTGGGTCCGTTGGGGTTCGGCTGCTTCGACGTGAACGCTGCCTGTCCACAGGGTCCTGAGTTTGGGCAAGACGCTCCGGCATGGTGCGCGTACTTGGGCCAATTGCTACCCCATCCGATGACGTAGCTGCGGATGCCGTTGCCGCCGATGGCGTAGTCGGCCTGGCCACGAGCGTAGTTCATCAGGCGCGTTTTCAGGGTCGAGTCCTTGGTGTACTTGGCCTGAATGAGCGCATGCGACGCGGACGTCGTGGAGAATGCCAGGTTGGCCCATGCATTCCACTTCGGGTAGTGGAGGCCTTTCGGGGTCTTGATGATCGACTGGAAACCGTCAGCCTGCAGCCACGCGCGCCAGTATTTGTTGGTCGACCACCTGCGGTACTCATTAATCCCAGGCACTTGGATTCCTCGGTCAGCGAGCGAGATCATATGGGACACGTGAGAGCCCCAGAGCGAGTCCCAGCCGCAATACACGTCGGCCTTGTCATAGCTGAAGTAGCTGAAGGCCTTCTCCAGCCACACCGGGTCCTTGGTCTTGCGGTACAACCAGCCGGCCGCGGTAGCCATGCTGTCGTCACCTCCTGTACTCCTATAGATCTTCGTCTGCTCTTTATAGTAGTCCGAGTACTTCCCGGGCCTTCCGTCGCCCCATCGGTAGAGCTCGAGGGCACCCTCCAGGCAGGCCTCGGCGAAGGCCACGTCACCTGCCTCCTCGAAGACGACAGCAGCCTGTGCCAAAGCCGCCGAAACGCTGCCATAGAGGTCTGAGGCCGGCATAGAGTCCCTCTTGTAGAGCAACGCCGGCCGCTTCATTGGCGGCTGCTCCTCGGCGCGCCCCCAGTAGTTGTGATCGATCTTGGGATCCCCGATCTGGCCCACGTACCATCCGTTCTCGACGTCCAGACAATCGAGCAGGTACTTGATCGACCACTTGTAGTTGTTGAGGGCCGGCGTCCTCGACGACGAGCATCCGCTCTTGAAGTCAACCTGGCGGGCGGGCAGGCGAGCAAAAAAACGAGTGAGCGAACGAGTGAGCGAGTGGCAGGGAGCGAGACAACGTCGTCGGGCGTGACCACGCGATCGAGTTCAAACACCTACCAGACCGTGGCCAGTGTGGATCATGCTGGCAGCCAACGGAAAGTTGAGCTTGAGAAAGTCGCCGGCGTCGTACATCCCACCCACGACGTAGTCGTTGAGGTGCGACGCCCCGCGCCACGAGATTCGGTCCCATTCAGGCTCTGGTCCGCTCCTCTGAGCCTCGTAGAACTTCCAGTTGAGTTCGAGAAGCTCGCGGTACTTGCCCGTGCCCTTGGGCAAGTTGACTGGCTCTGGGGCCAGCGACACGCCGCCGTTGTAGAACTCATGCCAGAAATCGTCGAAATCATTGCTGGGAGAGCCCGTGTCGGGCAAGGGAGGCGCCTCGTAGACATATTCTGGCAAGGGAGGCGCCTCGTACGCCACCTCGGGCGGGGGCGGCGACGGGACGGGTCGGGGGGTGGGCGCGGGCGCCTTTCCTTTGACCGTGTACCCCGACCAATATCCATTCATGGTCTTCTTCTTCTTCGGCCCCTTCTTCCGCAGGAAGCACCCCTTCTCGCGGCCGGCTGAACGGGGCTTCAGGGTCCACGACACGCACCCCTTCGTCTTGCCGCACAGGGTGCAGCAATCGTCAGGCTTTGTAATCGACGAGACCTTCTTGATCATCTGGCCGAAGTACGCGCGGTTCTTGAACTTGCGGCACTTGGTCTGTTTGGTGGCCTTGAGACCTCTCGAAGGCTCGCGGCACTTGGTCGACCGGGTCGACTTCAGCGCACGCCTCGTCGAGGGCGCCGTCTCGGTCTCGGCCGGCGGGGCCTCGACGCCTTCCCATTCGAGAATGGCCGCCTCAAGGTTGAGCCCAAATTCAACCTTCGACACGTACCACTCGAAGAGTGGATGTTGGGTGGCGTTCATGACGCCCACCCTACCCTGTCCGCCGAGCGCGCGGGTTGCCTGGCGAGCGAGCGAGCGAGTGAGCGTGAGAGCGAGTGAGCGTGAGAGCGAGTGAGCGTGAGCATCGGCGTGTGCGAGCACGCGTCGGGCGAGTCTCGCTACGTACCTCCTGCACTGCCTGTTCCCTGAGGCGACGCTGGCTCGCCGTCTCGGTCGTCTGTACGTGGTGTGCGTTAAACCGGTGAGCAGAGGCGGCGACTCTCGGGTGGACGCCGGAAATGATGCAGATGGCCAGCGTGGGGGCACAATGCCGTAACTATGACACAAAAGCAGCCATCTTGGCGCCATGAAGACCGCAAATGCGGATACGAGTCCCCAGATTTTCCGTTGTCCCTGGGTGTCAGCCACTTAAATCTGGCGTACGTACCTCGTCACTGTTGACGCCGATCGCGGTCACCAACAGGACACATATGGTATACAATAACTGCATTTGTGCTGCGATGCGCTAGAATGCGCTTCAGAGCTGTTATCGCCTGAGATTGGGACCCAGATCCAACTTCAAATCAGTGTTGCCCCCTGTCCCAAGTGGTGATGGAGCTGCTGGTCTCTATTCCCAAACGAGCAATCTCCTGGTAAAGTATGATGAATTAACTGCGAGCGTGGCCTGTGGGTACAGACTGATGGCAGGTGGGCCAGCTGGTGGTGCTGGCAGGTGGGCCAGCTCCCTGTGACCCCTCACTTGGAGTATGGGTATAGGGTGGGGGCCCCTCTAAGTCATTCTCCCCTCCTACTGGATTAAATACCGCACTGATGCAACAGCACTAACGACGATTCAACTGTCAAGAGAGATTGCTCTCAATAGCTCCTGCTTGAACCGCTCGACCGCCGACGAGTCCAGCTCGCAGATGTTAGTCGCGAACATATCATGCCACGACTGGGCGCCCACCTGTAGATCGAAGCGCGTAGTATGAGTGAGCGAACGAGCGAGCGAACGAGCGAACGAGCGAGCGAACGAACGAGCGAGCGAACGAACGAGCGAACGAACGAGCGAACGAGCGAACGAGCGAACGGGAAAAACGTACGTCTTCCGCCGCTTGGACAAAGGCAGAGCCCAGTCGGTTCCCTTGATTACCAGGCTTTGCCACCTGGAACCCGACCACGAGGCACCGGCCGGTGTTCTCGTCCTTCGGCGCGATCAACACCACCGGTTTCCTCTTGCTCGTCTGGCTCTGATGGTAGTACTGGTCCTGCAAGAACTCGGCCATCCGCTGCAGCGCCATGGGATGCACGAGCAGATTGTGGTTCGCCAGCTTGTGCTCGCTCAGGTCGAACACGCGGAACGAGCGGAAGTTGTGGTAGAGGCGCTGCGCAATCACCGAGCCGCCGTCGGCGACAAGCGCCATCTGCAGCTTCTTCGCCAGCTCCATGCCCCGCCGGAGGTCTTTCTGAGACTCGTTGGTCCATCCCAATGCCTCCCAGCTCTTCCAGAACCGCTCGACGTGCGTCGCGTGGTCGTCATCAGAGGTCCTCGGCCCGCATTCGAGCAGGGCCGACACGGCATGGACTAGGTCCACGGCCATGACGCATCGGTTGAATCCGTCCTGCAGCTGGAAGGACCGGAACATACAATCCGCGAGATTGTAAGACATTCCGTGCAGCGTGAGCTGCTCCTGGAGCCGGTGGTGGTAGTGCGGCTTCATATCGAACTGGAACGAGCTCCTCGCCTCCCGCAGTGGGATGCCAATCTTGGCCAGGAGGAACTCGAGGCGCTCCCTGCCCTTCTCTGAGTAAGTCTGCAGCCGAGCCGCGACGTAGGGCGAGTTCATCATCGCGTCCCAGAGGCTCCATTCCCGCACCAGTCCAAACCTGTAGTCGTCCTCCCGCGCGATGCGGCACACTGGCTTGTTGACGCCGCCAGTCTCCCCGCCCTCGTCGTCCATCGGCACGTCGGGGTCGTCCATGTGCCCGCCCTTGGCGACGTAGTTCTCATACTGTAGACAGAGCTGCTCGTACCGATTGAGCGCCATCTTGTTGTGCACCAGATGGTCCGTCAGCCCCACAATGGCCAACCACAGAAAATACGACGTCTCTTGCCGCAGGTGGTAGGCCAGATCGTACAACACGCACGCCGTGGGCTTTCCGTAGTACATCCCCGACTGATAGTACGCTGCCCTCCTGGCTGAAGCGCTCTCAGCCGTTCTGGACCGCTTGCTCCGGCCTCGATCGCCGGCCTCCCCGTCCTCCCTGTTGTCACCGCCGGCGGCGTTGTCCACATTCGACCCATCATTCTCAGGGTACGGACTGTCGTTACCCTCCTCGTCGCTCCCGTCAAACTCGTACGCGGACGGTATGTCCTCCAGAGACACCCCCTCCGCCTCAGCGTCCATAATAACGTACACCTGGCTCTCGTGGTTCCCGTCGTTGGCCAAATGCATCACCGGCCTGTGAGAGTCGAAAATGATCACGCACACATTCTGTCTCTTTGCCAGGTCCAACACCCCGGCGATGTCCTCCGACGCCCCGCAGTTCACCAGCACGATGTACCTCGTGACGTCGTCGTCCTCGTCGTACGACTTGACGAAATCGTCCACGACCTCCTGATACCGGCTCACCGGCATCCACCCGTGCGTGATCGACTCCATCTGAAACATCGACTCGAGGATCCGGATGGACGCCACAGAGTCGACCTGGGCGCGATGGGGGGAGATGGGAAGTGAGCGAGGTGAGCGAGGTGAGCGAGGTGAGCGAGGCGAGAGAGCGTCGAAGTTCGAAGGTTGATGGTGGATGGTCGCGTGAAATAGCATAGGCAAACCCGCGAATCAGTCATCAAATCGTACATCTGCCGCAGAGCAATACACGTGCACGTGCTTCTCCGTGCTCTTCCTCGTCTCCGCCTTCAGGGCGTCAAACAGCATGACCCATTGTGACGGGTCTGTGAGAATCATGATCTGAACGATCCGCGTGTATGTGTGTATGCGTCTCCGTCTGCCTCTCCGTCTGCGTCTCCGTCTGCCTCTTCGTCTGCGTCTCCGCCGTGTCTCTCGCCGTAGCCGTCTCCGTGGCTGCCTCCCTCGCCGGGATCACTGGTGCGTCGACCGACCGAGTCTGGATATCGAGCACCAGCCAAAGTCTCCCACAGGGACAGTTAACCAAGTACAGATGTCTTGGTGCGCAAAGAGCGGGAGGGTATCGCGGCCACGCGCCAGGAAGTGTGTGAGATCGATGGACGTTGACAGTATAAAATTGCTCGCGCTTGCTCCCCTGCAGTCTCCCCAACACGCTGTTCAGCAGATGACACAGTTCATATCTGTTCTCTCGGCGTGTCGGATCAGGGTAAAACTTCATAAACCAACAGCTGGAGGTCGTTTGTTCGCCTCCCATTTCAAATTCCGTGCGACTAGGTCCTCGACGTCTCTCTCTCCGTCTATCACCGTCTCTCTCGCTTCTACCCCTATCCCTATCCCTATCCCGTCGCGAGTGGGGTGAGACGTTGAACCCTGGACGCGTGACTGGGGTGGCTGGGTGGTTTTGTCTTCTACGCTCGGCGGACTCGACCGCGTTAGCCCAACCCACGATGGCACCTGACCACGGCTCGTCGCCGTCGTCGCGCCTGTTCATCGGCGATCGGTATGAGCTCTTGGAGTGCATCGGTACGGGTGCTCACGGGCGGGTCTACCGGGCACACGATACCAAGACGCGGGAACACGTCGCCGTCAAGGAGGTGTCGCTCGAGCGGTTGCGTCAGAGCGACATCGCGAGTATCATGGGTGAGGTGGAGCTCTTGAAGTCGCTGAATCATCGGAATGTTGTGCAGTATCTGGGTTCGTTTCAGACGAGGCGGTATCTGTACATTATAATGGAGCTGGTGGAGGCGGGGTCGTTGGCCAGCATGGTGAGGCGGGGGACGCTGGGGCCGTTTCCCGAGGCGTTAATCGGGTTCTTCGTGGATCAGATCCTGAGGGGTTTGGCGTATCTTCACTCGATGGGTATCACGCATCGGGACATCAAGGGCGCGAACATTCTGACGAATAGTGAGTGGCTCGTCAAGCTGGCGGACTTTGGGGTGGCGGCCAAGCTGGACGAGGAGCGGGGGGGCGGGAGGGCGTTAGGGGGAGGCGTAATCGAAGGAGAAGACGGGGATGGTCGCAGCGGGGCAGATACGGGCGAGGAAAAGAAGGAGGAGGAGGAGGATGGGGAGGTGGCCGGGACGCCGTACTGGATGGCGCCCGAGGTGGTCGAGCTCCAGGACGTGACGGTGGCGTCCGATATATGGAGCTTGGGGTGCGTGGTGATCGAGTTGCTGACGGGGCGGCCGCCGTATTTCGACTTGCAGCCGCTGAGCGCCATGTACAACATCGTGCAGGACCCGCACCCGCCGCTGCCGGCGGGCGTGTCGGAGGAGCTGGAGGACTTTTTGCTGCAGTGCTTCTCGAAGGATCCGTTGCAGCGTCCGTCTGCGAAGGATCTGACGAAGCATGCGTGGATCGTCAACAGCAGGAGGACGGTGAAGTCTGTTTGGGCGGACAGCAGCAGTGAGTTTGACACCGACATGGCGTCGGTGATCGAACGCCTGCTCGCCAGCGAACTGGTCTCGTCCCCGTCGAAAGACCGGCGACCGAGTTCGTCCACTCTGAACGCGGAGGATGACCGCGACGGCGACGACGACGGCGACGACGACGACGACGGCGACGACGACGACGACAAAAACGACGACCGGGTGGTGCGAGGAAAAGATGGATGCAGAGGCAGAGGGGCCAGCAAGACGGCGTATCGATCGATGGATCAACCCAACTCGGACACGAACGAGACGAACAGTGCGTTCTTGCAGGCAGTCGATGCAGACCCGACGGGAGCCGACGCGCTCTCGTCCCTTTCCGTGACTGGGACGCTGGCAGGCGCAGGCGCAGGCGCACGTCACGCACCGACCGAGGAAGATGCGGTGGACCTCAACCGACAGGTAGAATCGCTCCGGGCCGTGGCGACGTCGAAAGAACGAAGCCTTGTGCAAGAGGCGGCGGCCGCCGCGTCGGCGAGGGCCATCGATGGGCACGTGAGGAACGATCCCTCGCTCGCCGAGACGTTCTACCTTGCCGATGGCCTGTCCAGCATCAGAGAAATCCTGGACGCGCAGTCGGAGCGACTGGTGGGCCCGTGCTTCGACCTGCTGCTGACCCTTGCCGACGCTGACGTTACGATACTGGAACACGCGTGCTCCTTGGGTTTGGTCCCGGCAGCCATGCGTTTTGCCCTGCGAAATTTTTCCCTGGACCTCCGCCGCCGCGCGGGTCAGCTCGCCACGATGCTGGTCCGCGGCTCCCCGCACACGGCGACCATGTTTGTGGCGTGTCAGGGCATTCCGTTCGTCATGGCACTCATGGACGGCGACGGAGACGATCTCGAGCTGACGTCCGTTGCCGTGTCGGTCTTCTGGACAGTCCTCCGGAGGACCATACCCGTCCCTGGTGAAGGACAACGGCAACGACAACGTCCTTCTTCGTGGCCGAACCAGTACCTCCGGCTGATGGTCCACCACGACCTGCCGGCAAAGCTCGCAGATGCCGTGGTGCGCGCGCTCGACGGCCCCGGTCGCCTCGGGGACGCGACCGCGTTCCTCGATGCCGCCATCAACCTGTATTCGGCCATGTGCCGGGGCGACATGGTCGTCAAAGCGCGCTGTGCGTTGTATCGCGACAGATTGTCGACGGTCGCTCCCAGACTGCCGACAGACACGCAACGTGCGCTCGAAGCGGCCCTGTCGGCCCTCTCCGAGTGAGGGCGAGTGAGGGCGGGAGGGTGGCGGGGAAGCGGGGAAGCGGGCGTATATTCCGTACTGGGAATTAAATACGTTTCTATCACGACAGCATGCCGGCTGCAGCATTTCGTTTCTCGCGACGTAGCTGGATCTTCCCCTTTGTCTCCACCACGACGCCGTGCTTTGCGGCCCGCTTCCGTCCCTTCCCCTCGCCTTCTTCGTCCCGTTCCCTCTTCTCCCGCTTCTTGCACACATCCAGCGCGTCCAGGAGGGACTTTCCGTCGACCACGATGCCCCGCGTCACGCCCCTCGTGTCGAAGACGGCTCGGGCGTCGATCTGCCGGTGCTTGGGCAGGCGGTCCACCGCCTTTGGCGGTGCTGGCGGTCGGTTCGCTCCTTTCGTTCGCTTCTCTAATCGCTCCAAAGCCTTTTTTGACACGGCGGGGCCCTTCCGAAACAGTCGAATCGACGCCGACTCCTCAGGTTTGTGGCCTGCTTCGTCGGCGGCGGCGGGTGAGCCATAGGCGCCCGGGACGTCGCCGAACGCGAGCGCGCCGTCGATCACGCGTTCGAGGACCTCGCCAATTTTGGGGTTCGGGGCGGAGGACGTCCTCGACGCCACGTCCCGCTGCTGCTCGCGCCTGGGGCCACCCTTCTTCCGACTGTCCGCGAGCGCTTGGTCGGTCGCCTCGGCGACGCTGGCAAACATCTTGGCGCGCTCGGAGTCCGAGCTCGAGTCTGATGATGATGGTGATCCCATCGTGAGTGTGAGTGTGTGAGCGGGGGACGAGCGCGCTCACATTGTCTTCAAGAAGTTTTGCGAAAGCGAACGGTCCGGTTTCAGACCAAAACTGGACTCTTTGCCGACGTGATACGCACACACACCACACCAGAGAGAGGGATGCCGTTCTCCACATATCCACAGCGCAGCTGGCATGAGGAGTTGCACAGGGCGCTGGAAACTGTTGCAAATTCGCTCTCGTCGAACGTTGCAAGCGCGATTTCGTCGCTGACGACGACTGGCGGGGAGATCGGACACGCGAGTAGTATGGCACTGGCGTCTGTGAGCTCGCACCTGGCAGCGCGGCGGAGCACGGTGACCCGGGCGACCAAGCGGCCCGACAACGAAGCCGTGGGCTTCCTGGCTGCCTCTCCCGCCGAGATAAAGGCGCGGCTGGCGGGCGTTCCCATCTACGCGGTGGTCAACGCGAAGAAGGAATTCATTCTGGTGAGCGGGGACGACGATTCCGAGCGGCAGATGGCCCTGCTGTTCTTCTCGGCCGCAGACGCGGCCGGGTTTGAGAAGACGCTGAAACAGGAGAATCCCAAGTTGGGGAAGAGCGCGCAGGTGCTACCCACGTCTTTGGAGGCCGTGTATGAGCTCGTGCAGGGCAAGGGAGGCTTGGTCAAGAGCGGGGACAAGGAGATCGACGTGAGCTTCCGGTTCATGCCCGACAGCAGGCAGGTGATGAACGCGCTCGAGTTGTACAAGACGGCGGGCATATCGAAGGAAGGGTTCGTTGGCGTGCCGCTGTTCCAGGCCGAGGGACTCACTGTGCGGGGCGAGCAGAGCAGGTTCACGCCGCTGTTTTTCGCCAAGGAGGACGTCTTGCATGCGCTGAAGGACACGCAGGCGAACGCGACAAGCGTGGCGGTGGACGAGCTGCAGGGCAAGATTGATCGATGCAAGAAGGAGATGGAGGAGAAGCCGGAGAAGAAGGGGGAGCTGTCGAAGAGGCTGGCCGGATACGAGAAGCGGCTGAAGGAGGCGGGAATGAAGAAGAACCCGGAGACGAGGATCGACGTCGGGAGCTTCGAGGACGTGTTGGAGAAGATGATGAACGATAAGGGCGGAGCCTGGGACGACGTGGTGTTCGTGCCATGCGGGTCGTTGGCAAAGTGATTGTTCGAGACTTTAACGCAACTGCATGTGTCCATGAGCAGACGGTAACGGTAACGGCGAATCCAGAGCCGACAAGGAGCGAGCAAGCGAGGGATAGTAAAGAGAGGCAGAGAAAAAGCATGCAGACTCGACGCACGCGAGGCCGAACCGCCGAGGCCTCGGCCGGCGTGGACGGAGACGTGAACATCAACAGCCCGTACAACGATGACATCGAGATTGTCATCGACGATGACAGCGACGGGGACGGCGCTGGTGACGCGGAGCCTGGCCCGAGCCCGGGTGACGCTCGCGACGACGCGGAGGCCTCCGCCTCGACTTGCCTCCTGGACGGCGCCACCCTGGATGCCATCGCAGACATCTTTTCCGGTGCCAAGAAGGGGCGCGGGACGAAATCGAGCACTAAGAACGAGAAGAAGAACCTGGCAGCGAGCGTGACGTGGAAGCCAGACCTGCTGCTGCCACAGCGGGATCCAGACCCGTCTGCGTATCGAACGCTCCAGACAACGACGACGGCAAAGAAGGCGCCGCCCTCGAAGAAGGAGCTCTCGAAGGAATGGTTCAGGCTCCCGACGCAGGAGATCACGGACGAGGTGAAGGCCGATCTCCGCGTCTTGCGACTGCGTGCGGCGTTTGACACCAAGCGATTCTATAAGAAGGACGATTCGACCAAATTTCCTACGCAGTTTCACGTCGGGCGCGTCGTGGAGCACGCGGCCGACTTTTACAGCAGCCGCCTCACCAAGAAGCAGCGGAAGGCGACCATGGCCGAGGAGGTCATGCATGACGAGTACCTCAGCGCCGTCCGGAAGAAGCGGTTCAACAAAATCCAAGAGGAGGCCACCTATTGGTCCAACAAGGCGAGCAAGGGCAGGAAGACGAACAACCCGAGGATCAAAAAGAAGCCGCCACGGAAGAAGCACTAGAGCTAAGCACTAGAGCAAACGTCCGCTCTACGTGGTCTTTTGTATTTCCTACCTTGTTACACCGTTTAATCGTTCTCAGGCCGACTCAACAAAGGGCTTACGCAACGGTGAAGCTGTCGAAGGCTCCCTCGGCCTCGACCTTGGCTCCCTTGAACCACCTCTTGTCACCGATCTGGATCTTCAGGATCCAGAGGTCTCCCTTGGAGACGGTGGCGGCGACCAGCTGGTGGCGACCTCCCTCATCTCCGTCAGCGGTCCTGCAAAGGATGTCGTACTTGTAGTACTTCTTCCCGTTCTTGTCGGTGGCCTCCTGGACGTCGAGGACAGACGCGGCGGCGACCTTGCCCCTCTTGAATCCTCCCTCGGAGATGGTGTCTCCGCCGAAGGCAGCGGTCTCTCCGAGCAGGTACGAGTTGTCCTGGATGAACTTGTCCGGGGAACCCAGCTCGTCGATGGATCCCTTTCCGACCTTCTGCTGGATGACCATCAGGTTGTTGACGGCGTCGAAGTTATCCTCGTACCTCAGCACGACACCCGGGAAGTCCTTCTCCTTGGACGGGTTCCACTTGGACGGGAGCAGCAGGGCGAATCCCTCTCCGGCAAACGGAACAAAGCCAGACTTGTTGGTGATGGTTCCGGCGAAGACGCGAGCGGCATCACCGTACTCGGCGTTGGCGGCCGGGACGGAGGTCAGGGCGGCGGCTCCGGCGAGCATTCCAAGGGTGGCGCGGCGGTCGACCTGCGTGTGTGAGCGCGCGAGTTGCTTTCGTAGTGAGTTTGCGAGTCGAGCGATATCCTCTCCGTTCCCACCGATAGCGCCGTGATTCGGCGCGATCCCCGCGCTGATGGCATCACAAGTGATCACTTGCGACGTATGCCACGCGCCGGGCGAGTGCGACAAGGGAGGAGACGGCGAATCGAGAGGGAAATCGAACCTCGGCCTTGACTGCGACATTCCTCTTGGAAGTCTGGACGGTGGCCACGCGGGCGGCGGTGATGGATGAAGAGAGCACGGTGTTCATACTGACGATTAGATGACAAAGAAAAGTGGCCGCGAGGGAAGCTTGACTGTGCACGAGACCCAGATTTGCCAAGCCTCATCCTGGCGCGGCTCGCTCATCCCCGCACAAAAACCAACGCCAGCGGCCGACCACATCCACTCGCCTGCCGATCCCCGCCTCCGACACGTCTACTGGCGTTTCGATCGACCCGTGCAGGCCACTCGGCCGAACGATTTGGCCCCCTGGGCGAACGATTGGCCATTCGCCCCTGATGATGCGCGACACCTTGCTCGCCGTGGCCGGATTTTGCGGACATCCCCTCCTGCTGCTCCTCGAGACGCTGGTCGTCGCCATCGAGGTACTCACACAGAAGCTCTGGATGCTGTCGCTTCCGCCCCTGGAGCGCATTGGGATGTCTGACGGGGGGGCGGACGGGAGGCCCGCTTCCGACGGCCGCGTGTGCATCGTGACGGGTCCGACCAGTGGCATCGGCAAAGAAATAGCCTCCGAGATGTACCGTCGAGGCTATATGGTGGTGCTTGCTTGCCGGAATCGCGCCAAGGGCGACCAGCTCGCGGCCGAACTCCACCGCAGCAAGACGGGGAAACGGGGGGGAAGGGGGGGGAAGGAGGCCCCGCCGCCCTTGGTTATGATCCTCGACGTGTCGTCGCTGGCGTCCGTGCGGGAGTTTGTCGACGAGTGGAACGAGTCCGTCAAGCTTCCCGTGCACGTGCTCGTCAACAACGCCGGTATCTTCAGCATGTCGACGCCCAGGGAGGAGACACGGGACGGATTCGAGTCGCACATGGGTACCAATCACCTTGGACACTTTCTGCTGAGCGAGATGATGCTTCCGTGGTTGAAGAAGGCGCGGCAAGAGACGGGTGGACCGGCGCGGGTGGTCAACGTGTCCTCGAAGCTGCACCGGATGGGTCGGGTGCACGTGGACGATCCTCACCTCGTGGAGAAGGGGAGATTCAACTCGCTTGCTGCGTACGCGCAGAGCAAGCTGGCGCAGGTGATGTTTGCGAAGGAGTTCAGTCGGAGGTACGACGGCGTCGTGCGGTGCTTGAGCGTCCACCCGGGCGAGGTGCTGACGGACGTCGTCCGGTCCCTGCCCGGCGCGATGCAGCGGATGTACAAGCTGGTCATGCGGCTGTTCCTGTTGACGCCGGCTCAAGGTGCGTGTGATCGTCGATATGCGTTCATAGTCATCATCTTGGTTTTCTTCGTTCGTTGTCTGTTTGTTTTGTTCATTCGCGCCTTTTCGCTCGCTCGCTCGCTCGCCGCAGGTGCCAGATCGGCTGTGTTTTGCGCCACCAGCGCCGACATTGATGGCGACGCGGCGTACAAGGGCGTCTTCTACGTCGACTCCGACTGTCGGCCAGGCAGCCCCAATCGGCTCGCCAGTGACAACGAGCTCGTCGACTGGCTGTGGAAGTGGTCGACGGCATCGTGTGGCCTGTAATCCTCCAGGAAGCTGTAACCCTCCCTTGAAGCCTTCGCCGCTGTCGTTATTGTCATTGTCATCACTGCCACCACGGTCACCATCGTCGCCATCGCTTCGTCCTGTCAACAACATTACAAATCGTCGTCCCCCAAGCCGCAAGCCCACTCACGTCCGTCCAGCAGCACCGGGTTCCGTCCGTCCAAACGAGTCAATACTTCTTGTCGCACACGTGATCTAGTTCCTGGGGGATCCCGGGCTGCGCGAGCGGGCGCGTGCAGCCGCCGGAGAGGGGGACCTGGAGTACGCCCTCCTCGGCGAGGGCGACTTCGAGCGCCTCGGCGACCTGCTGTCGCGCCTCCTGGGAGACGGCGACCTGCTGTCGCGCCTCCTGGGAGACGGCGACCTCGAGCGCCTCGGGCTGTACGACCGATCCCTCCTTCCCGGCGGCGACCTCGACCGATACCGGCCGCCACCTCCACCACCGCCGCCCCTCGGCCCGGGCGGCCCGAACTTGTCCTCCTCCACCCGGATGGTGGCCTCGCCAAACCTCCCGTGGAAGTGGGACCCGTCCATCTCCCTGATGGCCCTGTCCATATCGCCCGGCGTCTCGAACTCGACGATTCCCAGCGGACCGTCCCTAGAGCGCTTCACATCCGCGTACAGAGGCGGCGCAATCTTCCTGAAATGGTCCTTGAGGTCCTGCCACGACGTGCCGTCCGGGATGCCCCGCACGGTGATCCTCAGCCCCGTGGCCCCCGGCGGCGGCCCGCGTCCGCGCCTGTCATCGAACCTGTCCCTCCGCTCGGGCCGTCCGCGGGCCACCTCCACGCGCAGCCTCGCTCCCATGAAGTCCCTGCCGTCCCTGTCGCGCACGGCATCCTCAGCATCTCGGTAGTCTCCGTACTCGATAAAGGCAAAGTTTGGGGGCCTCGCCGGCACCTTGATCTCCAGGCCCACGATTCGGCCGAACTTCTCGAAGTACTCGCCCAGATCACTGCGGGGATCACGTGGGTCGAAGGTTCAAGGAGGGGGTGAGAGTGAGATTTTCGCGGCTGCGCTCGTTCTCGCCATTCGCGGCCTCCTCCGGCGTCGAATCGGGATGAAATCGACACATGGGCCGGAAGCGCGACGGTCCGGTCGACAGGTCGCGGGTTTGCGAAGAATGAGGCGGATGAATGTTCGAACGAATCTGGCGGGCGCCAACCCCAGAATCTGACAGACGACATACCGCTCCCTGACGTCGTCGGACAGGTTGCCCACGTAGACCAGCCTGCCGTCGTCTGCTGCCTGCCGACTTGCATAAGACATCTTGAAAAACGCAGAAAATGCGAAGAATGAATGACAGGGCCCCCCCTTCTCATTCGTCGTCAGTCCAAAACGACGGGGTCCTTCCTTATACGACGCTCGGTGCCGTCGTTGACTTGCCGGAAGGAACGGCGAACGGAGCGGGGGCGCAGAGAGCCGAGAGATGGGCCTGTTTCGCGGGTCGTCCGGCGTGGTGATTCCGAAAACGACGAAAGAGGTGGACGTGGCGGTGAGCAAAGCCACGAGAAACTACCTGCCGGATGACTGCCCCAAAGAAAAGCACGTGCTGGCCCTGAAGGGCGCGCTGGAGACTGGGGTCCAGCGCTCGTACGTGGCCGTCTCCCTTCTCCACAGGCTGCACGGAGCCCACGACTGGGTGACGGCCGTGAAGACGTCCGTGGTGATCCACAGGCTAATCAAGGAGACGCAGCCTCCGACCCTGTTTATGGATGAGTTGTGCAAGGCGAACGGGGCCGTCGATGGGGCGGGCCTGATGGCCAACGCCGGGGTATCCGGGGCCGTCGCGGCGTCCGGCAGGCGGCGGGTGTATCCCCTGCAGATGGACGGCTTTTTGGACACGAAAGCAACGGAAGGGAAGTATGACTTCTCGGAATGGGTGCGGGCGTACTGCAAGTTCATGGACGAGAGCCTGGACACGTACTACCACACGGCCTGGTACACCGATCTGGAAAAGTCTGGCAACGGGTCCAAGATGCGCAGCATGTCGATTGAGGACCTGTTGGAGACGCTTCCGCGGGTGCAGCGGGTGCAGCGGCGGCTGATTGACTGCAGGCCGACCGGGGCGGCTTGTCAGAACGACAACACATTGCTGGCCCTGTCGCTGGTGGTACGTGAGTCGTTCAAACTGTACAAGGCCATCAGCGAGGGCATCATCAACCTTGCGGATAAATTCTTTCAGATGGATTACCACCAGGCCATCAAGGCCCTGGAGATTTACAACGAGGCGTGCCATGGCTGCGAGGACCTTCAAAAGTACCTGAGCGAGCTCGGCCAGCTGGACGCCGTCAAGCGGGTGATCGAGTTTCCAAAGATGGAGGTGCCGCCGCGGGACTTTCTGGACGTGATGAAGGATCACATCAAGGACCTCAAGGGAAACGGGGCAGCGGGGTCCGGGACGACGAGGAAGGGGCCCCTGCGGCAGCGACGGGTGGGGCTCGGTGGGGATTCCGAAGGACAGGCCTCGGGGCTGTCCCTTTCGTCCACACGGGACGGGTCCGGCATCGTTGTCAGAACGACGAGCGTCGGCGATCAGGCGGCGAAGGACGAGGCGAAGGACGAGGCGAAGGACGAGGCGAAGGACGAGGCGAAGGACAAGACAGCGGCGAAGGACAAGACAGCGGCGAAGGAGGGGCCGAGTCTGCTGGATTTTGGCGACAGCGTCGAGGTCGGGATTGGCGCTGGCGTTGGCGTCGAGCAAGAGACTGCCATCGCGCCACCGCCCGAGGAGGACGTGGACCCGTTCAAGGGCATGTCGGACGTCGATCTCCTACTTGGGCTGGATGTGCCCGCCGTTGTCGAGCCAACAGCGACAGCGACACAACAAACGAACAATAATCCGTTCGCGTGACCCATCCGTGAGTTGACGTGTAAGTAAGCAACCTTCGGGGACGCACAGAGTGACGAAAACGGTGACAGAAAGCTTCGATCACGCTTCTTCATGGCGAGCCGGGATAGAAAACGGCCTCGGCTGCACGAAATGACGCCGGAGCTCTACCAGACGGTCATCGACTCGACAGTGGGGAGTATCAAGAGCGTCTTCATCGAGCAGGGGATCTCTGAGTACGGTTGAACCGCGTTTCCGAGTCCGAATCGTTCTTGATCCACTCACTCGTCGTCCTTCGACTCGCTCCGCACACCGCAGGGACGTGCTGCGCGAGCTGCGCGCCTTGTGGGAGAATAACGTGAGTCGATCGGGTGCGATTGGTGAGTATGTGGGCGCGGTGAAGACGGAGATGACCGCGGTGGGCTCGGGGACGCCCGTGGGCGCCAGCGCGCTGCCGAAGATCGAGCAGCCGGTCCGGGAGACCGAGCCGCCGCTCAAGGTCGACGAGTCGATCAAGGTCGAGGACGTGGCAGATCAGGGCCAGGACCGGGATCAAAATCAGGCAGATCAGGACACAAAGACACAGACCGACCAGACGAACCAGAAGAACGAGAACGGCAAGCGGAAGCTCGAGGACTCTCGGGGAGATGGGAAAGGGGGGACCGAGGGGGAGGAGGGGGACAGACAGGACGACAAACAGGAGAAACTGGAGAAGAGGCCGCGGCAAGATGACGGTGGTGGAAACGCCGATGCGCCAGGCGATGAGGAAGCGGGGGCGGATGACGAGCTGCTCGGCTCTGACCTGGACGACAGCGAGATTGGCGAGCTGGACGACGTTGTCGGCCAGGACGCGATGGGCCAGGTCGACGACAATAACTCGGCCAACATGGTGCTCGGCGCGTTTTCAAAGGTGAGTAGGTCCAAGAACAGGTGGCGAGTGATGCTCAACGGGTGCGTCGCGAGCATCGGCGGCAAGGACTTTCTGTTCAAGAAGCTCGGTTTGGATTTGGAGTGGGCCTGATCGACGCCTGAGGAGTACCTTATTCAATGCTTAACCCGTAATCCGTAACCCTCAACGCTTGAAGACGTCGGCCAGCGCGCTCCGAGGAACCTTGTGCGTCGACTTGTGGTCCTTTCGCCGCTTCCGCGAGTCGACCTTGTTCGAGTACTTGGTCTGCGTCGACTTTTTGATCGCGGATCGGATCGCGTTTGGCGACACGTACTCCGGATTGTCGTAGATGATGGGGCCGCCGAACGAGCCCGAGAAGATCTTGACGGGGTTCAAGCAGACGCGCGGCCCAACCTCGATCAGCGTCAGGTCGTCCGCCGCGGTGACCTTCCTGTCCGACGACACCTGATAGTTGCGGATCCAAACGCGATTGTCGACCACGCTGAAAGACATCACGTGGTCGAAGAAGGGCTTTTTCTTGTGATTCATGGGAGGCGTGGCAAAGATCTGGCCCAGGACCTCCTTGATGAGCTGCAGGTGGGGCTCTGCGTCAAAGTTGGCGTCGAAACTGAGCACGGGCCGCGATCCCTTGAGATGATTGCCGCTGAGCTTCAGCTCGGCCATGGTATGCACGTTGGTCACGTGGAACTTGATGGACGGCCCCGTCGGCGTCTTGGCCGTCCACAGGTAGAGGTCCTGGTGCTTTCTCGTCTCGAAAAAGATGGTCGACGTGCACCCCTTCAGGTCAGCCACCTCGTTGATCACGCCACGATCCGTCTTTGTGTCGAGTTTCGCGTCCTTCTTCGAGTGCGGGAGCAGCTGGAGGACGTCCAGCAGCAGGTGCCGGGAGCGGAACGTGATTCCCCGGCTCGAGACGACCAGCACCTTCTCTTTGTTCTTGTAGTACGACGTCTTGCCCGGTCTCTTCGTCTCCACCGTGGTGGTGTTGGTGGCTGCCGACTTGGCGGCGACTTGTCGCGTGTTCTTGCTGCCCTTCTTCTTCGCCATCGTCAGGTCGGGACGCTTTGCATGCGCGGTCTCGCGAGTCTCTCTCTGAATTGAACAAGGTCACTCGGCGGCGCCGCACGTCAATATCGGTGTGGTCGCTGTTGTCGTCGTCGAGTGGCGAGGAATGAAGATTTTCGTTTGATCAGACGAGTTCATGAACGGCCGACACGCATCCACATCCTACGAAACTCTACGTATCGGGCTCACGCCACGGCGAGCAAGACGTCGCTATGTGCTGAACACGGCATCACAGTATGAAGAAGCTGATTGATTGCGCTCCCTCCCCAATGCGGCGGGCGTGTCCCTCTCTCTCTCTCGGGCCCATCCTCCGGAGACCGACGACGCTGCGGCGAGCCGGTCGCGTCGACAGGGCCTCCCCCGCGCGGAAGACGACGCAGGCCGTTATGAACGCGAATTCATCCACCGCGAAGACCATCAAGGTCTGCGGCGTCACCTCCCCCGAGGACGCCAAGCTGGCGTCCTCCGGCGGCGCCAACCTCATCGGTATGATCCTGTGGCCCAAGGCGGCCAGGAGCGTGTCCCTGGAGACGGCACGGGCCATCGCCGAGGAGTCGCGGCGACACGGATCGGAGGCCGTGGGCGTCTTTGTCGACGAGTCCGCCCAGACCATCGCCAGCGTCTGCGACGCCGTCGGCATCACGTACGCCCAGCTTCACGGCGACCTGGCCAGAGCGTCGTTCAACGATCTCCCGGACCACCTCGGCGTCATTTATGTCGTGCACGCCGACAGCAGCGGCGCCATCCGGACGGCCCTGCCGACCCGGACCGGGGATGGGACCGGGACTGGCGCGCGAGAGAGAGGGGCCCCCGACTGGTACTTGGTCGACTCGATGAAAGGAGGCAGCGGGGAGAAGTTCGACTGGAATGCCGTCCAGCCCCCCACGGGCTCCAAACGCGGCTGGCTCCTCGCCGGCGGGCTCACGGACGAGAATGTCGCCGCCGCCATCCAGACCACCCGGTGCGACGGCGTCGACGTCTCCAGCGGCGTCTGCGACGAAACCAAGCTCAAAAAGGACCCGCGGAAAGTCGAAGCCTACATCCGCGGCGCCACCCAGGCCTTTGCACAACTCGACATGTGATCGTGGAGTAACAGAAGAAAGAATGGCGTTTGTATGGGCGTGACGAAAATTTAGAACTGGCGAAGACCAGCCTCGACCATCATGCGCTTCTCCGCCGCGCGTGCCTCCCTCAGGCTCACGCCCGCCTCCACGGTGCGCTCCCTCTGAATCGTCAGCAGCTGCGCCACGCGCTTCCTGAGCGCCCTGTACTGGGCCGGCTGGTACTCCTCGCGCTTGGCAAACTTGATCCTCATCGTGAACATCTCCTTCCTCAGCCTGTCGACCTCTCCCTGGATGGCCTCCGGCGAGGCAAACTCCGTCCTGCGCGCGTGTGAACGAGGAGCGAGCCAGTGAGCCAGTGAGCGCGAAATTCCCGTGTACCCCCGCCCGTGACCGACTGGCCGATCGCAACGCCGCACGACCGTCGCCAATACCGATGAAATCCACAATGTGCTATGGCCAGCCCAAATCCGACGGCGAAAACGGCGAGAAACTCGCCATTTCCCGTGCCTACCACATGGCCTCCCCCCTCCGCCTTAAAAGCACGCCACGTACCTCAATGCAGCAGGGCTGGCCTTGGCAGCACTCTGCTTCTCCGCCTCGTCTTCGGCCCGGATCCTCATCGAGACACGGCCCTGCCCCTGACTGCGCTGGACATTTATCGAGGTCACGCGCATTCCCATGAAGGCGGGGCGGGCGCCCATCGTCGTCGTCTGTGCCGCAAGCATTGTCCGTGTATGTATTTAATTGGCCCAATTGAGACTGGTGACGACGGATGAACGTGGTGAACGGATCCCGAGGCGTCAGTCCGACTGACGGTCAGCGGCGGAATTGGCTCCGCTTTCTCGTCCCTTCTTCCTCCTCTCGCTTCCATTGCATTTGTTGTGCGTATCGGCAGTGCAGAACGACAGAACGAAGACACACACACGATGGAGCTCTGCGTCGGACAGAGACCGGCCGGCGTACGCGGCGCTCCCTTTCGTTTCGCTTCGGACAGATGCAAACTCCAACCATGTTACCGTCCGAAATTGGCGGTCGCGGGTGGAATGCACCGTCGGCGTGCTGGAATCGCGTCACGGACGAGTCATCGAGCCTTGCCTTGCCTCGCGTCGGCGTCGGGAAACGGGCATAACGGGCATACCGTCGAGGGCGAGTCGACCAGCACGAGCACGAGCAACACCTTGAGGCAGGTGGTGATCGGTGCGTCCGTGTTTTCTGCGGCGATTTTCAACGGGCTGTTCGGTCTGGGCGTCGGCAAGGGTCACGCGGCCGGGAACGAGGGCGAGGCGAGTGGGGCGGGAGCACCATCGACGGCCGAGGCACTGGCGTTCGGCCGTTCTCGGTACAGGGGAGACAGCGGGCGTTGGTCGTGCGATATTGCGTCGGCGACGACGCCGATGAGTCCGGAGGAGGTGGACGCGGAGACTCGGGCGGCGATTGCGCGGGCCGGGAACGAGCGGATGCAGAAGCAGATGCGGCGGGCCAAGCACAAGTCTAAGGGCGGCAAGCTGGTCAAGGACCCGAGCAAGTCGCGCGCTCCGGATCCCACGGCGATTCCTTCCAATAAGGAGATTGAGAAGATGGCGTTGCAGTCGGCGTGGAGGCCGGACAAGCTGAAGGACATGACGTACACGCAGTTCTGGAACCTGGTCGAAGAGGGGCGGGTGGAGAGCGTGCGGTACACGCCAGACAGGAGGTCGGTGGTGGTGAGGACGAAGGCGAGTGCGCCGGGTGGGGCGAGGACCGAGAAGGTGGGGCTGCCGTACGACCCGGAGCTGTTCGATCACCTGATCAAGCACGGGACGTACATCGAGCCGACCGAGCACAACCCGGCGCTGTCTATCGTGCACACGATGGCGAGGCTCGTCTTTCCGGTGTGGTTCTCGTTCCTCCTGATCAAGTTTGCGTTCCGAATCGGGCGCAAGAAGAAGAGGGACAAGATTTTCGGCGGGGCCAAGCTGGAGTCCATAACGGCGAAAGACTCGAGGATCACGTTTGACGATATCGCCGGCATCGACCAGGTTAAGGCGGAGATAACCGAGGTGGTGTCGTTCCTGAAGGATCCGCAGCGGTTCCTGAGGCTGGGCGCGAGGTCGCCCGCCGGCGTGCTGCTCGTCGGGCCCCCGGGCACGGGGAAGACGCTCCTGGCAAAGGCCATCGCCGGAGAGGCGGGCGTGCCGTTCTTCTCCATCGCGGGTACGGAGTTTATGGAGATGTTCGTGGGCGTTGGAGCCTCGCGCGTGCGAGACATGTTCCAGCAGGCCAGGGACAACGCGCCGTGCATCCTGTTCATCGACGAGTTTGACGGCCTGGGCAAGGCGAGGCAGTACGGCGGCGCCGGGAACGACGAGTCCGTGCACACCATCAACCAGCTCTTGGCAGAGATGGACGGTTTCGAGGATAACACGGGCGTGGTCGTCATGGCCGCGACTAACCGCCCCGCCGCGCTCGACCAGGCGCTCACGAGGCCGGGGCGCTTTGACAGGATCGTCCATTTGCCGCTTCCCAACGTGGAGGGGCGCATCGGCATCCTCCAGGTGCACGCTCGAGACAAGAAGGTGGATCCCAACATGGACTTCTCCAAGCTGGCCAGGGCCACGGCCGGCTTCACGGGCGCCGAGCTGATGAACCTGATGAACCAGGCGGCCATCATCGCGGCCAGGCAGAAGCAGCCCTACATCTCGAGCGACGAGGCGTTCGAGGCGCTCGAGAAGATCCACAGGGAGAAGTTGGGTGGATCAATCACAGCCACGGAGGTCGAGAAGGACACCATCCCCGAGCGGATGAGGCGGACCATCGCCATCTACGAGGCCGCCCGGGCGCTCGTCGGGTACATCACGCCCAACTTTGACGAGATCCAGCGCGTCAGCGTCTGTCCTGGCGGATTGGCCACTGGACACACCTATTTTTTGCCCATGGAGGAGCGGCTCGAGTCCAGGGTGACTACGAGGGCGTATCTGGAGAGCCGGATGGTCGTTGCGATCGCCGGACGGTGCGCCGAGCAGCTCGTCCTGGGCGAGGCGAACATCAGCACGGCCGGCGCCGCAGATCTCGAGCTCGCAAATTCGATAGCCAGGGAAATGGTGTATCGGTGCGGCTTTGGTAAGCGCACGGGGCCCGTCGCGCTCATGGACAACGAGGAGGTCTACCTGAACCGGTCGCGGACGCGTAAAGTCGCAGACGTCTCCACCGAGATGGCCAAGGTGGCCTACGAGGACGTCGTCGAGCTGCTTGAGGGGGCCGAGGCGAAGGCATACTGGGCGCTGTCGTCCAACTACGACGCCCTGGAGAAGCTTTCCAACGTCCTTTACGAGCAGGAGACGCTGACGGGCGAGGAGGTCGCCGAGCTGATCGAGTCGTGCAACCCCACGAAGTTCGTCGCGCCGTACGTCTCCGGATTCAGCTGGAGCGCCGACGGCGAGCTGGTGTGGCCGGACAAGGACGCCAACGGCAGCGGTAGCTCGGCCAACGGCAACAGCGCCACGGGCGGGTCGGGGTCCAAGCCGTCGTGGTGGTCCAGCAAGAACCCGTACGAGCCTCGAAAGGACACCGCCGACCTTCTGGGCGAGTACAAATGAGAATGCATGATGTAACTATGTTTGGTTGGTTGGTTGGTTGGTTTTTCATCGAATACCGTTTTCATTCATATCGCCGTCGTTGGCCGCCCGCATGATCACGACGCCCAGTTCGACGAGCGCCTCGACCCGGCCGGCGACGGCGGGGCCCTCCACCTCGGGGTTTGCCGCAATAATGAACGTCTTGAGCCGCGGGAACGGGCCGTCCGCCGCGACTGCGTGCGGCAGGGCGTCCAGGACGGTCAGCATGTCCGCCTCGGGAATGCCGTTGCCGGATATGTCCACATCGCGCAGCGCGTGTTCGCTCGAGCCTTCGTTTGGTTTCGACTTGAAGGCGTGCACGAGGGCCTGGGCACCCGCGGCGCCCAGGGCGCACCCGTGGAGCCGCAGGCTCTGCAGGCGACGACACCGGCGCACGCTCAACATCAGCGCGTGGTCCGCGTGGTCGTCCGCGTCGTTCTTATCGTCATTACCGAGGTTGTTGCCCCCGGCGTCGACCTCCACGCACACGGTGTCGTCGCCACCGCTGCCACCGCTGCCACTACTGCGGCAACTGAACCCGTCGAGGAGGGCGGCGACTCCGTCGGAAGACGCGCCACATCCACACACGTTCACATACTCTAACTTTGGGAGCTTGCCGGACGCGATGCGCTCCGCCAAGGCGCGCAGACCGTCGTCGCCCGCCCCCGTCGAGCCGACGTCAAGGCGACGAAGCGACGGCGGGAGGACCAGGGCGCCGAGGCCGCCGGGGCCCATTGCCGAGTTTCCGTTTAGGGACAGCGCCTCGAGTGCCGTGAGGGCTGATAAGCCTCTCGAGAGGGCCGCGGCGCCCCGTCCGTCCAGCGCGTTGCGGTCGAGCTCCAGGCGCCTGAGGGCGTGGGCCCCTGGGAAAGCCTCTTCCATCGCCTGTGCGACCAGTGTCCACTCTTCGGCACGTTGCAGGCACGCGCACAGCTCCAGAGCCTCGAGGTCGGACGCACAGCCCAGGAAGTCCGCGACGCCGCGGCCGCCGAGGTCGTTGTCCGAGAGCATCACCTGCCGGATGGCCGCACTCGCCCGCACGGCCTCGCTGAGGGGGCCGCATGACGCGCTCGTCAGACCTTTTTTCTCCAGGTCCAGCGTGTGCAGCGAACGGGACCTCCGAAAGCCGTCGCAGAGCGCGACGAGCGCCTCATCCCCGAGCGTCGAGTTGCCGATCGACACGTGGCGGACGCCGGCGTTGCTCACCAGTCCGACCGCCAGTGACCGCGCCTGGGTGCTCGAAACCGGATGGCTCGACAGGTGGAGCTCGGCCAGCGTCGTGTTGGCGGCCAGCACCTCGCCGAGGGCCCGGGCGTCCCCGTCGTCAAAGCGCCGGTTGCGCATCAGGTAGAGGCTGGTCAGGCCCGGGTCGTTGCGCCGCAGCCTTTCGACGATATCGTCGATGCCCGTGTTTCTCGCAGTGCCCCACGCCATGTATATATCGCGATTGTGTGTCAGTGTGTCGGGGGTGGGCCTCTCGCGCTGCGGACTGGGAGGGTGCCGGTGACTGATATGACCACGATTCGCTCGACGGTCGCCGCCGCGCCTCCGGGGAGACAAAGACGGAGAGGGAGAAGGAGAGGGAGAGGGAGAGGGAGACGACAGCAGAGGTGTCTGCTCCGAGAAGGGCAGCCTGCCTCCTGAAAATATTCGAAATCGGCTCGTTCGCGTTCTCTCTTGTTGCTTGAACGGCGGCGGTCGCTTGAATTGTTGTCCCGTACAGACAGTGTGTCGAACCCGAGCGGCGGTGAGCGTGGGCGATTTGGGGAGCGAGAACGGACACAATGTCCTCGCGGCCTCCGATGGGCGGCAAGGAGCTGCTGCTCCAGAAGAACGCGTCGCTGGCCGGCCAGGTGACGGCGCAGCGGCGTGAGATCAACGATCTGCGGAAGCGACTCGACACCCTGCAGGAGACGGAGACCAAGTGGCAGGACACGACGGCCTGCGTGAGCTCCCTGTGGGACGAGCTCAACCAGACGATCAGCTTTCTCCAGTTCCAGGCGGGCACGGACAGCGCTGGTGGTGCGAACGGCGCTGGCGGTACGAGCGGCGGGAGCGGCGGGAACGATGCGACCCCGGCGCTCGACGAGGGATCGGCGCGGGCCCTGCTGCACGAGGCCAACCCGTTCCTGGCGCACATGCTCCAGGCGTACCTGCCGGACGACCCGGTGGCCAAGAAGGCCGCGGTGTCCCTGGCCGAGGATCTGACGGCGACGGAATCGGCACTGAGAGCGAGGATGAGGGACACGATGCTGGCGGCGACGGCCGTGCTGCGTGCCGTCGACGGCTTGTCCGGCGGGAGCGACGGCAACGCGTCGGCGATCCGGCCACTACCGGGGCCCGAGGAGAAGAAGCTGAAGTCCCTCGTCACCATGCTGAAGGTGGAGAACGGCAGGTTGCTCAAGGAGTCGCTACTGGACCACACGGCCATCAAGGACCTCGAGGCCAACGTGGCCGACAGGGAGGCCGAGCTGCTCGTGTTGAACCGGCGGCTGGCCATGGCCGAAGAGCGAGAACGAGGCGACGACGGGGGCGACGGAGGCAAAGCGGGAGGCGGCGGAGGTACAGGCGGAAGCCGCAAGGCCGGCGACAAGGACGAGGACAACGACGAGGACAACGACGAGGACAACATCAAGCAGCAGAGCAACAAGCGGCAAAAGACGGATGACGGCGAGCCCCGCGTGGAGCTCGACCTGGCCATCAAGGAGGTGGAGCGGCGGGACAAGCAGATTGCGTCATTGGAAAGGTGCGTTCCGGGTCGCGCGCGTGCGGGTTGCCCGCCGGCGCCTCTGCGGCGGGCAAAAAAAGTGTCGATATCGAAGTCTGGCGCGCTGATCCACTGCGCTAAGGCGACAAGCGCAAACTCGTCGAGACTGTCTGGTCGGACCAGGCTGGTTTTCTTCATCGCCTACGGGGGTCGAACCCGTGACCTCCAGATTCCAAAATCGCTTAAGCAGCGGAAACGGGCGGATTTCCGCGGAAACTGAAGGCCGCAAATAGCCCGCGCCTCACTGCCCTCTCCGTACACAAACTGTCTTTCTCGCAGCGAACTGTACGCCGAGCGCCGCGATAGGGATTCTCGGGCCGACCGGGCCCGGGCGGAGGCGAGCGATCGGCAAGCTCGGATCGACGCGCTCGCCCGGGACCTCGAGCACGTCAACCAAAGTCTGCGCGACGCATACAGGGAGCAGGACCGGCTCAGCGGCAAGCTTCGGGACGCGTCTCGGGACATCGATCGCGGTTCCAGGGCCGTGCGGCGCGAGTCGAGGCTGGAGAGCGCGCTCTCCAAGCTCGAGGCGGACGTCAAGCGCCTGCGTTCGGAGCGCAACGCGGCCGAGGACCGGCTGCACAAGCTGGAGCAGGGCACGTCTGCCGAGACGTCGACCGAGATCATGCAACAGATGAAGGGCATGGAGTCGGAGATGAAGATGCTCAAGGAGGCGATGGCGTCGCACCGGCGGGCGGCCGAGGCGGCGCCGAGGGCGACCCCCGACGCTGCCGAGCACGCCGCCAGGATGGCGCACATGCAGGGGCTCGTGGACGCGGCGTCCTCGAAGCTGAACCACTGGATCGAGCAGTATGCGGACCAGGTCAAGGTCAACGAGGAGCTGCGCTGGATGCTCGCGGTGGGCGAGGGGAACGGCAAAGGCAATGGCAAGGGGTCGGCGTCCGACCAGGACATTCAGGCTTTCATGAAGAAGGAGCTCCCGGCGCTCGAAAAGCGGCTCAAGGAGGCGCACGAGGGCCGGACGTCTGACGCCGGGAGGGCCGCAGCCGACAGGCTCGCCAAGGCCGACGAGGAGCTCCAGGGCGCGCGGGGCCGCCAGGCGGCCCTGGAGGCCGATCTGGAGCGGGCGAATGACGAGGTCGCGTCGCTCAAGGAGGAGTCCGACATGTTCTGGAAGGAGATGGACGGCATCAGCGAGGCGTACGAGGCGTCTAGGGAGCAGAACGCGCGGTTGTTGGAGGCCATGACGAAGCGCGACGAGGACAACGCCCGCCTGATGAGCGAGGCGGCCGCCGCCACGAGGGAACGCGCCGTCGCCGAGGAGGAGAAGGAGAACGCAGTCACCAAGATGCACGACGCCGAGCGGGAGATGGTCGAGTGGAAGAAGCGGGCCGAGGACGTGGAGCGCTCACACGCCGAGACGTCAAAGGAGTGCGACGCGCTGAGGATGGACTGGGCGCAGAGCAAAGAGCGCGAGATGACGCTCCTGCGGGACATCAAGGCCATGGAGGCCAACGTGGGCACGCTCCGGGAGCAGCTCGACGCCGCCAAGCGGCAGGTCGAGGCGATCGAGGCCGACAAGAAGAAGCACTTGACCGACCTCAAGATGGAGAAGACGCGGGCCGACCGCGCCAACGCCATCCTGTCGGGCAGGAAGGACCTCAAGCACCTGGCCACCGACGACAAGGAGATGGCGGCCCTCCGGAAGATGGTCAACTGCAGCGTGTGCTCGACGCGCCTCAAGGACCGGATGATCACCCGGTGCAACCATCTGTTCTGCTCCGAGTGCATCCAGGAGAATCTGGCCTCGCGGCACCGCAAGTGCCCAGGTTGCGGCGGCAAGTTCAGCGAGAACGACGTGCAGCCATTCTTCTTCACTTGATGGGAATAAAGAGAATGTTGATGATGTTGATGATGCACTTTACCGTAAACCCAGATCAGAAGTCGCCCGTCGCCGTCGTTCTCGGTCTGGACTTTGAGGGGACGAACGGCGTCTGCTGCACGCCCGGCCTCGCCACCGCGCCGTTGCCGTTGTTCGTCGCGCCCGCCGCCGACATCTTTGTCAGAACGCGTGAGGCGTATTTTGCGGCTGAACTGCTCGCGGACGGGTCGCACTGGATGCCGTTCATCACGTCGGCGACGCCGAGGGCCTCGAGGGTGGCCCGGCACGCCCAGTGCGCGGCCAGGTTGCCCAGCGAGAACAGGGAGATCTGGAAGGCGGTGGATCCGGCCAGCGTCGAGCCATCTCGCGTGACGATCCCCAGAAGAGCTTCCACGGCACCGCATGCCAGCATCTCCGGGACGAGCTCGCCCGAGTTGCGCACGAGGTTGCCGAGGGCCCCGGCCGCGTTGGCCACCGTCCGGTCCTCCTCGTCCTGCAACAGGTGGACCAGGGTGCGAACGGCAGGTCGCAGGTCTTCGTATAGGTAGTCACTGTGGAATCCGGCGTTTCCGATGGCAAAGCACGCGAACTTCCTGGTGGACTGGTCGCCGTCCTCGCAGAGGTCGACGAGCGGCGGCAGGACGCCCAGCTCTCGGATCGACGGGTACGCCGCGTCGCTGTGGCGACAGAGGTTGCCGAGCAGATTGCAGGCTCTCGCTCGCACGCCACTGGACGTCGGGTGACGGAGCAACGGGGGAATCAGGGGCATGATGCCAGCCTCCAGGAACCGCTCGACCTGCGATTTGGTGGTGGCGGTCCTGGCGAGCTGCGAGACGACCAACAGCGAGCTTCCGAGCATCGAGTCTGGGTTTCGATCGCTCAGCAAGTTCTCCAGCACGGCCCTGTCGAGGCCTCCGGACCGCGCGAACGCCACCACCGCCTCGTCCCCGAACGCGAGCGCCATCCTGGCCAACACAGCCGCACACGACGGCAGGATGCCGCTCGCGGTCGCGATTGCGGTATTGGCGCCGGCGGCAGACGATGGATCGTTGGTCGTTGCCGTCGTTGCCGTCGTTGCCGTCGTTGCCGTCGTTGCCGTCGTCACTGCGGCTGTCAGCGCCGCGTTCGCCCCGCCGGTGGTTGTAATAACGACGCCCGCATCGGCTTCGCGGAGCATGCGCACCATGTACGGGATCAGTGCGGACAAGTTCGTCGATCCAGGGTCTCCGCCCGTCACTGCCGTGAGCTGTCGCTTGAAGGCCTTCGCGACCGCGTCTGGATCGCGGCACAGCATCGGGCCGTGGACCCACGGCGCCTGGAAGATGGCCAGCACGGCGGCCCGCGCTGCGTCCCGGACGGAGATCGCCCGCTTGTCCCCAGGGCCGTAGAACGCCGCGGTATAAGCCGCGAATTCGGGCGAGAGAAACGCGACGAGTGCCTCGGCCAGCCCGTCGCGCGCGGCCATCCGCTCGAGGGTGTCGGCGTCGTTCTCGGCGCCGACCTGGAGCGTCTTGAGGCACGCCGCAATTCCTGACGGCGACAAGGAGAGTGGTCGGTGTTTCTGATCGTTCCCGTCGGTACCCACATTGTTGTTGGGTACGGCGGCGCCCCCTGAGCCGTGCGCGTCCTCGTACGAGAGGACGGCGTCCATCGCGGCGGCGACGAGTCCTGACGTCGTCGCTTGCTTGTGATCCAGCGTCGCGATCGCGAGTGCGAGCTCGAATGCGCCGTCACGCATGCACGTCGTCGACGGCAGGCCCTCGGCGGCGGCCAGCCCCCGGCCCTGGTGGCCCTGGTGGCCTCGGTCGACGTCGCTGCTGCAGATGGACTCGATGACCGCCAACTTTCCCTTGAGTCCGTTGAGGTGCGAGTAGAGGGATCCCGCAGACCAGTGTCCGTTGAACAACAGTATGTAAGAGGCGATCGCGCCGCAGGCGGCCGACGAGGCGAGGAGCTCGGCGGAGGAGGACAGGACGGGGATCCACTCCCGCTTGACCGCTGCCGACAGCCGTGCACCACATTGCTGCTCCAGAAATGCGACGTCGCTGCCGGTGCAGGTCGCGGCGACGCCGTCGAAAATCTCCTTGCCGAGGAGCGCTGCCGCGTCTCGCCTCGTGCCGTCCAGGATGCCGTCAGGGATCCTGGACATCATCAGTGGCCGTCCCAGCCGCGGCTCCAAGCGCACCAGACGAATCGCCATCGTTGCGAACGGGCTCTTCGATATCACGCGCACCAAGCTCTTGACCGTCTCCTTCGATTCGAAGACGTATCTCGCCGTTAGGTTCCAGAGACCGAGGACGCTCGTCGTCGGACCGCTCGACGGCGTTTTGGACGCATCTCCTTCCTCGTCTTCCCAGCGAGGCCATCGCACGTCCATGCACGCGCACCCCGCCACGCCGTCATGCACGCAAGGCAGCAGGCTTGCCAGCGCCTTGAGCGCCGAGAGGACGAGCTTGTCCTCGGCGCCCACGCTGCCGCCGCAGGCGGCGTCGTAGTCCTCGATGCATCGGCATATTCTTCCGGGTAGCTTCTTGGCAACAAACCTGTCGACGAGCTTCTTTGCCATGCTCCGCGACGATGGACCCGGTGATGGCCCCGGTGATGTCCCGGTCGAAGAAGAGGGGAGCAGCGCACACTGGGCTCTGACAGCCCACGCTCGGATGCCATCGCAGCCCTCGATTGCGACGGCCCATGATCCTCTCGAGCTGATCAGTTCGGAGCACAATGAGACCGTTTCGAGGCATACGACCCAATCGTTGCATTTCCTGAGAGCGGCGGCGGCGGCGCCCGCAAACTGGGGGCTCGTGCCCACGCAGAGGTGGCCCGCCTTTGCCAGTAGCACCAGCACCGACGTCAATTGCCCCGATGGGTCGACCTCGTGGAGCGGAACGCCGTCGGGGATCCTGGACATGACCTTGTCGACGAGGGTCACGACGTACTGCGTCTCTTGCAGCTTGCACCAGGCCGTCAGGCCCCGGCCTCCGGACGGCGGGTTGAGGGCACTGGTGATGGCTTCGAGGATCGCTGGATCGGTCACAACGCGGGACGGTTCCTCGATGCCACGCTGAACGCGCCGCTCTGCGTCTACGAGCAGCGCGATGACGGGCGGACTCTGCGGCAGGGGCCCCGACGGGAGCCTGTCCGCGAGGGCCGACCCCATCGGCCCGTCCGAAGGCGACAGGGACCCCTGGGGGGACGACCATTGGGGCGGATTCACGAAAGTGGGTTCCTGTATTTTGTTCGATCTGTTGTTCGACCTGACGTTAGACGCGTCTGCGCTCGTCGGGATCGGCGAGGCTCGCGGGACTGCCTGCGTCGCGGTGGTCGCGGTGGTCGCGGTGGCGGTCGGTGGCGTGGCGGTGGCGGTCGGTGGTGTCGCAAGTGATGTTCTCGTGGCGACTGCGTTTGTCACGTCCGAGGCATCGCCGTTGTCGTTGCAATTGCGGGTGCCGTCGGCCAGCTTGCGGGTGCCGTCGGACCGGCGGTCGGACCGCGTTGATCGCGTTGATCTCGACGAGTGTGATCGTTCCATCGCCAATTGACCGCCATTTAGCCGGTCGTCATCGGCCCGGTCGTCGCCAGAAGAGACAAAGGGGTGCCGCGCCAGCTCTGGCCAGCTGAGCCGCTTCTTCGGGTCCTTCTCCAGCACCCCCTGGAGAAAACTCTTGAAGTTCCTGGACATTGCAGACGGGAAGACAGGTGCCTCGTTCACGATCTGCTTGATCAGTTTGTAGATCGACGTCGTGTAAAACGGCGGCTTGCCGACAAACAGCTCGTACAGGATCACGCCCATCGACCACACGTCCACGGCCGGCGTGTAGGGCTGCTCCTGGACCAGTTCTGGCGCCATATAGAGCGGCGTTCCTTTGATGGAGGTCAACACAAACGTGTCCTGCGACATGGCCCTGGCGAACCCAAAGTCGCACAGCTTGACCGTCCCGTCTGCCGATATCAGGATGTTCTGGGGCTTCATATCGCGATGAATGATCCTGTTGGAATGCAGGTAGTGCAAGGCCGCAACCAGCTGCTTGGCTATCGTCCGCACAACCTCCTCCGACAGGCTCGTGTCGGTCTCGAGGATCTCGAAGAGCTCGCCCTGCGCAAACTCCGTCACCACGCAAAAGTCGCTCGGCGTCTCAAACGCGTCCAGCATCTGGATGATGTTCTCGTGGCGCAGCGTCTTCAAAATATCAATCTCCTGCCGCAATCCTTGGATCTCTTTCTCCTTCTTGCCCGCCTTGGGTATGAGCTTGATCGCGACGGTCTGGAGGGCGCCGACCTTTCGGGCCTTCCAGACCTGCCCGAACGAGCCTTCGCCGACGACGTCCACCATCCGATACATCCCGAGCAGCTTTCCCGGGACGACGCTCATCTCGTCGTCGTTCTACTCGTCGTCGTTCTACTCGTCGTCGTTCTACTCGTCGTCGTTCTACTCGTCGTCGTTCTACTCGTCGTCGTTCTACTCGTCGTCGTTCTACTCGTCGTCGTCACCGCCGTCGCGCGGTGCGCTGCGATCGCTCCCTGTCCGTCTGTCCGCTTGCCGCTTCCGGTCGTCTCGAATCGACTGAAACGAACCAGAACGCGTTCGCGACACGACACGCCCGCTCGGTGTCAACGCACGGCGTGCTTTTCGAGGGTGATCTTCGTATATGTCGATCGAACGAGTCCGAGGGAGAGAGATTCGTCGTCGCCTGGAGAGAGGAACGCAAAAAAAATTTGAACTCGAGTTTGTCAGTGTGTGGATTTCAGCGCGCCCTACTACTCCCTACTACTCCCGAGGTACATATATATAGCTTGCTGTCGGCGAGGTCAGGGACAGGTAGCCTCGCTGCGGAACGAACCTGGGGGCGATCGAGGATCGAGCACCAAACATCACCAGGCCAACAACGCGCGGTCTATGACGCAGAGCAGCAGCATCCTCCTCAAGGGAGATTCGACGGACACCGTTGCCGAGTTCTTCGAATACGCCGTCTGCAGCATCTTGTATCAGCGCGGCGTCTATCCCGCCGAGCAGTTCGAGGCGAAGAAGGCGTTCGGGATCAGCGTGCAGGTGGTCAAGGATCTGGGCCTCAAGGCATATTTGAAGGACGTGTTCACGTACTTCACGTCTTGGCTCAAGACCGGGACGCTTCAGAAGACGGTGCTGGTGATAATGGGGGCAAAGAGCGGGGAGGTGCTGGAGCGGTGGTCTTTCGACGTGAGCGTCGCAGGGGGAACGGAAGTAGAGGGCACAACGACGGGAAGGATAGAGAGCGACCGAGAGCGGAAAACACTGCAGGAGATCCAGGCTATCATCCGACAGATCACGGCCTCCGTGACGTTCTTGCCGCTGCTGGAGGAGACGTGCAGCATCGACCTGCTGGCATACACGGACAAGGATGCGGCGGTCCCAGATGCGTGCGAGGAGAGCGACGCGAGGATAATTCCAGACGGGGCAAACGTGCAGCTGAGGTCGTTCTCCACCGCGATGCACAAAGTCGAGGCCGTCGTCAGCTACAAGCAGGACCTCTGAAGAGGTAGGTACTGTCGAGCGTCGAGCGTTTGTGACTTGTCAAATCATTCTCCGAGCATCGTGGCGATGGCCATCGCTGCGATGCCGCCACCGCTGCCGCCTGCTTTGGGTTCGTCGGCCGAGTCCTCTTGGTCGGCGCCCTCGTCACCGTCATCACCTTCCTCGCCGCCATCGCCGTCGTCGTCATCATCGTCGTCATCCCCGTCCTCGTCGTCCCCGCCCTCGTCATCCTCGTCCTTTTCTCCCAAAATTGAGTCTTTGACGAACCGCCGCAACGGCGCCAGCGAGTCGTCGGCGTTCCCGTCCACGCCATCGCTCCCATCCTCGGCCTGCTGGACGCACAACTGCGCATGCAGCATGGCCCTGTCGGCGATTTCTTTCTCCATACTTTGCCGCTGCTCATGGTCGTGGCAAAGGAGCACCAGACCCAGCATGCCCACCCGGTCCGCGGCCTCGAGCTTTTGCCAAACACGGGAGTCCAGGAAGCTCGCATATCGCTGAGCGTTCGCCGCCGGTCGTCCGCTCGATGCGCGGACGAGCAGACACGCGTACCGGCACATGAGGTCCTGTCCCCGCTTTGTGATGAGCAGTTTGCCGCACAGTTCTTCGACGTCCGACAGGTCCCTTCGCGACAGGCGCCACCGCACGTACTTGGCGATCGGCTGGAGGACGGCGACCACGCGAGCGTCCTTGGACATCACGAGGCTGTCGACGTACATGTCGTACACGCGATCCAAGCACTGTTCCACCCGATTGAACGACGCATCGGAAATCGATATCTCCGAGGACCTGGGCAGGAAGGCCTCCGGGCGCAACGAGCCCAGGTCGCTGGCGGGGAAGGCGGCGTTGGCCTCTTCGAGGGGCAGCAGCATCAGCCTGGCGCGGCAGTACGACACAATGTCCGTGAACTCCGTCAGCCTGAAGCAGTCATTTTTGTTGTTGGTCAGGAACGACACGATTTCCTTCAGCTTTGCATCTCGGCCCAGGTTCCCGAGCAACGCGACGTACTCGAGAAGGGCGGCGCGGTTGGTCACCAGCAGATGAACCCGGGTCGTGTCCAGACCATTCGTCCCGATGCCTGTGTTCTTAGATTCAGGCTTCGATGCAGCAGGACACGGCGTCGCAGGGTACCTCAATCCCGTGGCGACGTCCCGCTCCGCCTCCAGCTGCGTGGGGACTTGGACGACGGCGTCGCCCTCGCCGCCCTCCGAGTTTGACTCGGTGCGCCTCCGCTTGACCTTGCCGCTCTTCGCGTTCTTGGGAACCTTTTCCACCACCTCCCCCATCCCGAGCGCGAAACTGCGGTTCGTTCTGTTCGAAAACAGGAAGTCGAGGTGGTCGCACCTCGACCTGGCGTCGACGAGCGGGGAGGACGCGAGACGGAGACCCGGTTTGTAATAGCTGGAGTCCGTTTCCGTGCACCATTCCATGGCCCTGACGGTATCATGGTATATCTCGGCAACATCTGCTTCCATCCACGCCGGGATGACGACCGTGGCGGTCGTCCCTGTCGCCAGTGACGTCTCTGCTGGTGTCAGGGATGTCGGCGCTGCGGCCGGCGCTGCGGCCGGCTCCGATGTCGACCCCGTCACCGCGAGTGCCGCCGTTGAGAATTGGTACATCGCGCAGAGGGACTTGGCCTCGTCGTCGAGTGCAGCACCCCCGCGTTCGAGCAGCTCCATCCTCGCGGCGTGCAGCTCGAACAGGGGGTCGATGAACGTGATCCCCCTCGGATCCTGCCTGGCCAGCTCACACGCGTGAGCGAGTGCCGTCAAGTACTCGCGTGGAGGATGCCCCAGAAGTTTGGAGCAGATTCCGATGAACATGTGGTTCGAGTATTTGTTCGGAGAAAACCTGGTAGCCGCGATGAACGCCGACAGGGCCGCCTCCAGCGGCTCGGCGGGCCGACGCTCCCTTGCGCAACGGACTCCCACGCACTCGATGCTTTCGGCGCTCTCGTTCATGAGCGCGCGTCCGTAAAACTCAAACATGTCCGCGAGGCCCTCCTGGCGGCCCTCGAAACCCTCTGACTGAGACGCGACTTCCTCGTCGGCGCACGCGCCGGCGATGCTCAGGCACCAGTATGCCACGTTGCGTCGACAAAGCAAGTCGGACGACTCTCGGTCCGACGGTACCCGTCCGTCCAAGAAGTACAGGAACTTTGTCCTCTCGTAGAGCCTCTGATAGAACTCCCCGATCGCAAACCAGTGGTCGGTCGTCTTGGGGTTGAAGGCCAGGTTCCACAGGTACGGCTCGATCTCGCGCTCGAGGGCATCGACGTCGGCCACGTCCGTCAACTTGTCCATGGAGCTCGCATCCAACGGCGTGATCCTGGTCTTGAAATCGAAGATCGACTCAAACACCTCCCGGAGCCTGGGGTCGATGACAGGCGCCCCGAGCGACCCGGTCGTCGCAACGCCGACAACAGCAGCAGCATCGTCCTCGCCAGCACTTCCCCCATTGTCAGAGCCGCGACGGTCGACAAACGGAACAAACGGGCTCTGCAGGTCGGTGGAACACGGGTTCCCCGGGCGCTGCAAGCCGCACTTCTGTATCGCGGCCACCATGTGGGTCTTCACGTGGGACGGAAGGCAAGACACCGCCACCGCATAGCACTGCTCGACGAACGGTCCCGCCCTGTCTCTGAGCTTCTTGGGCCCGAACTCGACGAGTTCCTCCACGCACATCGGCCAGATCGTCGACATCTCCTGCTCGGTCGTAATCGAGCGGGGTTTGAAGCCCTCCAGCGATGTGTTGTACGGTGTGAACTCCGCATCCAAGTCCAGGCGAAGGTCAAACGCAAACCCGAGCATTTGCTTAAGCTGGTTGACCAGCATCGCAACGTGCGGCGCCGAGTCGCTGATCTTGGAGAGGATCTGGCTCAGCAATGGCGTCGCAAAGTACGGGATCATCGACTTCCGGCCGAGCAGCAGATTCAGTGATCCGAGCTCCCGGAACAGGCGGTCGAGGATTGGGACGGCATCGTCGTCCCCTTGGACGGTGCCGCCCACGTCTGCCCCGCCCTCCGCCGCCGCTGCCGACCGGTCCACCACCACCAGCGCGAGAAAGAATGCCGACGTGTAGGTGAGGATCGTAGAAACCGCGTCGGGCGCCTTCCGGCTTCCTTCCAGGCCCGAAGAGGGTCCGGCAGAAGGGCCGGCAGAAGGGCCGGCAGAAGGGCCGGCAGAAGGGCCGGCAGAAGGGCCGGCAGAAGGGCCGGCAGAAGGGCCGGCAGAAGGGCCGGCAGAAGGGCCGGCAGAAGGGCCGGCAGAGGTGCATGGCCCGGCCGGCCCGGCTGGCGACAGGAACGCGTGGCACGCGTGCATGATCACGAGTAACCTCCGCAGGACGTCCCAAAGCATGTTCTTCTCGTAGTCATCCAGTCTCATGTCCTCGAGGGCTGCCTCATAAACGACTCGGTCGAACTGCGTGGCGTTCAGCAGCCGGGACGTGAAGGACACTTTGAAGAGGGGCTCGAGGAACTTCCAAGGGTCGCTGCGCGCCGCCTCGACCTCCTCGGTGGTTCCTTTCGGTAGAAGCGCGTGCAGCAGCCTGATTTGGCACCGCAAGCTGGTGGATGCGTAGCTGCTCTTGACCGACGCATCGATCATAGCCGCCAGAATGTTCTTCCAACCGGTCGGGTCGACGCTCAGCATGAAGGACTCGGTCTCTTGGCCGGAGAGTACCTTGGATGACAGGGTCACGAGACGCTTCTGAAGATCTGCTTTGTCCTCGGACTGGCTTCTGATCTTGCCCATCTCCGAGTAGATGTCCACAGACTCGAGGATGAAGCGCACCCTGGACGCTGAGATGATCGTGTCCTGCAGATGGTCGAGCTGCACCCGGAGGTCGGCCATATTGAGGATCGCGAGACACTCTGCGAAGCATTCTTTTGCTTTCTCTGTCTCGTCCAGTGCCTGCATCAGCTTTCCTCGGGCGAACAAGTACCGCACGGCCACGACGGTGGCGTCGGCCTCTGCGTTGGCGTCTACGTTGGCGCCTCCCCCATCATCGCCGGCTCGGTCCAAGTCCATACCGGCGTCGTCGACGGTCTCTGCGCCGCGCCGACGTATTGCCTCATCGACGGCAACGCGCAGCAGGAGCCGTTCGGAGAGCGCCTGCAGGCGCTGGATGTCGGTCGCCCCTGTCTCGTCGTCCGGGAACCCCCTGCCAGATCTGCCGAGAGATTTCTCCATGACGTCGCAGAACTTCTCGATCACCCATTCTGCCATCGTGATGACGTTCTCCGTGGGCAGCTCCCGTTCCATCGCCTCGATCAGGTCCATCAGGAGCCTCCCGTCGTCTTCCTTGAGCTTGGCCAACGAAGGCGACTGGGAAAAGTACATGACCAGCAGGTCACAGAGCGCGTCGAGAGCCCACTCAATGTCGCCGCATGAAAGTAGCATGCTGGTCGAGTTGTGCCGGGGGAGCACGGACTGGGCATCGTCAGTGCCCTGCGACGCCTCGACTTCCCGGAAGAAGTCTGGCGTCGGATCCCCCACGAACACGGACAGTTCGTCCAGCATGTTCAGCCTGTGTTGTTCTTGAAGGTCGATGCCCCCATTCCAGGCCCCGGTTCCGTACTGAACGGCCGTGGAGGCCCTCGGGTCGCCGCCCATCGACGACCTCCGTCGCTTTGAGGCCCGATTCGGGGACGTCGTCGGTCCGCCGATTTCCGCGACCGCATCGCTGTTGTCGTCGTCGTTCGTGTTGCCGTTTGCATCATCGACCGCGTCATCGGCACCGTTGGCATCGGCAGCGGCACCGTCCTCGACGTCGGGGTCGGCGTCGGCGTCGGCGTCAGCGTCATCCTCGTCGAGACCCAGATCTATCTCCACGTCTTCTTCGTGCACCTGGACCTGGACCTCGATCATCGGGCATCCCGCTCGGTACGACGACCGGAGGCGCCCGGCGTGCCGCAGGAGGCCGATCCAATCAGACACCTCGACAACAACCTTCCTGGGCGTCTCGATTCCGAATTTGATGGGAATGGACGCGCGTGAGACTGCTGGCAGGTCTCGCAGCAGGGTGCTTGCCGGAATGCTTCCCGCCAATGCCACGTGGTCGTTCAGGTGCGCGAGAACTTCCCGCAGCTTGATCTGCATCGTGCGATGGGTCGGGTCCCGCTTCAGGCCCGACACGAACGCATCCTTGGATGCCGCCCACTCCCCGAGGCGGGCCGCCAGGGTGGCAAACTTGTCGATAAGACCCACGTCGTCGGGACTGCTCTTGATCGCTACCTGCAGCAAGTCCAACGCCTCCCGCTCCCTGCCTTCCTGCTTCAAAACCGCGAGAGCCAGGTTCTTCCTCGAGAGCACTCGCAGCTGTTGCAGCTCTTCGGTCGCCCCGCTCACGACCAGCTCGTTGTCCAGCAGGGTCTTGAACTGCTCCTCGGCGAGTTTGTGTTCTCGGTTGAAGGACAACTCGATCGCTGCCTGGTACAGCTGGATCATCTCTGCCGCCTCGGCCTCGAGCGTTTTCGAGAACGCTTCGTTGTCCACATCATCCTCGTGGGGATTGACTGCCGCAAAGCGACTCAGTTTCACCATGGTTCGAGATGGATTCAAAATTGAAGACCGGGTTCGTCCCCACTGAAATGCGCAGTTTGCCCCCCCCCTCTCGTGGGACGAAAAGGCGTACGGTCGTGCCCGTTTCCGCGTCCCTATGGCTGCTGTCGGTGTATAGTTTCCAAAGCGATGCCGCACGGGGCATGAAATGGTCTATTGCGAGGTCTCTTGCAGGCGAAATCACAACACAATGGCCGGCTCCCGGGCCCCCGCCGAACTTCGACTCACAGCTGCGTGGAATTCTGTCTCAACGCGTAAAACACCAGGTAGGCCTGACATTGCTCGACGACGCTCTTCGAGACCTCGATGATGAACGCGTCGTCGCACAGGTACCATCGGTCTTCCACCCGGACGTACGACACGTAGTGTCCGCCCGAACAAGTCCCCCTGTGACACACGACGGCGAAGGCGTCGTACAGGAATTCGAGATGTGCGCCGACTCCGTGCCGACCGAGGTCTATCCTCGACGTCAGATACGGCGACATGTCCAGCCCGTCGAGCGGGAACGACACAAAGGTCTCGATCTTGGTCGGGCCCGCTTTGGGGCCGCTGAGAAAATCGAAGCGCTTCAGGTGCATTGTCAGCACGGGAGGTAGCTTGGTGATGGACGTCTGCTTGATGGCGCGAGAGGCGGACGCGTTGTCGCTGTTGTCGCTGTAGTTTCCCTTGTTTCCGTTGTTTCCGTTGTTTCCGTTGCCGCTGTTGCCGCTGTTGCACTCTGTGCAGCGCCAGTCGTCCGAGGTCCCGTCGAGGATCTCTGCAAACGTGAAGCGACGCAGGCAGCCGATCAGCGAGTCTCCGGGCCATCGGAGATATCCCTCGAGGGCTGGGTGATTCCAGGAGGTTTCGGTCTTTTTTATCGTCTTGGTTGCTTTGGGGGGAGTGAGCGCCGCTTTGGCCGGCGTCTTGGCCTTCGCGGTTGCAGTCGCGGTCGCGGCAGCAGCCGACTCTGATCCCGAACCCGCGGCTGCAGCCGCAGCGGAAGCCATCGCAGCGGCCTTCATCGCGGCGCTCTTGGCCGCGGCGCCTCTGGCGCCCTTTTTTCTGGGCGCGACCGGGTTCTGCTTGGCCCGCGGCGCGATCGCCGGCGGCACCAGGCTCCCCGACGGCAAGACGTCCAGAGACAGGTGAGAGAACTCGTCCTTCTGGACGGAATTCCTGCCGCAACCCTGGCAGAAGACGCGGGACTGGACCTGCCCGATGAACAGGGACGTCGCGATGCTGTCCGGGTGGCCCGTCAGCATCTGCAGGATGAACAGAAAAAACTCGTGAGCATCCTGTTGCTTGTACCCGCTGAGGACGTCGCCGGCCATCATCCACCAGGTGTGAAGGAACTCAGCCGGCGAGTACGGCAATCGGTTCCCGCTGAAGACGTTCGAGATCACCTTGTCCAGCTGGCACTCGATGCAGTGCCCGCCCTCCGCCGAGACCCGGCAGTTCGCCTCGCAGTGCCTCGCGCTCAGGTAGTACTCGGCGAGCATGGGCGTCCTGATGAAAGCCTGCAGTATGGAGGACGCAAAGCAGCTGTTGCCGAGGTTGTTGAGCCCGCGCAGTCCGATCGGAAAACCGTCCGAAGGCTCGATGGCCTCGTATCCCGCCGCGTCGTTGATGTCGTTCGTGTCGTTGATGTCGTTGATGTCGTTGATGTCGTTGATACCATTGATGTCATGAAACCCGTCGACCGACGGGCTTTCGGCGGGCTTTTGGCGCAGTCCCTCGGCTGCCTTGTCTTCCGGACTCTCCGTCTTGGGGTGACGCCGGGATACGACGTCGGTCACCAGCTCGGACAGCGCCCCGAGCTCGCCGCGAAAGCCGAGACCGGCAGCGAACGAAATCGCCTCATACTCCTCCAAGTAGGTGTAGTCCTCGCACTCGGAGCAGTAGAACTGCATCCGTGCCCGGTCAAAGCAGATTGCGTGTCGCGACTTTTTCCGGCGGTGCTTCGATCTGAGGTCTTCCGGGCTGTCACCCTGTAACGAGCACTCGGTGCAGGCCGTCGCCCTCGATCGCTCGCCAGGTCCCCCGCCCGAGCTCGCCAGCGCATGGAGGGTCGAAAGGAGCTGGCCCTCGATGCGCGCGCAATAGGCCTTCAGATGAGGGCACCCGTGCGAAAAATCCCGCTTTGAGGGCTTCGTCGTCGAGATGGTCGCGCCTGCTGTTGTCTTTCTGTCTCTGTGACTACCGCGTGGCATTTGGGGAAAAGAACACCGGGGAACAATTCAGCAGTGTTTGAACGAACGGCAGCGTTCGTTAGCCACTCTGCGCCGGACGGACTATGATATGGAGGCCTACCTTTATGCTATATCTATCTAAGGAATAAACGAATGACCCCTCAACCTTCGGCCTTGGCTTTCTTGGCCCGCTCGAGCCGGCTCTCCTCCTCGATCTTGAGGATCGTTTCGACCGCCCTCGTCTCCTGGCCGGCAATGTGCTTCCACGCGCCGTGCTCGCGCTTGATTGTCTTCAGCGCCCTCCAAACGCACGAGTTGCACTTGAATCCCGAGCCGAAGGCGACCTGCCAAACCCGCTCGCCCTTGGCGACGCCCTGGACCGTCTCGATCCAGCTGAACGAGTACCAGACTGTCGAGCTCGACGTGTTGCCGTACCAGTGCAGCGCGTTGGCCGACGGGGCCATCTTGTCCTCGCTGAGATTAAGCTGGCGGCTCAGGCCCGTGACAACGGCACGACCGCCAGCGTGCAGGCAGAAGTGGTCGAACGCCTTGTTGAAGCGCGGGATGTACGGCTGGAGCTTGGCTGCAAACACCTTCCGGGCGATCCAGTTGGCGGCAAATGCCAGCTTCTCGCCCAGCGGGAGAACGAGCGGGCCCATTTTCGTCAGATTGACCTCGAGCGCCCGAGCCGCCACGTTGACAAGGTCCTTGTTCAGCTCGACGCCGATCTTCTTGTCTGCGTCCTCGTGCTGATACACGCACCTGAACGCGTCATCCTGCGCCCCTAAGTGGACGCGGACGACGTGCTCGAGCTCATACAGCGATTTGCTGGCCTCGGTCTTCTTGTTGGTGAGCAGCATGGCCGCCCCGCCCATCCGGAAGATCGTGTTGGGGATCAGCATCGACCGCTCGTTACCCTGGTACCAGTTCTGGGTGATATTCTCCGTGGACACGACGAGCGCATACCCACCCCTGTTGAGGGACCCAAGCAGGCGCTTTGCCAGACCGATCGAGATGGGCCCCGCGCTGCATCCCATGCCTCCCAGGTTGTACGACTCGATGTTGGTCCTCATCTTGAATTTGTTGATGATCATCGCCGACAGCGACGGCGTCGGGTTGAACAGCGAGCAGTTGACGACCAGCACGTCGATATCCCTCGCCTTCAGGCCCGTCTTCTTCAGCAGGTTCTCCACGCAGCTGAACAGCACCATCTCGGCCTCCTCTCTTGCCGACGCCATGCCCGTCTCAGGAGGGTCCATATACAATCCGCTGGGGAACATCGTCTCGTGTGCCACCCCGCTCTTGTTCAACATCCGCATCTGGAAGTCCATCGCGTCGGCCGAAAAGCACTTCTTCCGCCTCGATTGCGACTCGAACGCTTCGTACGGCACGCGAAGCTCTGGAATGTTGCTGAAACACTCCAAGTCGACCAGGTAGGTCCGTTCCCGTTTGACCCAGCGCTGAACCAACCACAGCAGCCCGACGCCCGCCAGGAGGACCATCAAGGACCCCGTGTTGCTCTGGAAGAATCCGACCAGCCTCTGCGCGTCGACGCCCACGGGAGACCGCAGCGCGGCCTTCCACGCGGCGTCAAAACTTCCGTAGGTCGCCCCGACTTTTTTGAATGCCACGCCGAGGGCGAGGCCGAGCACCGGCAGTCTGCCGGCGCTTGCCAGGCGAATCGCGGCGTCGACCGTGTCTGGGAACGCCCGAGGGGGGAACTCTGTGTGTGGATACATATGGACGTACGGTGGGCGTGTGAGCGAGGGGTATTACTGACAGAACGGAGGGAGTGGCCACGAGTCGTTGGCGGTGCAGCAGGCGTGGACCGTCGCATGTGCACGCTGGACCGTCTCTCGGGACGTGATTGCGGGGATATGGGCCGATGGCGTCGTGGTGCTGACAATGTATGGATCGCGGTCGCGGCGAGTCGGTCGCGAAAGACGGACCTGGCCTCGACATTTCTGTCTGCAAATTGCTCCTGTTCAACGAACTCGAACTTCGCGCCGGTCTCTATTCGGACGGCCGGACGGCGGTGAATTAATGCACGGAGTAGTGGTGGCGGAGTATCCGTGCGATCAATTCGAGTTTGAGCCAGCTGGCTCCGCTAGCGGACTCCAAACTGCGCAGTCCAAATTCGTTCCAGAGTCGCGGCCAGAGTCCCACTGGCGGAGGACGACTTGCTCGCTCGCTCGCTCGCCGCGATGGACAACGAAGACTTCAGGAAGCTGCTCGACAAGCCGCGGGTCGTGCAGGAGCCGCCGCGGGTCTCGGAACTGGAGCAAGACCAGAGGAGGGAAGCAAAAGCAACGGAGGACAACGACGGCAAACCTCGTGCCAAACCGAACAGGCTGGACGAGATTCATGCCAAGTACGTGGACCGTGCAGAGCTTCGTCGGAAAGGGGTGGAGGACCTGGGGGAGGACCCCTTGGAGATGAAGGGATTGGACTTTGGGTTGCTCGCCAAGGCGCGTGCGGAGAAAGGGCAGGCGAGGGGGCGAGGGGGCGGGAAGGGGCAGGGAGCGGACTCGGACTCGGACTCGAGAGGCGAAATGGGCGAGGAGGACGCGGCGAATCACGAACGATATGCTCTGGGAAAGACGACGACGACAACGACGACATCGACATCGATGACTGCCTCGGGGGCCGGCAAGCAGGGCCGGCAGTTGGCGCGGGCGATCGAAGCAGCCCTGCTCGAGGTGACCAAGGACGGGAAGTCGTCGAGTAGAAAGGCGTCGGTGGGGTCGACGTCGTACGTGTACAGGCAGGCCGACGCGTACGAAATTCCGGTCATTCGGAAACGGGGCGGTCTCGTACGTGACGGGGAGGAGGAAGGCAACGTCGAGTCGGCGGCAGAGCGGGCGGAGCGGAAGCCCCTGCCAAACGCGGTGGTCAATGAGATCTGCACCATCATGCGCTATTGCGGCGGCGGCGGCAGGAAGAAGAAACCCGCCGACGAGCAGGTGGCCGCTCATGACACTGTGGACGAGGACAGGAACACGGGAATGGGGCCGAACGTTAGCGGCGCACGACGACAACAACAACAAGAACAACGAGGACAACAAGAACAGGAAGACAGCGATGATATTTTCGGCGACGCCGGGACGGACTACGTGGCAACTGCCACGAAAGAGGAAGGGACAGGGGGGACTGCGGGGGCCTCGATGCCCAACAAAAAGCCGGCCACGTACTTTTCTGGGACGGCAATCGACGCACGAGCGACAGACGGGGACCAGCGCGAGGAGACGGCACTGCCGCCGGTTTCAGCCTCGGCACCAGGCGACGTGGTGGTGCCGACGGAGGTCCAGCGACGGATGATGCAATCGTCGAACGACTATTATGACGACTATTACGGTGGTGTGGACGGGGCGAGCGACGTTGAGGAGGATCCCGAGGAGGACAAGGCGCCCGCCGCATTGTCGAAGAAGGCCAGGAAGCTCGCCAACAAGAAGGAGCAGAGGCGGCTGGATCGGGAGATGGACGGAATCCAGAAGATATTCGACGACAAGGGCCTGAAACACTTTGACGAGGCACCGCAGGAGAAGAAGCAGATCGCTGGTCCGAAGAAAAAGCGGAGGATATGAGGTGGCGGTGGTGGCGGTGGTGGCGGTGGTGGCGGTGGTGGCGGTGAATGGTCGACTGACGGTGCCGTGGACGACGACTTGTGTGTTGAACGCAGTCATACTGTGGGTGTAACGGAGAGGACGGTCATCAGGCGCCCGCTGGCCGCCGCCGTCTCGTGCGCTTGTTCCATCCGATTCGGCTCGTAGCATCGCGGATCCAGTCGGCGGCGCGGAGGCCGTAGTAGTAGATCCATCTTCGAGCGCTCTGGGTCCATCCTGATGCGTTGTGCGTGGTCGCATGCCAGCCTTCCCGCAGCAGTCGTCTTGACTCTCGCGGTTGGCCCTGGCGAACAAGAGAGCGAGCGAAGGAGGGAAGCTCGTGGCGCGAGCGTGAGACGAGGAGAGTCGGAGAATAGTCGTATAATCATCAGACGCACCTTCCACACTTGTCTGAACGAGAAAGACACGTTGTCCTTCGCCCCGGTGCGGCACCGCGTCTCGGAGACCGTCCGTCGCAGGCTCGCGTGCAGAGAGATCGAGATCGCGGACAACAGTAGGGCCAGTGCGACGATCGGAACGCACTTGCTGTACACCATGACAAACCACGTCAGGATGGCGATCGCCGGGTTGGCCGGGGCGGGCGGGGTGGTGGTGGTCCGGGCGTGTCGGGACTGTGGTGCGGACGGCGTCGCCAGGGCACGGTAGCCAGTGTACACGTTGTACGCCATGAGCGCGATGCCAAACACCGCTTTGGGGCGGAGGTACGTGCACAGCAGCAGGATGGCCGCCCCGACCCGGAGGTAGTTGGCCAGAAAACACACGATGTTTTCGTCGAACCGTTCGAACAAGGCGTCGAGGCTCCCCGGCACGTCAAAGGTCCTGGCCGCCGTCGCCGCCGCCGTAGGCGTCGTCCCGAAAAAGTCCGCCCACGCCTTTGGGTCCCGCTGAAACTCGTCGACCCCGAGAAACTCGATGAAGGGACCCTTATATCGCCTGTAGGACCGCCTCGAGGCGGGTTTCGTCTTTGGCGTCCGGCTCGATGGGGCGCCGTGGTCGAGAAGCTGCGCGGCTCGCAGGCGGTCGATCGTCTTGAGTCCCTGGACCGTGTCGGTTCCTTCGAGCCCTACGCTCGCGAGCATCGGGTTCCTGAAGAGGTTCCACATGGACGGTGGGAGTCTGACCGGGACGAATGGCGACCCGCTGGACCACCAGTCGGTCGTCGGCAATATCGTCAGTCAGTCAGTCAGTCAGTCAGTCAGCAGTCCCGTTGGCGTCCGCGGCATGACTCAGTCACCGGCGTTTGCATTCAGCAGCGAGCGACCTACTAATTAGTAGAGATCTCTAGAGATCTCTCCTTACCGTTAACTCTCTCCTGACGCTCGTGGACACGGTCTCGTACTATCTCTTTCTGAAGTATGTGTCGTCGACGACCCACACACACACACACACACACACCCGCCCGCCCGGCTCCCTCACGGTTACCTTGCCTTTCGCTCGTCATCGCAACCGCCAGGATGACCCTGCTCGAAAAGGGCGCGACGCTTGAACTTCCCGATGAGGTCGACGAGCTCATCGATCTCGCTCGGCATCTACCGCCGCCACTTGCCGATGAGTGGGGGTCCCTTGCCGTCGGTATGTGACGTGTGCTCTCTCTCGCCGCACTCCGACTCTCCGACTCACTCGCGTTCCTTCGCCCCATCGCCCCATCGCCCCATCGCCCCATCGCCAGGCCGGGTGTCGATGAAACGCAAGCCGAAGCGGATGCGAGGCAGCTGGACGCCAGAGGCCAAGCTGGAGCTGGTGAAGCTGGTGGAGGACGACAGGCTGCGGGAGAGGACGGTGGGGCGTGGCGGCACGAACGCGGACGGGAGCGTCAATTGGCTCAGCCTGGCCAAGAGGTACGGTTTCCTCACCCCGGCGACTGTGCAGAAGTGTTACGAGGACATCAAGAAGAAGGAGGACGACGGGGAGGACGATGAGCAGGTGGAGAGGAGGAGAGATAACCGTCGTCTCGTGCGGTCGGACCACAAACGGAGCCCCCCTCGGTTTGCAGGATGAACAGAAACAAATTTGTTTCACAAGTGGCCGGGCGCTCGCCCCACTCCCATTTTCAACTCTTTCTCTTTTGTTTCTTCTCGTGTATTCCTCCGTGGGCGTCGTATTCTAACGCGTCTGACGTGTCTGTATACGTATTCGCACGCGGGGATGGGGGCAAGGGGCGGAAGAAAGCGCAAGGTCGCTTCGATTGAACCTTCTAGAAAGCTCCTCCTCGCGAAGAACCAGAAACGAGCGGAGCGCATGCTCGCCGACTCGTACTTCGACACCACAGTCGTCAAATGCACTCTCAACCCCCTGATGAAGGACGACGTCGTGGCAAAAGAGGTGCGCACATGCGTGGAAACGATGGCCGTGGTGTTCTACCACACGCATCTCGCGATGCTCCTTTTCCTCGCCGGGAATCAGGGCAGGCTGGTCCTTAAGGGGGAGACGGTGAGTGACAACAAGATGCAGAACATGTGGGACGCCATGGCACGTGTGATGTACCGCTGCCTGCACGGGCAAGACTGCGGGACCGCCAACGCCGACATGTACGAGCACTGTCGCACCTACTGGCAAGAGTTCGGTCTGTTCGGGTCATTGCCTGAAAGACAACTCGGCTGGTACGGCAGAGTACTTGAAGAGTTGGCGAAGCGGAGCGCAACCATCCACAAGACGCACTTGGACACCAACCTCCACATCTACGCCCAGCGATACATCCACGTGCTCATCGCCACCGACGACCGCTTCGAGACGATCAGGGGTCTCAAGACGGCCGACCTGAACAAGGTCGTCTCGGCCGTGACGTATGGTGACGACGAGAAGACGCAGGGGGAGACCATCCAGACGGTCATCGCGAGGCGGCCGTCGACGCGTGCCGAGTACGACAAGGCGTGCGAGGCCATCGCCGAGGCCGAGAACGCCGGGAACCAGGCTGCCCGCGAGAAGGCAGAGGCGAAGAAGGCGCAAGCCCTCCACCCGGAGCATGCGGCCTGGACAGAGGCGGAGGTTCTTCGTGCGGAGTGGCGCAAGCTCGTCGCCAAAGGCACGTATTCCGAAAAGAGCGTGCGCTGCTATACCATGCTGGAGCGCTGCCGGGTGCACGGACAGACTCTCCAAGAGCAAGTCCGTCAGGCCGTCGCGGCCGGCGTCGCGAACAAGACTCAGGGTCCCAAGAGGAAGAAGAGGAAGTGGACTTTTACGCTGTGCCCCGTCCTGGAGTATGCGCCCCCGCACGTCCCGATCAACTCGACGGCCGTGAGGGACCTGTTTAAGCATCTGGCGAAGGAATATCCCCACATCAAGGACCTTCTGGATCAGACCAAGGCCGCCGAGAATCAATTGGGAGAGGACGCCACCCACGAGAGGAACTTCCTCTACTGGGACGCGCTGTTCAACGTGCGCAAGCCCCTGAGAAAGAAGTTCTTCGAACGCCCGGACAAGCTGCGCTTCGGGAACTACATCCAGACCGATGGGGTGGGCGTCTCGCTGACGATCCAGAAGCGAAAGAGCGATGACGACATCAAGAAGATGGAGCTCGCCAGGCAGATCAAGGCCAGGGAGATCAAGGCCAGGGAGGAGTTGGAACTGTCGGGACACACCGAGAGCGCGCTCGACGCCGCGGTGAGTGCGGATGCCGAATTGGTACGCCTCAAGGGTACCAAAAAGGAGCTCGACGACAGGACGAAGAAGCCCAAGGACCACCAGTACATCGTGTCTAAGGAACTCAAGGTCAAGCTGGAGAACCAGAAGAACAAACCAGAAGAAGACGTGACCGTCCGCGCCATCGACCCCGGGAAGAAAGCGATCGGGACGTGGGTCGAACAGTCGGGCGACAAGCACGGTGACAGTGAGGACAGTGAGCACGAGTACAAGCACGGTGACGTGTCGTCCGGCGAGTGGATCTTCATGAGCGGGCAGAAGCAGTACACCAAGAAGATGACCAAGAGGACCAAGGAGGGCTGTCCCGGGTGGTCCGAGTGTCCGTCGCTGAAGACCGAGGTGGAAGCGGACCTGGTCGAGGCGATCAAGTACCGCATCAAGCTCCTGCCGAAGATGAAGGAACTGCGCTTCAAAAACCTCTGGTTGCAGAATCAGCGCATGCGCAAGTTCGTCAAACGCCAACGCGCGTTGGAGACGGTCGTCGCGAGGTTCTGCGGTACGGCCAACAAGGTCAAGCAGAAGGAGAACGTCGTCATCGCCCTGGGCGATGCTGACCTTCGTGGGAACATGCGGGGGCTCCCTCCCGTCATGAGCACGACGTGGGTGAAGCACCTGATGCGGTGCACCATGGTCGTGATGGTCAACGAGTTTCGAACTTCCAAACTCTGCTGCGGGTGTCATACAGAGATGCACCAGCAGAAGAACTGCTTCAGGGTGAAGCGCTGTCTCAACAGTGACTGCAGCCGACGCTTCTGGAATCGCGATGTCAACGCCGCCATCAACATCCTGAACCTGTTCCTGCGGGCCGTCCACGGGAACCGCAACTGTTCGGCCTCGAGCAAGAGCAGGCCGGAGGCGTTCAGGAGAAAGAAGGGGTGTGACGAGTGATTCCAGGAGCCTTTGCGAATTTGCCGCTGGTTT